>Ga0256841_1000242_pt1 | contig 59981 bp, 50 predicted proteins | sample 356308metaG_FD_185971 | JGI IMG/M metagenome (GOLD analysis project Ga0256841, IMG submission 185971) | Hydrothermal vent microbial communities from Mid Atlantic Ridge, Atlantic Ocean - 356-308 | ecosystem: Environmental > Aquatic > Marine > Hydrothermal vents | place: Atlantic Ocean: Mid... | reverse complement strand
CTTGTGACCGTTCTGGCGCTCGCGCATCTCACGCGTCACCAGCCCCTGGTGCCAGACCACGTTGCTGCTCTTCTTCATCCCGGTATCCCCAGACATAACGCTTCCCTCGGTGACGGTTGCCGTCCGACTACACCATCATGATAAGGCTTTTGCAAACGCTGGAATGTAACGTGGGTCACAAGCGGCCACCGAGGCAACCGCCATCGAACTGTCCACCGTCACCCGGCGGTTTCCTTGTGTGCCGTTTCAGGCAGTGGCGTATGAGCGCCCCCGAACAGGACGTCATAGGCCCGGAGCAATTTCGGGGCCTCATATCGCCACTCCAGTTCCTCCTCCACACGCCGCCGGCCGAAGGCACCCATGCGTGCCCGGCGCTCGGGATCATCGAGCAGATCTACGATCTTGTGCGCCAGGTCCACCGGATCGTTGGGCGTGGCATACAACGAAGCCTCACGGGCGGAAAACCGCCCCTCCGTGAGGTCGTACTGTACGATCGGCTTGCCCAGCGCCATATATTCCATGATTTTGTTCATGGTGGACTTGTCATTCATTGGATTGGCCACATCCGGGTTGACGCATACATCGGCCGTGTTGAGCATTTCAAGCATCTCATGATCCGGGACCCGGCCGGTGAATGTCACATACTCGGCCACGTGCAGCTCGGCCGCTAAGGCTTTCATGGCCTCCAGCTCGGTTCCGCCACCCACCAGGCCAAAGTGCACATCGTGCCGTTTCAGCTCGTGGACAATGTAATGAACTGCGCGCAAAAGATGATCAATCCCTTCCTGACGTCCCATGACACCCACATAGCCCACGAGGAAGCGTCTCCCCTTCTTGAGCGCCCCCGTCGGCGGTAGAATTTTCAGCCGCTCAAGATTGGGCCCGCTGCGCACCACGAAAACCCGCTCGGGATCCATCCCACCCCGCTCGATCGCGATCCGCCGATAGGATTCATTGGTGGCGATGGAGACGTCGGCCGTTCGAAAAGTCCACCGTTCCCAGGCACAGATCAAGCGGTAGAACAAATCCCTCCGCCCGAATTTGGCCTCATAGAGCTCTGGATTGATGTCGTGATGATCGAACAGGAAACGCTTTCCCAACAGTTTGAAGAACCCACCGATCAGAAAAATGTTGTCGGGTGGATTGCACGCGTGGATGGCATCGAACCCCCGTGTGAACAGTACCCGCCAGGCCAACCAGAACTCCCAGAACAGGGCCGTGGAATACTCGAGCGCATAGCCCAGAGCACCGGCCCCCTCGAAAGGAAGGGGATGTCGATAAATGTGAATGCCATCGATGACCTCTCGTGACCGTGTATACCCGCGCATTTTCGGGCAGATTACGGAGACTTCGTAACCCGCCTTGCGCAAGGTGGTCGCTTCCTGCCAAACCCTCCGGTCGAAGGGAACGGGCAGATTCTCCACGATGATGAGAACGCGGCGCGGTTTACCAGCAGATGCCATCGTATCGCTCGTCACTGCGGCGCTGCGGATCGATACGCACCAAGTCCACGATCGTCTGGCCCTCACGCAAAGCGGAGAACACGCCACGGAACTCGGGGTCACTATTACCCACCACGATGGTCTCGGCATCACGCAACGCCTCGTCCATGGTCTCCACCATGAGCCGGGAAATATGCGGGATCTTATTGAGAATAAAGTCCTTGTTGGCGCCTGTTAGTGCCGCTAGGCGCACGTTTCGGTCGTAGATCTTCAGCTCGTAGCCCTTCCCCAGAAGCCGTTCGATGAGTTCCACCATCGGGCTTTCCCGCAAATCATCCGTGCCCGCCTTGAAACTCATCCCCAAAATGGCTATGCGCCTTCCTGGCTTTTCCATCACCAAGCGTAGGCCGTTTTTCACTTGGTGCTCGTTGCTCGGAAGGATGGCGTTGAGGATAGGCAGGTCCAGATCCATGCTGCGCGCCTTGTAGGTGAACGCACGCACGTCCTTGGGCAGGCAGGAGCCCCCAAAGGCAAAGCCAGGCTTGAGGTAGTAAGCCGAGAGGTTGAGCTTGGTATCCTGGCAGAAGATGTCCATCACCTCATGACCGTCCAGCCCGAGTCGTTTGCAAACGTTGCCTACCTCGTTGGCGAAACCCACCTTGAGTGCGTGCCAGACGTTGTCCACATATTTGACCATCTCTGCGGTTTCGACGTTGGTGCGAATGAGAGGCGCATCGATCCCCGCATAGAGCTCGGCCAGCTTGTCCCCCGCCACCCGGTCAGTCTCCCCGATGACCGTCTTGGGGGGATGATAATAATCGTGGACGGCGGTTCCCTCCCGTAGGAACTCGGGATTGTTACAGACCCCGAATTCTTCACCCGCTTTTTTTCCGGAGTACGCTTCCAAGGTCGGGATGACCAACTCACGCATGGAGCCAGGCAGCATCGTCGAGCGCAGAACCACCGTATGGAATCCGACCTTGTCGCGAAGCGCCTCCCCGATTTCCTCGCAGACCTTGCGCACGTAGCGCAGATCCAGGCTTCCGTTCCAGTTGCTCGGCGTGCCTACACAGACCAGTGAGATATCGGTCTCGGCCACCGCCTTATGGGCATGCTCGGTGGCCCGTAGTCTTCCCTCGGCCACGCCCCGCTCGATGAGCGGCCCCAAGCCGTGCTCGATGATCGGCGCCTTGCCCGCGTTGATGAGATCGGTCTTGACGCGGTTGGGATCCACGCCCACCACCTCATGGCCGTCGCTGGCTAGGCAAGCCGCGGAAACAGCCCCCACGTAGCCCAAGCCGAAGATGCTGATTTTCATGTCCACCTATGCCTACAGCTTTACGAATTCGCACGCCTCTGGAAATTCAGAATCGAAATTTCCATCCGGGCGCGCAGCACTGCGTCAGCCTGCACATGGCTGCTCCAGACCACGGTGGTCGCGGGCACACGCCGGTCGAATTGGCGTGAAACCCATCCCCCTGGTGGATCCTCGGAGCCCTCGAGGCGTTGGACCCGCACCGGTTCGGCGGGGCTCAAGCGAACCTCGACGATCCCCGACCGGGCGACGACGAGGCCGTTTTCCGCGACCGATACGTGACACTGCTCGGAAAAATGCCAGTTGCGCTCCACGACGTGCCGCCCTTGACCGCGGAGCCGGTCCTCGATGTGAAATGCATTGTCCCGTGTGCGGTATCGCACCGCCCGGCAATGGATCACAGAACCCGGAAGTCGGCGGTAGCCGTCGTGGCAACCCAGAAACGATTGTTCCACCCCGTTGTCCTTCCATCGCTCGCACCAGGCCCGCGCGTGGCGCATCCACAGAAAACCGCCTCCGATCACCGACTGGTCTTCTCCGTCCACCCGGACGGTGTTGTGGGCCGCCGTGCTCCGGAACCAGTCCCGCCACCGGCGCCGGGTGTGGTAGACATACGTGCCGGGGTCGACCAGGATCTCGCGCCCGCCCACCGACAACACCAAGGCCAGGGCGTCGGCGTGGCCATGGGCCGCGATGCTCAAGTAGCCCAGGGGCCCGGCGTCCACGAGCATCCGCACTTCGCGCGGCGTTTCGAAGTCCGACCCCAGGATGTAATACCCCCCTTCTGGGAATTCACGGCGCACCGGAAGGCCGCCATGGAAGTCCGCGCGCACGGCCGAAAAGGTGTTCTCGGCGGCCTGCCCGAGCAGCCACAGGGTCTTGTGATCGACGGCCGCGGCCTTGGCTGCGAACTCCGGCCGTTCAAAGAGCACTGCGCCGGTTGCCAGAATCGAGCGGAAAGGACAAAAGGACGCCTCCCGCGAGAGCCAAACCGCATAGCCGTCGTCGGCATCGCCGATCATGGGAACGTGGCCACCGACATCCATGATCGAGGCCACGAACTCCAGCATGGCCTCCAGCCGCTGGACATACTCGCGGCCGAACTCGCGCCCGGTTCCCCGTCCGCAGAGCCAGGCCAGCAGGAGAAAGTCGAACACGAACTGTTGGTAAGAGACGGCCTGTTCCCGATTGACGCCGTCGGGGGCGTTCTGCAGGAGCGTTTCCCGCTCCAGGGTCCGCTGGGCCCGAATGGACCACGACTCCATGTCGGGCCAGTACGGCCAGGTCCTGGCCGCCACGAAAAGCCCCGCGGCTTCTCCGATGAGGTGATTGTTCGCGGAGGAGTGGGCGGAAAAGTAATGGGCAACGAAATGAGCGTGCTGGTAAATCGAACGTAACCACCGGGAACGAAACCCGACGCCCTCGACACCTTCGAACACCTCCGATTCCGGCCCGCCAAGCCATTGCCATGCCAGTGACCAGTTGATGAGCCGGATCCCGGCTTCCAGGGCGCTGGCCCAGTTGGGCCCGCGCAGATAGGGGCATTGCTCGAACCACGCATCCAAATGGCGGCGAAAGGCGTGCGCAAATGCCCGTTGGCCGGTCAGGCGGCAGGCTTGTGCGAGGGTGACCAGCTGCAGGTGACGGTTGGGCTCCCAGAGATACTTGATGTCACCGACCCGCCGCTCGTCGCGGTAGTCGAGCCACAGACCGAACTCCATGGGGGCATCGGTGCCGGTGCGCGGGTCCCGGTTCCAGCGGGGTGGATCGCCCAGCTCCGCCGCCTCGAGCGCGAACACGCGCATGCGGCCCCGCGCGATATCCCGCGCAGCCCGGACGTACGGCTCGGGGTCGAGTGCCGGCGGTTCGGGAAGCCACTGTGGGGCCGCCCGCCCGAGGTCGGGGTCGGGCGGCCGGGCGGCCGTGCCCGCCCCCACACGCCACGCCACACCGAGCGCTTTGCGTCCGATGCGGTGACCGATCTCGGCGACGGACATGCGCCGCAAGCGATTCCAGTACCAGGAGAGGGATTGCATGAATGCGCGGATGAGCCAGGAAGCAGGAAGTTACTCTGTCACACCACGCCACGCTTGGCGAGGGGATCCCGACGCCTCCGCAACGCGACGTGCGCGAGGTGCCCCGATGATGGGCCGCGGCGGCACGGCCACCGCGCTATACTGCCGATCCAATCGGGCACCACATCCCCGGGAGGGCCGCCATGGGGCACCGTATTCTACTCCTGCTCACTGCCACCCTGGTCCTGGTCGGCTGCGCCGAGGACGGCCAGACGGTCCAGAATCCCTTCGAAAACGGCTTCTTCGGCGGAAAGCTGGGCACGAACGGCCTGTTGCCCGGGGGCACCGTGGGCAAAGCAGACCTCCTTGGCGGCGGCTCGTTCTTCGACAGCTTCCTCCCGTCCAGCGCGCGCGGCGGGAACACGAGTGACACCGAAACGGTGGCGCAGGTCATCGTCTCCAGTACCGGCGCGACCCAGACGATCGACCGCAGCGACCGCTACGATCTCACGGTCTCGGGCGCGGACAACGTGCTGACGGTGGGCGATGACAACGACGTGCGCAAGCTCCTGGTCAGCGGTGACCGCAACACGGTCACGGTGGGAAGGGGCACGCAGGTCGAGACCCTGGAACTGACGGGCTTCAACAATCTCATCCGCGTTCCTTCCAGTTCGGGGATCACCATCGCCCGCGACACGGGTGCCGACAATACCCTGGAGACTTATTGAGCCCGAGCGGCCGGGAGCAGCGTGCCTCATGGCTTTTCCGCCGCTGCCGCCGCGCGCGGCCCCGGCATGATGCCGCGCCGGCTGGGCGCGCGGCAAAAAGCCACGATCTCGCGCGGCTCGGGCAGCAGATCCTCCCCCTCCAGCGCATCCAACGCCTGATCGAGCGGGAGACCCGAGCGATACAACACGCGGTAGACGTGCTTGATCTGCCGGCGCGCCTCCGGGCCGATGCCCGCCCGCTGCATGCCCACCCGATTCAGACCCCGCACGGTGTTGCGCCCTTCCACCAGCATGAAGGGCGGCACGTCCATGCCCACTTGGGCGCCGGCGCTCAGGATCGCCAACCGGCCGATGCGCACGAACTGGTGCACGCCCACGGGAGAGGAGATGTTCACGCGGTCCCCGATCTGGCAGTGCCCGGAGACGAAGGCCCCGTTGGTGAGCACGCAATGGTCACCCACCACACAGTCGTGGGCCACATGGCCGCCGGACATGATGAAGTTGCCATCGCCGATGCGCGTGGGTCGTTCGGGGTCGAGGGCGCGGTGGATGGTGGCGAACTCCCGGATCACGTTGCGGTCTCCGATCACCACCCCGGTGTCCTGCGCATGGGCGCCGATGCTCTGCGGCGGCGTGCCGATGCAGGCGTGTGGGCCGATGTGGTTGCCGGCGCCGATCCGCACCCGACCCAGGATCACGCTATGGGCCAGGATCTCGTTGCCGGGACCGATCTCCACGGGACCCTCCAGGACACAGTAGGGCCCGATCCGGGTCCCCGGCCCAATGCGGGCGGCGGGATCGACGATGGCCGTCGGATGGATCTGCTCGTTCATCCGACCCGCTCCCACCAGCGCGGCAGGTCGGCGATGGAGTCGAGCACGGCGTCCGGCCGGATCCCGGAATTCAGATCCGAGGGCTGGAACTTGCCGGTGCGCACCAGCGCGCCGCGCAGGCCAGCACGCTGGGCGCCCTGCACGTCACCCCGGATGTCGTCGCCGATCATCCAGGTTTCCCCCGCGGACACCCCCAAACGATCCAGGGCCACCCGGAAAAACGGTTCCGCCGGCTTGCCGAGCACGACGGGATCCACGCCCGCCGCGTAGGACAGGGCATGGGCGAAGGCCCCCACGTCCAGACGCAGACCGTCCGGAGCCCGCCAGTAGCGGGTCATACCCAGGGCCACCAGGGGCGGGCGGGGATCGGCCATGAGCAGCCGGAAGGCCCGGTTCAAGGTTGGGAAATCCCAACCCTCACCCAGATCGCCGATCACCACCGCGGCGGCCCCGGACTGGGCCTGTGCGGGTAGGAGATCGAGCCCGGCGAACTCGGCGCGGGTCGCCTCCGGCACGAACAGGGCCACGGGTCCGTGGGCGTGGCTTCGCAACCACTGCACCGCCGCCACGGGGGGTGTCAGGATGTCTTCGGCGGCCACGGCGATCCCCATCCGCCCGAGCTTGTCCACCAGCGCCTCGCGCGGGCGCGAGGTCGTGTTCGTGAGGAACAGATGCGCAATACCGCGTCGCCGGATCCAGGCCACCGCCTCGGCGGCCCCCGCAACCGGCTCGTCTCCCACATAGAGCACACCGTCCAAATCCAGCAGCAACGCGCTCATGCCGCAGCTCCTCCTGAGCGCCGAATCCGCGTTTCCCACCGGGTTGAATTCCCGGTTCCGATGGGCGATAACGCGCTACCCCTCGCGGCAACCGGAGCAGGCGCATGCAACGCTGGGTCGAAGGCACGGTGGTGGACAATCATCACTGGACGGACCGCCTCTACTCGCTCAAGGTGGATGCGGACATCCTGGGCTTCAAGGCCGGGCAATTCGGTCGGCTGGCCCTGGACATCGACGGGCAGCGCGTCGCCCGGCCCTACTCCTTCGTCAACGCGCCGGACGAGCGGCCCCTGGAATTCTATTCCATCGTCGTGCCCGAAGGGCCGCTGTCCCCGCGCCTGGCGGCGCTTCGGCCAGGCGACAAGGTCTGGGTGGCCGCCAAGGGCGCCGGCTTTCTCACCCTGGACGAGATTCCGGACGAGCCGGAATTCCTCTGGATGCTGTCCACCGGCACCGCCATCGGCCCGTTCCTGTCCATCGCCAAGACCCAGGAACCCTGGGCGCGTTTCCGCAAGGTGGGGCTGGTGCACGCGGTGCGCACGGTCCCGGAGCTGACCTATCGCGAGACCATCGACCGGATCCGCGACGCCCACCCCGAACAGTTCGTCTACGTCCCGTTCGTCAGCCGCCAAAAGACCGATTTCGCCCTGCCCGGCCGTATCCCCGCCGCCATCGAGAACGGCAGCCTCGAGGCCCGCGGCGGCATTCCCTTCGACCCGCACAGGACCCACGTGATGATCTGCGGCAATCCCGGCATGGTGCAGGACACCACCGCCGTGCTCGAGGCCCGGGGCTTCAAGCGCAACAAGCGCCGCGACCCCGGCCAGATCAGTACCGAACAGTACTGGTCCTGACGGCCCGCCGGCTCAGGGCCTTGCAACGGGCGGCGGAGGCGGCGTCCCCAGACCGTCCCGAATACCGCGCGCCATGGCCCGCAGGTGCGCGCCACGGTCGCCATGGGTGAGCAGCACGGCCGCCATCCACGCCAAGTTGCGCACCACGTCGGCCAGGATCCAGCGCCATGGCGCATAGGGCCTGCGATACAGCCACAGGCTGTTGCGTAGCAGATAGTAGTGGCGCAAGGGGATGTGGCGGGGCAGATCCAGGCCCGCGAACCGCACCGTGGCCGCTCCCCGCTGGTGGCTCAGGCGGGCCGCGCACACACCCAGCGCGCGGTATCCGGCCGCCCGCGCCCGCAGGTGCCAATCGGTATCCACGTGTTCGATGAACAGCGACTCGTCCATGGGTCCCACGCGATCGAGCACCTCCACGGGAATCAGCGAACCCGAGGTGATGAGGAACCCACAGGACACCGTCTCGTCACCGGTGCAGCGCAGCCGGCGCAGCCCCAGACGCCCGAAGCGGACGAAAAAGGCCGGCCGGCCCGTGCGCGCCTCCACGAACAGGGGTCCGGCGGCGGCCGGGGGCGGGCGGGCTCCGGCGGCGGCCGTCAACGCCCCGAGGAGCCGCAGTACCAAGTCCGCAGCCGGAACGCTGTCCTGGTCCAGGAGCAACACGTGCGAGGCGCCGAGCCGCCGGGCCCGCGCGATCCCGGCATTCAGGCCCGCGGCCAGCCCACGGTTGCACCCGAGCTCCTGGACGACGGCGCCGACGGCCCGAGCCACCGGGCGCAACTCCTCGGTTCCATTGTTCACCAGGACGATCCCCGCCACCTGGCCCGCGATGGACTCGAGCACGGCGGCCAGGCGCTTGAAATCCGGCCGGTACGCCACCACCACGGCAATGACGCGGGCTTGATCCTGACCCATTGTGCCGCCCATGTCAGGCCCTATACTCGTGGCGTGCTCAATATTTCGTGGAGGTGAATCATGGCAGCAGAACGACAACAAGGGAACGCCGGCGGTCCCCAGTCCGAGGAGCAACCCGCCGGGGAAGCGCAAAGCGAAGTCGAAGCGCTGCGCGCCGACCTCGATGCGTTGCGCGCCGACTTGGCTCGATTGGCCGACCGCCTCGGCGCACAGGTGCGCGACAGCGTGCGGGAGGCTGCCGAGGAGCTCCCTTTCAAGGAACAGCTCCAGCGGGCCAAGGCGCAGGGCGAGGAGACGGTGGAGCAGGTGGTGGAGAAGGTCCAGTCGCATCCGCTGGCGGGTCTGGCCATCGCCTTCGGCACCGGCTTCATCCTGGCGGCGTTGCTCGGCAGAGGCGGAGGCCGGTGACGCGGACGACCCTGTCCGACTTCATCATCGCACTGCTCGACTTGCTGGAGGCCGAGGGGCGCCTGTTGCGCCACTCGGTGACCCGTACGGGGGCTGTGCTCGCCCTGATCGGAGTGGCCGCGGCCCTGCTGCTCGGTGCCCTGCTGCTGATGCTCTGGTCGCTGTATCAGTTCCTCGAGCCGCGGGTGGGCACGCCGGCGGCCGGCCTGTTCACGGGTCTGGCCATGCTGGTCCCGGCCGCCCTCGCCGCCTTCGCCGCCCAATGGCTGAAGCGCTGAGCCCCCAACAGGCGCGGGCCCGGTTCCGCGCCGTGGCCCAGGGCCACTACGTGGATCACGGCCTCGACGTGGAGCAGGCCAAGGCGCGCCTGCACGACACCGACCCCGGTCTGGACATCGGTCCCCTGCTGGGGGCGGTGGAGCACGGCGACTACCGGCAGGCGTTGGCCAGCATGATTCCCTGGCTGTGGAGCAGCGAGGCCCGCCGTTTTCTACAGCCGGTGTTCGAGCGGGGGCTGCTGCTGGCCTTCCGGGGACTCGGCATGGCCCATGGGCTCATCCGCCATGCGACCGCCGGCACGAAAATCCACGGCGAGGACACGGACGGCAAGCCGAAACAGTGAGCTCGGTGCAGCCCGCCCCGCGGCCGGTCCACCCACGCGGGGACCCCGTGCGTGCCGCCGGCGTGCCGCGATCCGCCTACGGTGACTCGCCAACGCCCGGCTCGCTCCCGGCCTTCTCCCCGGCCTTCTCTCCTGCATTCCCTTGGGCTTGCGGCTCGCCGAGGAGCTTGTCCCGGTCGGCGTCGACGAGCGCCGCCACGGCATAACCCGGCACCACGAACCACCACGGCTTGCCTTCGATCCGCAGGAGGTATTCGGGCGCCCCTTTGTTCTCGTCCGCGCGGGTGTAGATGCGATAGACGACGGGCTTGCCCTGTTTGCGTTCGATGCGAACGGTGACCAGCGACTCGCCCTTGTGGGCCTCGGAGGCGGGCAGCACGTCGTTGAACGAGATCCGGGCGAGCCGATCGATCAGGCGTTGGGCCGCTTTCTGGTCGATCGGTTTGCTCTGCGCCGAGCCGGCCAGGCCCCATCCCTTGTCCGTGTGGACCAGCTGCACGTCCTCGCCGATGGACACCCGTTCGATCTGCCCCGCGTCCACTTGCAGCAGAGACTTGTCCGCCCAGTCGGCCACGGTATCCCCGATTTCGTAGCGGCGCACGCCCAGTTCATGCGCCGTGTCTCGCCCGGCGACGCGAGCGTACACCCGGCCCGGCCCGGCCGACTCGCCCACGTACAGCACCTGCGTGGCGTTTCCGGGCCCGCGCAGGGTGAGACGGCGTTCATAGGCCTGGTCGGCCACCCGGAAGCGCTTCAGCGCCGAGGCGGTGGTGCCGACGGCCGCCCCCACGCGCGCCTCGTGCAGTCGCCGCAAGAGATCCTCGATCCGTGCTCCGGCGGCGGGCAGATCGTCCAGCCGGGCGATCACCCAGTCCCCACCACGGCGTTCCAGGGTGACGGAGGACCGGCCTTCGGGGCCCTCGATGGTGAGCGCGGTGACCTGCTCTGGTGACCAGTCCACGAATCGGGCCTCACCACCCGGCTCTTGTGGGGTGCGGGCGCCCCACCAGAGCAGACCCGCGAGCAACACCTGGAGTCCCAGAACGATAGCCAGAATACGGATCCAACGCGCCATCATCGATCACTCCATCGCCATGATCTGCCGGTACCAGCGGCGGCGGCGCTCGCGCATCGCCCGGTAGGCCAGGTACACGATCCCAAGGCCGAGGAGCGCCAAGGCGTAGTTCAGATACTCCCAGAAGGCCCGCTCGCCGGCATCCAATGGCCTCAGCAGCCGCGAGTACTGCCCCCGGCCCCGCAACGCGAGCAGGGCTGGATCCTCCAACGCCCAGTCCACCAGGTTCTGCACCAGATCCACCGGCTTGAGATAGCGTGTCCCGAGGGCCTGGGTGGCCAGATCCAGCACTGTGTCGGAGACGAAGGTTCCAGACCCGATGACCACCAGCCGCGCGTGGTTCGGCGACGACTCGATCACCGGGTGCGGCCTGGGCTCCGGAGCCTCCTCCTGCCGGGTGGTCTCGCCCTGGGAGCGCTTTTCGTGGCCGGTTTCACCCCCGGCCTCGGGCTTCCCGGCATCCGACTCACCGGGATCCAGGGCCTTGCTCGTGGTTTTTTTCTCGTCTGGAGCCAATGGCGAGGCCTTGCCCTTGAACCAAGAGCTGAAACGTCCGGTCAGCGCCACGGCGAGGATCTGCGGGCCGGACGGCTCGCCGGAGGCGAACCCGGTCTTCGGGTAGGCGGTGAAATCCGGCTGAACCCGCACCGACTCCGACACCCAGCTTTCCGGCGAACTGCGCAACAGCGTCTCGGCCCGCACGCCCTGCGGCGGCTGTACCGACAACGGCGAGGCCCAGGTGACCGTGACCTGCTCCAGACCCGCCACCGCCACGTGCTCTCCGAGTCCCGCGCCGCGCACGTCGATGAAGTAGGGGTACGGCAAGGCCTGGATTTCCTGGATGGCGAAGCCGCCCACGAACCGGGTGACCGGAATCGGAAACGGCAGATTTTGGGGATCCATTACCAACGCCTTGCCCAGGGTCACGCCCTGGTGCTTCAGCCAGTCTTCGAGGCCGGTGGGCGAGACCGAGGCGCTGATGGCCCCGCCGGAGAGATTCACTTCCACCGGATTGGCGGCCGCCACGACCGTGCCGCCTTCCATCAGGAACTGGTCGATGGCGAAGACCTGCTTCTCCTTGAGGCCGTGCGGATCGAGGACCAACAGCAGGTCCACCCCCTCCGGCACCGTTCCATCGTCCAGGGTCGTCTGGCGCACGGCGGCGTTCTCACGCAGCACGTCCTCCAGCAGCGTGTAGCTGCGCCCCGCGTGCATTCCACCCGGCGGCGCCACCACCGCGATGGTGCGCAACACACCAGGTACGAAACGCTTCACGCCGGCGAGGATGGCCTTTTCCAGCGGCTCCTGTTCGAGTTCCTTGGGCAGACTCACGAGGACGAACCGGTCCCCCGACTCGAGCACGGCATAGAGCCAGAACGGGTTGGGGTCGAGCAGCCCCAGCACCAAAGGCTGCAACCCGTAGCGTTCGGCCAGCTCCCGCACAAACGTGGAACCCCGCGCATCGGGGTCCACCACGTCCAGCTTCAGGTGCCCGGCGCTGCGTCCGGCCAGGGCCTTGCCCGCCTCCACCAGCGCCTCCCGGGCCGGCCGGAGTTCCTCGGGCAGACGCTGGGGGGGTGACACGAACAAATGGAGGGTGACCGGCTCTTGCAGCTCGGCGAATACGTCACCACCCCCCCGCCAGGCCTGCACCACCTTGCGGATGGCCCGCGTGATGTCGTACTCCGGGTTGCGCAGGCGCACTTCGAGATCCGTCTCCGACTGGACCTTGATCTCGATGAGGTCGCGGTAGCCCAGCCGTTCGTACTCGTCCCCGTACTGGACCACGATGTCGAAATAGGCGTTGACCAGCGCTGTCTGGTACTTGCTCGCCGTCTGAAAGGCCACGGGTCGCACCCCGAACCGCTCGCCGGCCTCCCGCTCGGCCTCCGGGTCCTCGGCGGGATCCACGAATTCCAGGCGCACCCGCCCCTTGCCGGCCACCACATACTCCTCCAACAAGTCGTGGAGCTGAGGGACCAGGGGGGCGAGCAAGGGGTGGGTCTCGTGGCTGAAATAGGCATGGATCACCAGGGGTTCGCGCAGACCGGCCAGCACCTGCCGCGTGGCCTCCGAAAGGGTGTAGATGTGCCCTTCGGTGAGATCGGCCCGCAACCCGCCGAGCGGCGCGAGCCACAGATTGGCCGCCGCGAAGTTGGCCACGATCAGCGCCGTAAGCCCGTGCCAGCGCCGGTGGCGCGGACCACGCGCATCAGGGGCCCAGCGCAGGCGCTCCAGGCTGTAGACGTTGAGGGCCAGGAAGATCCCGACCAGGCTCAGGTAATAATAGAGATCGCGCAGGTCCAGAACGCCGCGAGTGATGGACTCGAAGCGCGATCCCGTCCCCAGTGCCGAAAGCAACGGCGAGAGCACGGGCCCCACCAAGCTCAGAAACCAGCTCGAACCCATCACGTACAGCGCGCCACCCACCACCACCGTGCCGATGAGGCTCACGATGGGGTTGTCCGTGCGCGCCGAGACGAACAGCCCGATGGCCAGATAGGCCGCCGCCAACAGCAGCGCCGCCACGTAGCCCCCGATCACCGGCCCCCAGTCCAGCGGCCCGAGCAACGCCACCGTGACCGGCAGCGGCAGGGTCAGGGCCAGGGCGACGGCCACCAGGGCCATGCCGCCCACGAACTTGCCCAACACGAGCTTGACCGGGCGCACGGGCGCCGTGAGCAGGTTCTCCAGGGTACCGGCCCGGCGTTCCTCGCTCCAGGCACGCATGGTCAACGCCGCGACCAGGAAGATCAGCAGCACCGGCATCCACTGGAACAAGGGACGCAGATCCGCCACGTTGCGGGCGAAGAAGGTCTCCACCCAGAAGAACACGAAGAAGGTGACTAGCAGGAAGGCCCCCAGGAACAGCCATGCCACCGGCGAGGCGAAGAAGCCGTAGAGTTCCTTGCGCGCGACGTCCCACAGTTCACGCATGGCCCGCCACCTCCCCGGCCTCGTCCAGGCCCGATTCGTTCACCTCGCGAAACACCCGTTCCAGGTCGCGCCGCTCCGGCTCCAGACGATGGATGGGAATTCCGGCCTCGGTGAGCCGGCGCGCCACCTCCGGCGCCGCCGCCTCGGGGCTGCCTTCGATCACGTGCAACAGCAACCGGCGCCGATGGCCCTCCCCACCCAGCGGCTCCACCGAGCCCAGGCCGGGGATCGCCCGCAGGACTTCCACGGCCTGCGCGGGCTCGTCGCCGACCTCGACGAACAGCCGGTCCGAGGTGGCCAGCGCATCGAGCCGGGCATCCACCGCCACGCGCCCGGCGCGCAGGATGATCACCCGGTCGCAGACCGCCTCCACCTCCTGCAGGATGTGCGTGGACAGGATCACCGTGGCCTCTCGGGCCAGTTCGCGGATCAGCGCCCGCATGTGATGGATCTGTCCGGGGTCCAGGCCGTTGGTCGGCTCGTCCAGAATGAGCACCTTGGGGCCATGCAGGATCGCCTGGGCCACGCCCACCCGCTGACGGTAGCCGTGGGACAAGGTGCCGATGGGCTGCGCGGCCCGATCCGAGAGCCGGGTCCGCTCCAAGGCGCGGTGGATGGCGCGGGCGCGGGCCTGTGGTGCCAGGCCATGCAGCGCCGCCTGATAGTCCAGGAAATCGATCACCGTCATCTCGGGCCAGAGCGGGCAGTTCTCCGGCAGATAGCCCATCCGGGCCTGCACGGCCGCAAGCGCCTCGGCCATGTCCAGCCCGTCGACCCGGATGTGACCCGACGAGGGCTCCAGAAAACCGGTCAGCATGCGCATGATGGTGGACTTACCCGCCCCGTTGTGACCGAGCAGCCCCACCACCTCCCCCTGGCCGATACGGAACGAGACCTCGTCCACGGCCTTGAACGCGCCATAGGCGCGCGTGAGTTTGTCGGCTTCGATCATGCTCGCCCCAAACCCCGGTATGGTGGATCAGACGTGGAAAGAACCGCGCCGGCGAGACCGGCTCGCGGTCGCGACGGATGCGCCGCTCGGACGCACCTCCCGCTGGACGGCGCGAAAGTTATAGCGACGCAAAAACGCCGTTTCAAGCCGCGGCCGCCGCCCCGGAGATGCGCCTCGCGCGGCGCCGAGTTCGACCTCTCAGACCGGCGCCAGGACCACTTGGTTCCGACCGCGCGCCTTGGCCGCATAGAGGGCCTGGTCGGCCGCTCGAATCACCTCGTCCAAGGTCATGCTCCAATCGTTCATGGCCGCCACGCCGATACTCACCGTGAAGCTTACCGGCGCGCCCCCGCAGGCCACCCGATCCCGCTCCACGGCGGCGCGGACCCGCTCGGCCAGGACGGCCGCCTCCGCCGCGCCCGTCTGGGGCAGCAGGAACACGAACTCCTCCCCTCCGAAACGGGCCAGGACGTCATGGTGTCGGATCTGGCGCGCACAGCAGCACGCCAGGGCCTGCAATACCCGATCGCCGGTCAGGTGCCCATGGGTGTCGTTGATCGCCTTGAAGCGGTCCACATCGAGCATCAGAATCGACAAGGGGATTTGATGGCGTCGGGCCCGGGCCACCTCGTCCGCCGCCAGCCCCATGAAATGACCGCGATTGAAGACCTGCGTCAAATCATCCACCGTAGCCAACCGCCGCAGGCGCTCCTCGGCGCGCTCCAGGCGCATGATGGTTCCGACCAGATAGGCCGCCAGCGGGGTGGCCACCAACACCGGCACGATGGCCGCCATGGCGATGCCCAGCGCATCGACCCGGCCTTTGAACCCAACCAGGAGGACCGCCTTGACCATCACCGAGCCCAATACCGCGACCAGGGTGACGGCCAGGGTGGACACCAAAGGACCGTATCTTTTCAGCAACATGCGCATCATGTCGACCGGCTCCCCTTCGTCTCCACTCCCGAGCGACCGCCATCCAACACGCTACCGACCGCCCCCGACACCGGGGGATCAGCGCCCCGTCCCAGGTTCGACGCGACACGTCGGGCGGCCATTCATTCCACACTCCAGGCATACGGCATGTACGCGATTCCGAACTCCTGGCGTCGGTTGTACACCGTGAAGGGCAGGATGTCCTCGGCCAGGTCGTAGACATGCAATCCCGTGTCGTCCAGGACGTACACGCTGAGCCGATATTTGCCGGACAGCAGATGGAGCTCCGGGATCCGCAGGGTCACGCGCCGACAGTCGCCGGAACGGAACGGGCCGGGCCCGCCTTCGAAATGGGAGCTGGTTCCGAACACGTTCTCGCGGGCTCCGCGCAGGATCGCAACGCCCACGTGGAAAGGCACTCCCGGCTGGAGGGCCTCCAGCTCCACCTGGACGTGGAGCGGCTCGAAGCTGTGGAACTCCTCGCGAACCGCCCCGTCGGGCCCACGCAGGGAGACCTCCCCGATCCGGACCGGGGGAACCGCATCGCCCTGCCGCGGGCGCCGACCGCGGACGACTCCGCCCTCGGCGCCCGCCCCGGAGCGCTCGAGCTGATACGCCTCGTAGTGGGTGATCACCGTCTCGGCGGGACCCATCACCCGGATTCTCCCCTGGTGGATCCATGCGGCGCGCTGACACAGGCTCTTGACCTGGTAGAGATTGTGGGAACAGAACACGATGGTCACCCCCCGCTCGGCGAATTGGCGCATGCGATCCAGGCTCTTCTTCTGGAAATGCAGGTCCCCCACCGAGAGCGCCTCGTCGACCACCAGGATCTGCGGCTCCACCGCGGTGACACAGGAATAGGCGAGCCGCACGCCCATCCCCGAAGAATAGGTCTTCACGGGCCGGTCCAGGGTGGCGTCGTCGAGTTCGGAGAACGCCTGCACCGCCCGCAGATAGGCTCCGTAATCCTCCCTGGGCACGCCATGCACCGCGGCCATCATCACCACGTTCTCACGCCCGCTCAGCTCCGGGTGGAATGCGCCGCCCAGCTCGAGCAGCGCCGAGGCGCGGCCCTGCACGCGACACTCGCCCCGCGACGGATTGGCGGTGCCCGCGATCACCTTGAGCAGTGTGCTCTTGCCGGCGCCGTTCTCGCCCACGATGCCAAAGGTCTCGCCCTCCTCGACGGCCATGGACACGTCGGTCAGCGCCCACACCGTCTCGTGCAACGGCCGGCGCACGAAGAGCTCCCGCAGCCGGTCGGCCGGACGCCGATACAGCCGGTATCCCTTCCACACACCGTTCAGCTCGATCACGCGCATGCGATCAGTACCGGTCCGCGATGGTGGCGCGCAGGCGCAGATAGAACCACGCTCCCCCGCCCAGGATCACCACGCTCCACCCCGCCAGACCCAGCACCCAGTCCCAGCGGGCCGGGAATCCGAGAATCAGAAAGTGATAGGCCTCCGCCATGGAGGAGACGGGGTTGAGCAGGACCAACCACTGGTATTTCGGCGGCAGGATGGATCTGGAGTAGATCACCGGGCTGGCGAAGAACAGGAACTGCAGCAGATTGGGGAGCACCTGCAGGGTGTCTCGCAGGTGCAGGGCGACCACCGACAGCACCGCCCCGATGGTGCCCGCCCAGGCGACGTGAAGCACCATCAGCCCCGGCAAGAGCAGCCACCACCACGACGGGGAAAAGACGACGGCCACCAGTGCCAGGACCAGGGACAGGGCGACCAGCAGCGTGGGCGTGCTCGCCAGCACCGCCGCCCACGGCAGGATCTCGGGCGGAAACGGATTCCGCGAGAGGAACCGCTCCTGCGCCAGGACGCTGCCGGCGGCGCGGGACACCGCCTCGGTGAAGAACAACCACGGGACCAGGGCGCTGAGCAGGTAGTACAGAAAACCGCCCGGCACCGCGATCTCCGGGATACGCACCCGCAGAATCGAGGAGAACACCACGTAGTACAGTGCAATGGTGAGCAGGGGCGACAGTGCCGACCACAGCCGCCCCAGCACGGAGCCGGCATAACGCACCCGCCACTCCCGACGGACCCACAACCACAGCAGGTCGAGGTTGCGGCGCGGCAGCACGCTCATGGAGCACACCGCGGGTGGCCGTGGTCGGGGTGGGACGGCGCGAACGGCAACTCAGGCACCGGTCTCATTCGACCCCTTGCCGCGCCGCAGAGGGGCCGTGAGCCGCCAGACCCGGGAAGCGAAGATCTCCTCGAGCTGGCCCTCCCGCATGGCGAGGCGCTTTTCCAGCTCGCGGTTCGCCTCGCGCAGGCCGGCGGCCTCGCCGCGGGCATGCTCCAGTGCGGAACGCAGCTCATCGAGCCGGCCGGCGAGATACTGACGACGTTCGGTCTCCTTGCGCAGGGTCTCGGCGAGTCGGCCATGCTGGCGGCAGCACTCCCCATACTTGCGGTTCACCTCGTCGAGCCGCACGGCCAGTTCGCGGGCTTCACCGAGGCGGGCCTCCGCCAGGGCGCGCTGCCCGGAAAGGGCGCGTTCCAACTCGGCGATCCGCTCCCTGTGGCGATGGTCCTCCAAGATGCAGTCACCGAGACGGGCCAGGAGCGCCGGAAGGCTCTCCTCCCGGTTCAGCGCCTCGACCAGGGCCTGCACCGGCTCCGGGACCCCCTCACCCACCAACAGAACCCCCAGCCCATGACTGTGGCGGAAGTTGTACGACGGATGGCGCTCGGCGATCTCCTCCCAGAGCCGCCAAACGCCGAAGCCGCGCTCACGCACACGGGTATCGTGGAACAGGACCACCGCCTGCGGACTCAGTTTGTCCCGCCAATGCTCGAAGTCGTGCCGCACGGCCTCGTAGGTGTGCAATCCGTCGATGTGCAGCAGATCCACGGATCCTTCGGCGAAGCAGGCCTGCGCCTCGTCGAAGGTCATGCGCATGAGCTGGGCGAAGCGCGCATAATGCGCCTCCTGGTGCGCGCGCAGCTCCTGGTAGACCGCCTCCTCGTAAGTTCCGGCGTGCTCGTCGCCGGCCCAGGTGTCCACGCCGTGACACGTGGTCTCCAGGGCCAGCTCGTCCACGGCTTGGCAGAATGCATTGAACGAATTGCCGCTGTGCACGCCCAACTCCACCACCACGCGGGGGCGCAGCACCTCCATCAGGAGAAAGGCGAACGGAATGTGCCCGACCCAGGAGACCGGCTCCACGATCCGCCGGGGCCTGGCCAGATACTGACGATGTTTCAGGAATTCGAAGGGCATGTTCGATCCGATGAGCCCGGCTGGCGGGCCCGAGCACTGTGGTTCTCCGTATCGGGCCTGTCCCGCCGTCCATTCGCCGCGCCCGGCGGCTGGGAAAGGGGATTCTAGCGCCAGAGATGAAACCAGCGTCGCCACCTCGAGGGATCTGGTTCCGGCTGCGACGGTCCGAACCCACGCCGGAACCGCCGGACCCGCGCCGGCGCCCCCACCGCGACCGCGAAATCCGGGATGTCACGGGTGACGAGACTCCCCGCCCCCACCACGGCCCCCTTGCCGATGTTCACGCCGGGCAGGACCGTCACCCCCGCTCCGAGCCACACGCCGTCCCCGATGCGCACGGGACCATAGGTCAGCCCGGCATCCATGACCGCCTCGCTCCCGTCGTCGATCTCGTGTCCCGCGGACAGGATCCGGCAATGCGGACCGACGAGCACCTTCTCCCCGATATGCAACCCCCCTTCTCCCGAGAGGTAGCCGTACACGTTCACGATGCTCCGATCCCCGATGTAGAGATCCGCCCGGCGGTTGTCTTCGAGCTCCCCGATCACCAACCGTACGCCTTCGAAGAGCTGTACCCCACGCCCCAGCCGGATCCCCCGCCCGTGCACGGCGCCATGACCCCGGTAGACGCTCACACTGGGGGCGATGCGGCAGCCCTCTCCCAGGCCGTCGATCCCCGGGAAGCGCGCCACCACCGGCGGAATGCCCAGCAACGGCACCGCATCCGTGCCTGGCGGCTCCGGCCGCTGTATGTGCCCCAATACCGCGCGACTACGTGACATGCCTGATGGGCCCGACCCCACGCTTGACAAGGTTTCCCACGGGTTGCGATGCTCTCGGCCGGTCCAACCGTGCACCGCCGCCGAAAAACAGATTGTACAACGACGCCGGCCGTTGCCAGTCAGCGAAAAGACCGCCCGACCGGAGAATCGCCGGCGCTTTTGCGGAGCAGGGCTGCGCACACCCGTCCGCTGGAAAAACGTTGCGCGAACCCCGCAACGCGGGGCGCGGGTGGCGCGGACCGCGCGCGCTCCGCCGGCGGCCCGCCTCGCAGTAGTTTTTAGCGATTTTGACGACCCGATCACCTGGAGCATCCGACGAGAGCATGCCAACACTCGACGAGAACAAAAGGATCTGGAGCGAGATTTATCACTGGAAGGACCGGGGCGAGGAATGGTCGTCCGCCTGGGGAGGGCCCGGGTTCCAGTGGAGCATGACGGTACTGCCCCGGATCCAGCGCTTTCTGCCCGCCGGCACCATCCTGGAGATCGGGTGTGGGTTCGGGCGGTGGACCTCCTTCCTGCTCGCCCATTGCGATCGCATCGTGGGCATCGACCTCGCCGAGCAGTGTGTCGCCGCCTGCCGGGAGCGTTTCTCGGGCGAATCCAGCGCCCAGTTCCTGGTCACCGACGGATACACCCTGCCCGGCGTCGAGGCCGACTCCGTGGACTTCGTGTTCAGCTTCGATTCCCTGGTCCACGCGGACCGCGCGGTGCTGGACGCCTATCTGGCCGAGATCGCCCGGATTCTCCGTCCGGAGGGGGCCGCCTTCATCCATCACTCCAATCTGGGTGCATACCGCTCGGCGCTCGACAAGATCCGCAGTGTGGAAGGGTTGGAGGAGGAGCTGGCCGCCTTGGGATGTTGGGAGACCCATCTACACCTTCGTGACCCCGGTCCGGATGCCGTCTGGTTCGCCGAGGCCGCGGGCCGGCACGGGCTGCGGTGCATCACCCAGGAGAAGGTTCCGTGGGGCACGGAACGGCTGTTGATCGATTGTTTTTCCACGCTCGTTAGAGCGGAATCCCCCCTTGCCGGCCCGTGCCAGCAGGTCGACAACCGCGACTTTCCCAAGGAAATCGAGTACGCGCGGCGCATCTCCGAAGTCTACCGCGCACCCGGCGCGCCGGACACGACTCCGGACTGATCATGCTCCGGGCCGTTGCCTCGTGGCTTGCGCGCCGATCGCCCGCCCGGGCGGAACCCCCGCATTTCAAGATTGCGCGAATCGAACCGGCCTCCCCCACCCCCCCGATCGAGTCGGTGGAGGTCGACTGGGCCCCATCCGACGCCGATCCCCGGCTTGCACCGCCGGTGATTCGGGTCACTCCCAGGACCACCACGGAAGGCGTCATCGCCGGGGTGGTCGTCATGGACGGTGTCGTTCCCGCGGTTCACTTGACCCCGCGGGCGGACCGCGACTGCGACCGGGCCCTCGAATGCCCCTACGCGGGGTATCTCAACCCGCACGCCCTGCCCGAGCGCTTCACCCTGGACGTGGTGGCCCTGTTGAAGGATGGACAGCGGCGTCGCCTGGCCCGACTGCATGGTTCCTGCCGGGGCATCAAGGACCGCTATCGCTTCGAGCTCGAGCCAGGGGGGGTCGTCTCACTGGGACGCTCCGGTTCCACGATCATGCTGGCCTACCTCGCCTGTCACCCCGACATCGTGGTGTGGGAACCGTTCGAGCTGGAAGCGTGGTATATCCCCTATCACGCGCGGTTGTTCGAAACCCTAACCAACCCCCGACAGTGGATGGCCCCGGTGGGAGCCAAGGACATGCTGGCCCTGGAGCAGCCGGGTTGGCTCGGGGAGCTCGGCGCTCCCCCCTTGGCGCACTGGGCGCAGTATCCCGCCGCGGCCGAATGGTTCGCCGGCGGTTACGTGGAGCGCATGTATCGCGCCCAGATGGACGCCCTGCAGCAATGGTATTCCACCGTGGCCCGGCGGGGAGGCACACTGCGGGCGCGCATGATGTTCGAAAAGATGACGCCACCCACCCACGGGGTCTCTCGCCGGGTCATTCCCGGGCTCCACGCCATCTTCCTGGTGCGGGATCCCCGTGACGTGTACGCCTCCATTCGCGCCTTCGACCACAAGCGCGGGTACCGCGCCTTCGGTCGTGAGCGGTTCGAGTCGGAAGAGGCGTACATCCGGCACGTTCTGGCTGGTTCCATGGAGATGCTGCGCCAGGAATGGGAGCGCCACAAGGACCGCGCATTGCTGATGCGGTACGAGGACCTGATCACCGATCCCCGAACGGAACTCGCCCGCGTGTTCCGGCACCTGGGGTTGGATGCGAAACGTCGTACCGTCGACAAAGTGATCGAGGACACACACGCCATGAACCCCGCGGCCCAGGCACGCCATCGCACCGCATCGACCCCGCGGGACTCGATCCAACGGTTCCGCTCGGAGCTGGAGCCTGAGGTCATCGCATTGTGCGACGAGGTCTTCGCAAGGAGTCTGGCCGCCTTCGGTTACAGCCCGGCCGTCGGGTGAGCCATCCGTGTGCAAACCGGCCCGCCCCAGGGGGTGCGGCCCCTCAACGTGGACGCCGCCGGCGCCACCGCGCCCACCAAGGCCGTCCGTTCCGCTCCCGCAGCCCCTGAAGCTCCGTGCGCAGCGCGGCGACCTCCCGCCGGAGGCGGTCCAGCTCGCCGTTGAGCTCATCCCATGCCACGGCGAGCGCCGCCCCGACGCCGTCGGCGTCCGAGACGACCCCGTCCGGGCCCTCCAGCCCTTCACGATCGAAGAGTCGTCCGTCGCTCCGTCCCAGAAACTCGCGGGCGACGCGCCGGTTGGACTCCTCGAAGGCCTCGACCACCCGAATGCGCTCCTTTCGACTGAGGATGTGGCGCTCGGGATATCCGACCGCCCGCATCCGCTCCGTCACACGGTGCGCCAGCCGGCTGCCGGTCAGACCCAGTGCATTCTCGACCCTACGGTAACCCAACACTTCGTTCGACAGACGGGCGTTTCTCCGTTCGGCGGGGACGATCGGTCCCGAATCCAGCCCCACCGCCGCGCAGAAATCCTCGATCATGCGGCCTTCGGCCACGGCCTCTTCGAACACCCGTACGATCACGTTCTCCCTGCCGAAGTGCCGCGCCCAACGTGAGACGAGCGCGTACCAGTCCAGGCTCTTGGGCACCTCAGGACCCAAGCCCAGCCGCCCGGTCTGCAACCCCGCCTTGACACCCTGGTTGTAACCGCTTTCCAAGAACCGGTCCTGCCGCCGCAGGTAGACGACCACACGGGTGCTGGCCGCGATGCTGCGGCAGGCGGCCGCCACCGGGGCGATCTCCTGCACGTCACAGAAATACTCCGAGGACAGGATGAGGTTGCGCTCCGGCCCGTCCGTCAGCTCCCGCTCCAGGGCGGGCCACGCCTTGCGCGCCGCTTCCAGGTGCGGCGCCACATCGGGCTGCCGTGCCCTGTTCTCAGGGAGGAACGGAAAGGCCAGCAGCCGATGACCGGCTCCCTGCCGCCCGCTCCGGGGGTAGAGGTAGCCCTGGGCCGACAGCGGCCCTGCATTGGACTTCAAGGTCTCCTGAACGAAACTCGAGGCCGTCTTGGGCAGCCCGATGTGCAACCACAATGCGCGTCGCCTCTGCATCGAAACTTCTCGGCACCTACGGGCGGGAGCGTGCCGGACGGTGGACACGCCCTATGGGTCGGCTCTGGCGTTCTCCGCCCCCTCGACGACCGCACCCACGTCCTGCGCGCCCGCCCCACGAGGCGCTTCGCCCCCGTCGAGCAGGCCGCGGTACAGTCGTTCCATCCGAAAGGCCTCCTCCTCCAGGCCGGGCGGTGGCGTGATCCCATCGCGCAGTCGCCGCACCAGCTCCGGATCACGGGCCACCTGTGCGAGCCGGCGGGCGAGATCCCCGGCATTCCCCATGGCGAACAACAGGCCGTTGACCCCGTCCTGCACGAACTCCGCCATGCCACCGATATCCGAGGCGATCACCGGCACGCCCGCGGCCAGCGCCGAAGTGATGGTGAGCGGCGCGTTCTCGTACCAGACCGAGGGCACCACGACCAGGTCCACCTGTTCCAGTACCCCGCGCAAGGCATCGTGTGCATAGGGCCCCAGGAACTCGATGCGCGGATCCCCTGCGGCACTGGCGCGCACCTTCCTTTCGTACTGCTTCTCGTGGAAACTCCCGCCCCACACCTTGAGCCGCAGGTTGGGCGCCTCCACCTTGCGGAAACCCTCGACGAGCACGTGGACCCCTTTGTGATATTGGATGGTGCCGATGTAACCCAGGGTCACGGCCTCCGGATCCAGGGTGTGTCCGTGAAGGTCCCGGACCAGAGAATAATCGAATCCGTGGGGTGCGTGGCGGATGCGGTGCGCGTGGGGGAACCGGTTGTAGCGGAACACGCTGATCAGGAAGCGGGATGGCGAGAGGATCGCTTGTGCGGCCCCGGCCAGGGCCTCGGCCTGAGCGGCCCGCGCCTCGAAACGGTCCCGGCTCCCGCCCGCGTAGCAGTGCCGGGTGCAGTTGGTACCGGCGTCCGGCCCCTCGCAGAGCACGTTGTCCGAACGGCGCAGAATCCCCATGGGGCACAGCAACCAGTAGTCCGTGAGCATCAGGACCACGGGCAGCCCGAGATCCCGGGCGGCGAAAACCGATCCACCGATTCGGAATGGGTGGGCGCAGTGATAGAGGTCGATCTCCCGCTGTTGCATCAGGGCACGGGCGGCCTCGTAGAACCGCGCGTCGCGCATCTCGAAGTCGAAGTCCGGGAACTCCGGATGGTGCAGCGCGGTGACGGCGATGCCCTCATGGTCATACTCGTGCAGGTATAGACCACTCGGCTCGTGGCGCTGCTTGCCGCGGCGGCCCATGTCATAGGTGAGCACGTGCACCCCATGGCCCATGTGCTGGAGCTGGCGCGCCAGGTTGAGTACATAACGCTCCGTGCCCGCATAGTGATGCGGGAAGAACTGGTGGACACCGATCAGAACGTTCATCAGATCCCCTTCACCATTCCGGCCGGCAACTCCACCCCGGCCTCGGCCAGGGCGCACCCGGCCGCGGCCGCGAAGATCTTGTGCAAAGCGCACGCCACCGCCTCCTCGGAACAGCCCCAGCCGGCGCGCAATGAGAGGTATGCCCCGAGCGGATGAAGCTGTCCCGTCACCTGCCGCCGAACCCGATCAAAGAACGCATCGTTCGTGCACACCGCCTTGTGTGCCATGAACGAAAGAAACAGGGCCGGATCCCAAGCGGGCGGGGCGCCCTGGGACTCACCCCGTTCGAAGGCGTGATCGAGTCGGTCGCGCAACCCCTCCAGAGCCGGCCCCGGAGCCGCCTGCATCGGCCGGTCCTCACGCAGCCAGTTCCAGAGCTCCTGGGCGAAGAGGTTGTACGCCAACGCCAGCGTGGACAACGCCTGCTCCGAGGTCGTCAGGGCCTGCGGCGGAGAGCCATCGAAAATGTGCTGCAGGCTGCGCAGGTCCACGTAGGCGCGCAGGAAGAAGTACCGCGCCGGGCGCGTGTGGGAGTGGACCACCGCATTGTCCACCTGGTGCAGGAGCCCGAACCCGCCCTCGACCAGGCGCTTGCCGAGATCCAGGTCCTCCGCGAACCGCCCCTGGAACGGGAACTGCACCTGCAATTCCCGGGAAATGGCCAGGCACACGTTGTCCAGGTGTGCGATCCGGCGCTGCTCGGCCAGCGGCCGGCCCGCGAGCGCCATCCCTTTGCGCAGCGTGTTGCGCCCGTATCCCAGAAACCGGTGAAAACCCCAAGTGGCCACCAGGGCGTACAGATCGGCGTCGGCGCGCGGGATCTGGCGGGCCGATACCGCATCGGCCTCACCCTGGACCACCGGCGCCACCAGTCGATACAGCCAGTCCGGCGCAGCGGGCAGGGCATCCTGGACCGTGAACACCAGGATCTCGCCCCGGGCATGCCGCGCCGCCTGGTTGCGGGTCTCCGCATGATGGAAGGCCTCGGGCGGAATCTGCAACACCCGGGCCCCTTCGGCGCGCGCCGTCTCCACCGTCCCATCGGTGGAATCCGAATCGATGATCAGGATCTCGGGCTCGGGCACGGCCACCTGCGAACGGATCCTGCGCAATGTCCGCCGGAACTCCGGTCCCGCGTTCCGGGTGGGAATGATCACGCTGATGCGCGCATCCAGAGGATCGGAAGGGAGGTCCAGTGCGACCTCCTCCGGCGCCACCGGCGCGAACGGATAGCGGCCACGATCCACCTGCGAGAGGGTGACGGACTGCCTCAGACGTCGTTTGATGCCCTGCACCCCCTCCTTTTCCAAGACCTCCACCCCGCGCCTCAAGACGTGCCGGCTCGAAGCGGGCGGCCGCAGGCGACCACGCAGCTCGCCGTACGCGCGTACCACACGCCACGCCCGGCTGCCCTGGATCGCCTCCAACTGCCCATGGACGGCCTCGTACCGGCTCTGCAGCACCCGGTTGGCCGCCTCGAGCTCCTGGCAGCGGTTCGCCGCCCGGTCAAGCGCCGTCCTGCGCTCGTCCAGGGCATCGGCCAGCAGCCGCTTGTAACGGCGTTCCTCGGCCAGTTCCCGCTCCAGCGCCTCGGCCCGCTCCTGGAAACGGCACAACGCCGCGCGGATCCCGGCGAGCCGTCCCACCAACTCCGCGTTCAGCAGGGCACCGTGGCGCGCATAAAAGGTGTCCGTAGCGATGTGCCCATCCGGTGGAGGGCGACCGGCGTCAGGCGGCAAGCGCACGGTGATCCGGCGAATGTGGTGGAGCGTTCCCCGGGCCGCGATGCGCAGCAGCAGGTCCCACACGGGATCCCCGGGGGCATTGCGATCGAAACCGCCCACCTCGATCAGCGAGGCCCGACGGAACAGCAGGGTATCCAACGGGATGTGGTCACCCAGCAGCAGCCCCAGCGGATCGAACTCCACCGACCCCAAAGGCCGGCAGGATTCCTCCCCATTGGGCCCGTGCACGCAGCGCTCCGCGTCGCTGTAACAGCCGATACGCCCGCTGGCCTCCAGGCAGGCGGCGAGCAATTCCACGTGCTCGGAAACCAACCGACTGCCGGCTTGCACGAAGCCCACCAGCTCGCCCCGCGCGGCGCCGGGCGCCTCGGCGAGGAAGGCACGCCCGCCCGGGCCCGCATCGCCTTCCAGCACCCGCACCGGAATGCCACCCCCAACGACCTCCGTCGGCGTGTCCGATGCGTCGACGGGCTGGACGCCGCCCGGCAGGAGAATCTCCGCCGGCGGCTGCGTCTGCTGCGCGATACTGCGCAGGGTGGCGCGCAAGTATTCCGGCCGGTCGGCCGCCAGCACGACCAACGAGACCCTGGGACCTTCGGGGTTCAAACCGAGTCCTCCGACAAGACGTTACGTTTCGGGCAGCCCGTGACGCCGGGGAACGAGCGCGGTGGTCCTGTGCCGACGTGCTGCGCGACAGAGATCCGATCAAATCTGCAAAGGATACACGAAACGTTTGTCGCCCCACCTCGGCCGCTCCCGGAGCCGTCTCAGGGCCGCAGGAACAGGGCCATGGACTCCACGTGCGCGGTGTGCGGGAACATGTCCATCACGCCCGCCGCCTCCAACCGCAGGCCGTATTCATGCGCCAGGATGCCTGCGTCCCGGGCCAACGTCGCCGGGTTACAGGAGACATACATCACCCGCGCGGCGCCCGTGGCGGCGACGACCCCCAGCGCCTCCCGCGCGCCCGTGCGCGGCGGGTCGAGCAGTACGCGCTGAAAGGGGCCGGAACCCCAGGCCGAGGGGTCGGGCGCGCTCAGGTCCGCCGTGACGAACCGGGCATTGCCGATGCGGTTGTCCCGGGCGTTGGCTCGCGCCCGCGCCACGAGTTCCGGTTCACCTTCCACGCCCACCACCTCGCCCGAATGCCGGGCCAGCGGCAGGGAGAAGTTGCCGAGTCCGCAGAACAGGTCCAGCACCCGGTCCTGCGGCCGGGGGGCCAGCAGCCGCACGGCCTGGCGCACCATGGCCTGGTTGACCGCCGGGTTGATCTGAGTGAACTGGGTGGGGGAAAAGGCGAGCCGCAACCCGAACTCCGGCAGTGCGTAGCTCGGGAGCGGGGTTCCCTCCCGCAGCGCAACGGCCGTCCGTGGCCCCTTGGGTTGCAACCACAGGTCCACCCCGTGGGCCTGCTCGAAGGCCGCCATGGCCTCGCGGTCGGCCGCCGTGGGCGGGGCCAACACCCGCAGGACCAGCGCGCAGCGATCCGCGCCCACCGCCACTTCCACCTGCGGGATGCGATCGCGCAGCGTGAGTCGTCCGATCAGCGCCCCCAGCGGGCGCAGCAACCGATCCACCGGGGGGGCGAGCACGGGGCAGGCCGCCAAGTCGGCCACGTAGCGCTTGTTGCGCTCGCGAAAGCCCACCAGCACGCGCCCCTTCCCGTGCACGTACTTGACCCCCAACCGGGCGCGGGCCCGATAGCCCCAGGCGGGTCCGGCGAGGGGCTCCAGCACGCGCGCCGGCCGCACCGACCCGATCCGCTCCAGATTGTCGAGCAGGATCTTCTGCTTGGCCCGAATCTGCGCCGCAGCGTCCAGGTGCTGCAGTACGCAGCCGCCGCACACCCCGAAGTGGGGGCAACCCGGGGCCACGCGATCGGGCGCGGGCCGCAACACTTCCAACACGCGGCCCGTGTCGAATTCCGGCTTGCGGCGGATGCGTTCGTACCGCACCCGCTCCCCGGGCAGCGCCCCGTCGATGAACACCACCTTGCCGTGGACCCGGGCCACGCCCCGGCCCTCGTGGGTGAGGTCCGCGATCTCGGCCTCACCCACCCGGTCGGGTCGTGCGCGACGCATGGTGGCGGTCTCCATGGGCGCGTCATGATACGCCATGGCCGCCACGGGCGGCATTCCGCACCCGCCGCGCGCGGCGTACAATGAGCGGCCCAACGCATCGGGGGTGCAGCCCGTTGAAATTCACCGTCGAGTCGTTTCGCTCCTGGCGCCACAAATCGGTCACGCTGCTGGGCATGTCAGGGGTGGGCAAGACCCATCTCTCCACCCTGCTGCGCGCCCATCACTGGTTCCATTATTCGGGGGACTACCGCATCGGCACGCGCTATCTGGACGAGCCCATCCTCGACCTCATCAAACAACAGGCCATGCAAGTGCCCTTCCTGCGCGACCTGCTGCGCCGCGACTGGATCTATATCCGCAACAACATCAAGGTGGACGACTTGGGACCGGTGCTCTCTTTCGTGGGCAAGCTGGGCGACCCCGAGCGCGGCGGCGTGCCGCTGCCGGAATTCCGCCGCCGGCAACGCCTGTACCGTGAGGCGGAGATCGCGGCCATGCGCGACGTGCCCGAGTTCATTCGCAAGGCCCGGGAAATCTACGGCTACGATCACTTCGTCAACGACGTGGGCGGCTCGCTCTGTGAGCTGGACGAACCCGGCATCATCGACCTGCTGGCCCGCCACACCCTGATCCTGTACATCCAGGTCACCGACCAGGCCGAGGAACGCAAGCTCATCGACCGGGCCCAGAGCGACCCCAAACCCCTCTACTACCGGCCCGAGTTTCTGGAGGCGCAGGTGGCCATCTATCTGCAGGAGAAGGGACTGGACTACGCCGCGCAAATGGACCCCGACGACTTCACCCGGTGGGTGTTCCCGCGCCTGTTCCGCGCGCGCATTCCTCGCTACGAGGCCATCGCCGGCCCGCACGGCTACACCGTCACCTCCCGCGAAGTGGCCGCCGTGCGCGACGAACGGGATTTCATCGCCCTGCTCGAGGAGGCCATCGCCCGCAGTCCGCAGCCCGCCGAGGCCTGAGAACCACGTGCGCCGCCGGAGGACCTGATACCGCCATGCCGCTGGTCGCCCACAACGCCCTGCCCACCTACGAGCGCCTGCGCCGGGAAGGCCAGACCGTCCTCGACCCCGGGCGCGCCGAGCGCCAGACCATCCGTGCGCTGCACATCGGTCTGCTCAACATGATGCCGGACGCCGCCCTGGAGGCCACCGAGCGCCAGTTCTTCCGGCTGGTGGGCGAGAGCAATCCCATCGCCCAGTTCTACATGCACCCCTTCACCCTGCCCCAGCTGCCCCGGGGCGAAAAGGCCCGTGCCCACATCGAACACCACTACGACCACTTCGAGGACCTGCGCGAGGCCGGTCTCGACGCCCTGATCGTCACCGGCGCCAACGTCACCCATCCCGACCTGGCCCAGGAACCGTTCTGGAAGCCCCTGATCGAGGTGGTGGACTGGGCGCTGGAGCACGTCACCTCCGTGCTGTGCTCCTGCCTGGCCACCCATGCCGTCATGCAGTTCCGCTACGGACAGAAGCGCCACCGCCTACCCGGCGGTAAGCGTTGGGGCGTCTATCCCCACTGTGTGGTGGATCGCACCCACCCCCTGGTGGCCGACGTCAATACCCGCTTCGACGTGCCCCACTCCCGCTTCAACCAGATCGACCGGGCCCAGTTCGAGGCCGCCGGCGTCCACGTCCTCGTGGAAAGCCACGAGGCCGGCGTCCACCTGGCCGTCTCCCCCGATGGATTCCGCACCGTATTCTTCCAGGGACACCCGGAATACGACACCATCAGCCTACTCAAGGAATACAAACGCGAAGTCCTGCTCTATGCGGCGGGCAAGCGCCCGGACTGGCCGCCTTTCGTCGAGCACTACTTCCCGGCGCAATCCCGCGCGATCATCGAAGAATACCGGCTGCGCCTGGAGCAGGCCCTGGACCAAGGGCTGGAGCCGCCCCCCTTCCCCGAGGCTCTCATCGCACCGCGGCTGCACAACACTTGGCACGACACCGCCGAGGCGGTGGTGGGCAATTGGATGGGCGGCGTCTACCAGCTCACCCACCACGACCGCAAGCTGCCCTTCATGGACGGCGTGGATCCGGAGGACCCCCTGGGCTGGCGCGGACGGACCCGGAAGCGATGACGACACCCAGCGCCCGACGGGCCTGAGTCCGAAACCTCGTCAAACCCCTTCAGGGCGCCTGGACGCCGCGCAGCGTATAAGTCCGCCAGGGCCGTGCGGTGAACACTCCGTTGAAGGGCACCGTTTCCCCACTGGTGAGATCCTCGGCGACACCCGCCGCGCCGAGATCCAGTGTGAGCCCTTCCCCGAAGGCGAACACCACCGCCCCGCCCGTCTCCGCATCGGTCCAGGCCACACCCCGCCAGCGCCCATCCTGCACGAGCAGGTGACGGTGGTCCATCCGGTCCACGATCCGTCGGTGTTCCAGGTTCACCCGTCTCAACCAGGCGCGGTCCTGCGCCGAGAGCGCCTCCACCTCGTCGAGGTTGGCCACGTTGATCATGCCGCCGGAGGCCAGTGCGCGGTGGTACATGGGCAGATCCAGATAGGTGCCCGCATTGCCGCCCAACAGCATGTATTCATGCCCGGCCAGCGCCGCGTGCTGGCGACGCTGTTCCTCGTTGGGCCGCGGCGGGCCGGCGGACGTCTCGTAGTCGCCGTAGAGCTGGGAAAGGCCAAGCAGGCCGGTGCCCTCGATCCCGAGATCGTGCAGGAGCAGGTCCGAAAAGGCCGCCAACAACTCCAGGGAAGCCGGCAGCACCGGCCGGGGAAGCGGATCGGCATAGTCGATCACGCTCAGGGAGGGCCAGGAGTCGATCCAGAGGCCGTCGAAGGGCACGCGCGCATGGAGCGCCCGTAACCGCGCCACGGCGTACGCATTCCACCCCGCCCTGGGATCCATGCCCACCACGTCACCCCAACCCCCGTCGTCCGGCACCCCGATGGCCTGCCAGGAGAGCCAATCGGTGTGCTTCGGGATCAAGGGCGAAAACAGGGACAAGGCGCTCGGGTACCACAGCGTCACCCACAGGTCGTTGCGATGGGCCGCCTCCACGAGTCGCCCCAGCGCGGCCTCGCCGCCGAACAGCGGGGCGACCGTGAGCTCGTGGATGGCGTGGCCCGAGGCGTTGGGTGTCTCGGGATGCACGGCATCGTTGTCCCAGGGTGGCTGTACGATGAGGTTGCGGATGCCGGCGTCCCGTGCCCGGGGGACCAGGGTCCGGACCAGACGGTCGAACCAACCTTGCTCCCCGGACGGATAGTCGGGATCGGCGGCCCGCGCGCGCAGATCCGCATCCAGTTCGGCCTCGCCCGGCTGGATCCATACCACGGTGGGCACCGGTCGCAACCGCGCGATCCCCGTCTGCCGGGCGTACTCGGCGGCCAGCCATTCGCGCACGGCTCCCCAGGCATCGGCGGCGGCCCACCGGTCCGTCGCGCCCACCGGGGCCACCAACCAGTACAGGGTGGCCGTGGTGCGCACATCCCCACCCGCCCCGAGGGGGATGTCGAAGACATCGCTGTGCCGGGCCCGTTCCTCGCGCAGCGCCAGGGTGGCCGCCGTGGGCCGGTCGAAATACGCCAGCAGGGTCCGTCCCGCACCGGTGTGGAACACGAAGCCCTGGTGGCGGCTCAACCATTCGGCCCGAGGATACGCGCGCGTGCCCTCCAGGTCCGCCACGTCCTCCGTGAGCCAGCGAAAACCCTGGGCGAGCCACCGGTCGCCGGGCATCACGTCCACGGGGAACGCCAGGCGCACGTGCGTGGCCTGGTTCAGGGCGGGACCCCAGGCGCGCACCTGCAGGCCGATGCCGACGAATGCCTGTCCGGCCACATCGACCGTGGCGCGCCCCAGCACCCACTCCAGGGTGCCGGCACGGCCCGCGTCGTCCTCGAAGGTCCAGCGCAGGACCGTGGCATCCCCCTCGTCGCGCCGGCCCGCGTACCGGGCCGAATCCAGCGACAGCACCGATTCGGTCCGCGACCACAGCCTCCGCCAGCGCCGCTGCGCCAGATAGGCGTCACGGTAGCCGGCCCAAGGCTCGTGGAACGGCCGCGCCCGGCCTTCCACCCGCCGGAAGGCGGCCGGCGGCTGCCAGGGGATGCCCGCGGCCGCCTGCCAGATCCTGCGCCCGGCAGCCTCCAGGCGGATGGGCGCGCCCGGCACACCGGTGGCCGAGCGTCCCAGCGCCAGGGTCACGTCCCCGAGGTGCAATACCATGGGCGGAACCCCGACCGGGGTCGGGGCCTGGCGCACGCGCAGATTCCCATCTCGCCAAGCCAGTCGCGCCCGGTGCGTGGAACCCGCCGCGTCCGTGAACAGGATCCGCCGTTGCCCCGCCGGAAACGCCGCAAGCCGCGCCCAGTCTCGGCCGTCCACGTCCAGGGCCACATACAGGTGGTCGAAGTACTGCAGCTCCCCGGGCGGCGTCTCGAAGCTGAGATAAAGGGTGGAACCGCCGGCCAGCTCGGGAGGCAGGACCACCTGCGGCTGGACCTGTCCCTCCGCGCGCGCCGTCCATACCGTGGTCCATCGCACGCCATCGGCCGAGAGTCGGATCCGTCCCCCGGGCACCGCCGTGAACGTGGTGCGCCGTGCCGCATCGGGGCCGCGCAAGCGCAGGGCGCGGATGGGTCTGCCGGCCTCGAACCGGTAAACCAGGGCACCGCCCCAGGCCAGCTGGACGCGGTTTTCGATGTCGCGCTGGAAAAACAAATCCGTGAGGCCGTCGAGCACGGCGTCGCGCAACACCTTGGGACGGTCGGGGGCCTCAGGATCCACGGCATCCATGGGGTCTGCATACACCGGACGGCCCAACGCCTCTTCATACTCCACCCACCGCGGCACGCGGCCCCGCCAGCGCGGATCGAAGTCGTCGCCGTAGAGGTAGCGGGCCACTGGGCCGCCCAGGTGGAGCAGGGATTCGGTATGCATGGCCGTCATCAGCGCAACGCCGTCCAAACGCGGTCCGCGCAGCGCGTCCACCGCCTGCAGGATCAGCGGCACGGTCGCCGGCGCGGCGGCCTCCACCACGGCGGTCGCGCCGGAGGCGCCGAAATCCACCGCGCCGGCCACGGGCTGCTCCCGCATGCCGGCCTGCCGCCACGAAAAGCGCAGGGCGGCCGACTCCAGGGATTGGCCGGCGGGCGGGTTCGGCTCCGGCGCGGCGTCGGAGTCCGGCCCCAACCCCTCCGAGCCACCTCCACAGCCGGCAAGCACGGCCAGTCCCCCACACAGAAACAGGTTGCGCATCCAGTCCACAAGCCGCATGGCGCGGTTCCCTCCCATGGAAATGGGTCACTCGATGAAGCCTAGGCCAGTTCCACGGCCGCTTCCAATGCCGTTCGCGCCACCGTTCGGGACGTCCATCCACAAACCGGGGCCCATCCGTCCATTTCCGGATGCTCTGGGTGGTCTGGGGTGTTACGTTCGCGTCCCAGCATGTCCAATGAGGACTTCCACATGCCAGACTCCCCCCCCAAGTACGCCGCCACTGCGGCGCAACGTGGCACTCGGCACCCGGGCGGCTGGTTCGTCCCCTGGATCCTGGCCGCCGCGCTGGCCGGCTGTGGAGGCGGCTCGGAGGGGGGCGGCGGGGGCGGGTCCACCCCCCCCGAGGCCGGCGAGCCCTTCCGGGTGACGGACACGGTCCCGGTCAACACCCTGCTGGGCTACGGCGAGGAACGTCCGCAGATGAGCTTCCTGGCCTATATCCGCTCCGAGCAGGCCGGGGGCGACATCCTGTGGGGCACCGACCTGGGTCTGCCCGTCACCCTTCCCAACGCAGGTGCGGGCGGTGCAGACCTCACCCTGTTCCTGTTCGGCGACACCGACCAGCTCGATCTGGACTGGCTGGAGCAGACGCACAAGGTGCGCAAGCTCCAGCCGGCGGCCGCGGGGGGGATCCTCGGTCCCGCCGGCCCCTTCGAGGGGGACGCCATCGGCCGCACGACGGACGCGGATCCGAGCGATGGCGTGCACCTGGACCACGTCTACCGCAACGTGGAGCCCGGCGACCCCATGCCCGTGTGCGCCGACCCCGGGGTGCGCGCCGACGGCTTCCGCCCCGTCTACCTTGCCGGGGTGCACGGCACGGAAATCAAACTCCCCGCGCAGATCCCTCCGGCCTGCGTCCAGGTGCTGCCCAATACCACGCCGACCGGCGCCTGGGTGGTTGACGGCACGGTGTTCATGCTTGCCGCGGTGCAGAAGGACGACGAGCCGGACAACGGGCTCTCCTACCTGGCGGCGAGCCGTGACCAGGGGCTCCACTGGACGGTGCTCAATGGGGGCCGGCCTTTCTCGGAACGGGGCCGTTCGGCCCGCTTCATCCACGGCTTTGGCGTATCGGTGGACGCCTCCGACTACCAGGATCCGCAACGATCCGGACCCTGCCTGCTGCCGCTGCCCAAGGGGGGCGATACCCGCGGCATCCTCCTGTTCGGCTCCGGTCTGTGGAAATACCCGGGCAACAACGTGTATCTGGCCTTCTTCTCCCGTTCGGAACTTCAGGCGGCGGCCGCCGATCCCAATCGTCGCCTCACGGCGTGGTATTTCGCCGGTACCGACCGCCGGATCGACGGCCACACGGCCTGCTGGTCCCAATCGGAGCAGGATGCGGTGCCCGTGGTGCGGGTCGACGACCTGAGCGCCTACGCGCGCTTCGAGCAGGCCTGCGGCACCGCGCCCACCTCGGCGGGGATCGGTTATACCAGTGTGATCCACGTGGATGAGACCCTGGTCGATGGACGGCGGATCGACCGCCTGGTGATGCTGCTCTCGCCCGCCTATCAAGGGGTGGGACCGGACGGGCCGTTCGATGCCGATCTCGGCACGGTGCTGATCACGGGTGACCCACTGCGTCCCTGGATCTGGAACCTCAAGGTGCCGGAGTCGGGATTCGATGGACGGCCACCGGCCGAGCACAGGTTCCGTCCCCTACCGGTGGCGGCCGCCCCCACGAGCGGCCTCATGGCCAACGAGCCGCACTGCAAGCAGTCCGGCATCGCCTGGGGCACGGTGTCGGGTTACGCCCCGCTGCTCATCGACCGTTACACGCGGCGCAGCGCGGATGGATTGGGCGTGGACCTGTACTTCCTGATCTCCCGATCCAACGTGCTGCGCCATCCCGACGACCCGCAGCCCGATCTGGAGATCGCCTACCACTACGTGGTGGACGTGATGCGCACCACGCTGCGCCCGTTGCCCTGAGTGATCGACCCCGGGGTGTGATCGGCGCCGGAGCGGGTCGCCGACCCGAATCGGGGATCCCGGGCCGGCGGGCGCGCATCCAGGGCGCGGCCGACGCCCAGAGACGGCCCGGTCGGATCGGCCCCGTTCAGTCCGCGAGATAATATTCGATGGTGGAAACCACGCGCACCCGCTTGATATGCGGGTTGTTCCGGTCGCGCGAAGTGATTGAAAATCGTCCTTGGCGGGCGTGTTTGATCTTGCCCAGCCGACTGTGCGAGTCGGCGGCGAACTTCTCCGCCACCTCGCGCGCCTTGCGGGTGGCCTCCTCGATCATGCCGGGTTTCACTTGATTGAGACGGGTGAACAGGTACTCCACATCGTCCCCATAACGGCCGCCCGTCAACGCGATGCCCTGGCGGCCCAAGGCCGACAGGCGGCCCATGAGCTTACGCACCGCTGCCACCCGATGGGAGTACACCGTCACCGTCTGCACGGCGGCATAGCGGAACTCGGGCCGTTGCCCGACCGCGTGGCGCCCGGCCCACTGGTCGGTGACGACGGGGGGCGCTACCGTGATTTCCTCATCGGATATTCCCTGTCTTTTCAGAAAACCGAGAACCCTTTCGGTGTCTTTGTCGAGGGTGTCGTAGAGCGCCGCCAGCGCGTTGCCCGCCACCGAGAAGCGGATCGGCCAGATCACCACGTCGGCCGGATACTCCCGTTCCGAAAGGCCCTTGACCACCACGGTGCGCTCGTATTCCTTGACCCGCACGGCCGCTTCGCCGAGCAGAAAGCCCAGCCCGAGCAATCCCGACATCAGAAATGCGCCGAGCACCGCGGCCCCGCCTCTGCCCACCGCGTTCACCCCCTCCCGCTCGGCGCGCAGCCGCTCACCCGGCGAACGCATCCCGGGCCGCCTTGGCCCGCCGGAAGATCTCCAGGAGCGTGTCGCCGTCGCCGCTGTCCACCGCTTCGGCCAGCCGGTCCAGGTCGCCGCGAAAGCGCCCCATCATCTCCAGCAGCGCTTCACGGTTGGCCAGGCAGATGTCCCGCCACATGACCGGATCGGAGGAGGCGATGCGGGTGAAATCCCGGAAGCCACCGGCCGCGTATCGAAACACCTCGTGTTTGTCCTCCAGCCGGGCCAGGCTGTCCACCAGGGCGAAGGCGAGCATGTGCGGCAGGTGGCTGGTGGCGGCCAACACGTGGTCGTGGTGGTCCACGGCCATTTCCTCGACGATGGCGCCGGTGGCCTCCCACATCTCGCGCACCTCGCCCAGGGCCCGCAGCCCCGTCTCCGCCAGCGGCGTGAGGATCACACGCCGGTGGTAGAAGAGATCGGCGAAGGCCGCCTCCACGCCGCTTTGCTCGGTTCCGGCGATGGGATGCCCGGGGACGAAACCTTCGGGCAAGCGCCCGAAGGCCGCCCGCACGGCCTGAACCACGGCCCCCTTGGCGCTGCCCACGTCGGTCAGAATGGTCGCCGGCCCCAGCACGGGAGCGATGCGGCGGCACAGGGCCTCCATGGCCCCCAGCGGCACGGCCAGCACCACCACGTCGGCCCCGGCCACGGCTTCTGCCGGATCCAGGCTGTAGCGGTCGACGACACCCAGCTCCACGGCCCGGCGCAGGTTGTCCTCGCGCCGCCCCGCCCCCACCACCTCGCCCACGTGGTGCGCCCGGCGCAGGGCCAGGGCCAGGGAACCGCCGATGAGTCCCACGCCCAGTATGGCCAACCGCCCGATCATTGGGCGACCACCTCGGTCAGGGCCTCCAGGAAGCGGGCGTTTTGCGCCTCGGTGCCCACCGTCACGCGCAGATGGTTCGGAAACCCGTAGTTGGCCACGGGCCGCACGATGACACCCCGGCGCAACAGGGCCTCGTAGACCGGGCCGGCCGGACGCCCCAGATCCACGGTGAGAAAGTTGCCCACCGAGGGGATCCACCGCAGCCCCAACCCCCGCACTGCCGCCTGGAGCTGTTCCAAACCCCTGCGATTCAGCGCCCGGCTGCGCCGTACGTGCGCCTCATCGCCCAGCGCCGCCAAGGCGGCGGCCTGGGCCGGTCCATTGACGTTGAACGGCTGCCGCACCCGGTTGAGCAGCCCCGCCACTTCCGGGTGCGACAGCCCATAGCCCACGCGCAGCCCCGCCAGCCCGTGGATCTTGGAGAACGTCCGGGTCACGATCAGGTTGGGAAAGTCCGTAAGCCAGCGGGCGGCATCGGGGTAATCCGGTTCCTCCACGTACTCGGCGTAGGCCTCGTCCACCACGCAGAGCACCTCGGGGGACAGGCGCTCCAGGAACGCCCGCAGACCCGCCCGGTCCACCCAGGTGCCCGTGGGGTTGTTGGGATTGGCGATGAACACCACGCGGGTGTCTTCGGCCACCGCGGCGTACAGGGCCTCCAGATCGTGGCCATGGGGCTGCGAGTGGTGATCGGCCGGCAGCGCCGGCGCCACGCGCGCCCGCGCGCCCACGGCCTGGGTGGCGATGGGATAGACGGCGAAGGCGTGTTCCGAGAACACCGCTGAGCGTCCCGGACCCAGGAAGGCACGCGCCACCAGGTCCAGCACGTCGTTCGAACCATTGCCCAGGGTGATGCACTCGGGCGCGACCCCCAGACGCGCGGACAGGGCCTGCTTCAGCGCGAACCCGTGCCCATCCGGGTACCGGGCCACGTGGGCGGCCGCCCGGCGGGCGGCTTCCAGGGCCGCGGGCGAGGGGCCCAGCGGATTCTCGTTGGAGGCGAGCTTGACCGAGTCGGTGATGCCCAACTCGCGCTCCAGTTCCTCGATGGGCTTGCCGGGTTCGTAGGGTGTCAAACCGCGCACACCCTCGGTGGCCAGGGCGGTGAAGTTCATAAGACCGCCTTGGGATAGCTGCCCAACACCTTGACCAGTTCGGCCTCGGTCTCGAGCGCCCGCAAGGCGGCGCGCACCGGGGGGTCGTCCTGGTGGCCCTCCACGTCGAGGAAAAAGACGTACTCCCAGTTGACACACTGCGAGGGGCGGGACTCGATGCGCGTCATGCTCACCCCATGGCGGGCCAGGGGCTCCAGCAGGCGGTACAGGGATCCGGGCCGGTTGGGGGCCGAGACCAGGAGACTGGTCTTGTCCTGGCCACTGGGCGCCGCCACGGGCCGCCCGACGATGAGAAAGCGCGTGGTGTTATTGGGATGATCCTCGATGTTGCGGCGCAGGACGGGCAGATCGTACTTCTCCGCCGCAGCCTCCCCGGCGATGGCCGCCGTGCCCGGCTCCGCGGCCGCGCGCCGGGCCGCTTCGGCGTTGCTGGCCACGCTCACCCGTTCGGACTGCGGCAGGTTGCCGTCCAGCCACTCCCGGCACTGGGCGAACGACTGCTGGTGCGAGTACACGCGCCGCACGGCCTCCAGCGCCGGCTCCCGCGTGAGCAGATGGTGGTGGATGCGCAGCTCCACCTCACCGCTGATCTTGAGCGGTGAGGACAGAAACATGTCCAGGGTGTGGGTCACCACGCCTTCGGTGGAATTCTCCACGGGCACCACGCCATACTGGGCCGTGCCCGCCTCCACTTCGCGGAACACCTCGTCGATGCTCGTCAAGGGAACGGTGCGCACCGAGTGTCCGAAATGCTTGAGCGCCGCCTGCTCGGTGAAGGTGCCCGGTGGGCCGAGGAAGGCGATGGACAACGGCCGTTCCAGGGCCAGGCAGGCGGACATGATCTCGCGAAACAGGCGCGCCACCTCCTCGTCGGGCAGCGGTCCCGGATTCTCGTCCAGGATCCGGCGCAGGATCTGAGCCTCCCGCTCGGGGCGGTAGAACACCGTGTCCGGCTCGCTGGACTGCTTCACATGGGCCACCGCCTGGGCGCAGCGGGCCCGCTCGCTGATGAGCGCGAGCAACTGCGCGTCCAGCGCGTCGATCCGCGCCCGGATGGCCTCCAGGGACGGCTTCGCGTCGCAGTCCGCACTCACCCGCCGCGCGCTCCGCTCGTCACAACCGGCGCACCCGCAGCACGCCGTCCAGGGCCGCGATCCGTTCCACCACCTCATCGGGGATCGCCGCCTCGGTGTCCAACATGGTGTAGGCCACGTTGCCGTTGGACTCGTTGACCATGTGCACGATGTTGAGGTGCGCCTGCCCCAGGTGGTGGGAGATCTGCGCCACCATGTCGGGGACGTTGGCATTGACCACCGCCAGCCGCCCCGCTCCCTTGCGCGGCAGGCGCACCGGCGGCAGGTTGACCGCGTTGCGGACGTTGCCGTTTTCGAGATAGTCGCGGATCTCGTCGGCCACCATCACCGCACAGTTCTCCTCGGCCTCGCGGGTGGAGGCCCCCAAGTGCGGCAATGTCACCACCCGCGGGTGGGCCCGGTTGGCATTGGTCGGAAAATCACAGACATAGGCGTACACCTTACCGGAGTCCAACGCCTCCAGCACGGCCGCATCGTCCACGATGCCGGCGCGGGCGAAGTTCAGGATCACCACCCCATCGCGCATCAGCGCCAGGCGCTCGCGGTTGATCATATGGCGTGTGGAGTCCATCAGCGGCACGTGGAAACTCACGAAATCCACCTGGGCGAGCAGATCGTCGATGCCGGCGGCCGGCTGCACATCGGAGGACAGTTTCCAGGCCTGCTGCACCGTGATGCTCGGGTCGTAACCCACCACGTTCATCCCCAGTCGCAAGGCCATGTTGGCCACCTTGACCCCGATGGCCCCCAGCCCCACCACGCCCAAGGTGCGTCCGGGGAGCTCGAATCCCACGAACTTTTTCTTGCCCGCCTCCACTTGGCGGGCCAGTTCGGCATCGTCGCCCTCCAGCGCACAGGTGTATTTCCACGCCTGGCAGAGGTTGCGAGCGGCCAGCAGCATCCCGGCCAGGACCAGCTCCTTGACCGCGTTGGCGTTGGCCCCCGGGGCGTTGAACACCGCCACACCCCGTCGGGTCAGCGACTCCACCGGGATGTTGTTGACTCCGGCGCCGGCGCGACCCACCGCCACCACGCTGTCCGGGATGTCCATCTGGTGCATGTCCGCCGAGCGCACGAGAATGGCATCGGGCCGCGAGATCTCGGAGGCCACTTCATAACGGTCGCGCGGAAGGCGCTCCAACCCCTTGACAGAAATGTTGTTCAGTGTGCGTATCTTGAACACGCCATTGACCCAACCCAGATGTGAATACCTGCGCCCGCGTTCAGTCCCCGGCCGGCCAGATCCGCGTGAAGTCCACCGCGGCGCGGCAGTCCCCGAATCGGAACTCGAAGGCCTCCTCGGCACAGTCCGCCGATTTCACGTAATGCCCCTCGCGCCAGACGAAGATCTTCGCCACCCGCCACCTGGGATACACCAGTACGAAATAGGGTACCCCCTCGCGTTCGGCGATCCCGAATTTCAGATGTTCATCCCGCGCGGCAGTGGAGGCCGAGACGATCTCCAGCATCAGCCGCGGCGGTTTGTGCACCCGCTCCCCGCGCTGATCACACAACACCATGCAGTCGGGCCGCAGAACCGTGTCCTCGTTGACCTCCCAGTCGGTCTCGTAGACCACCTGACACCGCGGACAAGCACCCAGCTGCCCGAACAGTTGTGCCACCAGTGCGGAACCCACGGCCTGATGCGTCACCGTCGGCGAGGGGGCCATGGCGTAGGGCACGCCCTCGATGAGTTCCCAGTCCCCCGCCCAACGGCGCCAGTCTTCCAGGGTATAGTGCGGCAAGTAGGCCGGATCCATTGCGCGCTCCTCGGAAAAACCGTGCCTCGGCCATCGGATTATACGCGCCCGTTCAGCCGTGCCGGCGCTCGAAGTCGGCCATGAATGCGACGAGGGCGTCCACGCCCGCCTCGGGCATGGCGTTGTAGAGGCTGGCGCGCATGCCGCCCACCGAGCGATGCCCCTTCAGGGTCTTGAGCCCGGCGGCCTCGGCCTCCCTCAGGAAGGTGGCGTCCAAGCCGGGATCGGCCAGGGTGAAGGGCACGTTCATCCACGAGCGGCAGGCCGGATCCACCGGATTGTGATAGAAGTCCGAGCCGTCGATGGCCGCGTACAGCTTCTCGGCCTTGCGGCGGTTGATCTCGGCCATGGCCTCCAACCCACCCTGGGCCTTCAGCCATTGAAACACCAGGCCGGCCAGATACCAGGCATAGGTCGGCGGGGTGTTGTACATGGAGCCGGCATCGGCATGGGTGCGGTAGGCGAACATCGTCGGTGTGCCTGCCCGCGGCTCGCGGATCAGATCCCGGCGCACGACGACCAGGGTGAGCCCCGCCGGACCAATATTCTTTTGAGCACCGGCATAGATCAGGCCGAAACGCGACACGTCCACGGGGCGCGAGAGAATGGTGGACGACATGTCGGCCACCAACGGCACCTCCCCGGTCTCCGGCACATAGGGGAACTCCACCCCGCCGATGGTCTCGTTGGGCGTGTAATGCACATAGGCGGCCTGCGGATTCAGATCGAGTGCTTCCGGCCCCGGGCAGGTGGTGAAACCGCTCGCCTCGGTGCTCGCCGCCACACGCACCTCGCAGTATCGTCGTCCTTCGGCGATGGCCTTCTTCGACCACTGGCCGGTGTTGATGTAGTCGGCCGTCGCCTTGTCGCCCAGCAGATTGAGCGGCACCATGGCGAATTGGCTCGTCGCCCCGCCCTGTAGGAACAGGACGGCATAGTCCTCTCCGATGCCCATGAGCTCGCGCAGGTCCGCCTCGGCCCGGGCGGCGATCTCCATGAAGGTCGAGCCCCGGTGGCTCATCTCCATCACCGACATGCCCGTGCCACGGTAGTCGAGCATCTCGGCCCGCGCGCGTTCCAGGACCTCGTCGGGCAACATGGCCGGCCCCGCGCTGAAATTGAATGCTCTACTCATGAGTATTCTCTAACCATATGTTCTAAGAGTGGATACTGATTCGTTCCAGCCTGCCCATGGGTGCCTTCGAGATTCCGGTGTGCCGGGGTTGCCCAAGCCGCTTGGAGCGGCCCCGAACGTCGGCCACAACGCGCCCCGCCCGCTGCGGTTCCCCGCTCAGTGCACCGAAGGCGCCGGCGGCTCTTCGCCTTGCGCTTCGTCTTCGCCGTTCAGGCGGGCGATGCGGGTCACTTCGGCGAGGCGCTCGCCCTCGGCCAGGCGGATCAGGATGACCCCTTGGGTGTTGCGACCCATGACCGGGATCTCGGCCACGGGGGTGCGCACCAGGGTCCCGCCGTCGGTGATGAGCATGATCTCGTCGTCCCCGGACACCAGGGCCGCACCCACCACGGCGCCGTTGCGGCCGGTGGTGCGGATGCCGATGACTCCCTGCCCCCCCCGCCGGTAGACCGGGAACTCGTCCAACCGTGTGCGCTTGCCGTAGCCGTGCTCGGTGGCCAGCAGCACGGTGGCCACCTCCCGATCCTCCGTCCGGGCCACCAGGCCCGCGATCAGCCTCTGCCCCTCGTCGAGCCGGATGCCGCGCACCCCGTAGGCCGCACGCCCCATGGCCCGCACCTCGGACTCGTGGAAGCGAATCGCCTTGCCCGCATTGGAGACCAGCAGGATCTCACAGGATCCATCGGTGATGGCCACGTCCACCAACCGGTCGTCTGCGCGCAGGTCCACCGCGATGATGCCCGTGGAGCGGGGCCGGGAGAAATCCCGAAGCGGCGTCTTTTTCACGATGCCCCGCTCGGTCATCATGAACACATAACGATCCTCGTCGTAGTCCCGCACCGGCAGTACGGCGTTGATCCGCTCGCCTTTCTCCAGCGGCAACAGGGTCACCAAGGGCCGCCCCTTGGCCGCGCGCCCGGCCTGTGGAAGCTGGTAGACCTTGAGCCAGTACACCCGCCCCAGGCTGGAGAAACACAGCACCGTGTCGTGGGTGTTGGCCACGAACAGCTTGTCGATGAAATCCTCTTCCTTGAAGGTGGTGGCCACCTTGCCCCGACCGCCCCGGCGCTGGGCACGGTACTCGTCCAGGGGCTGGGACTTGGCATAGCCCGCATGCGACAGGGTCACCACCACGTCCTGCGGGGGGATCAGATCGGCCTCGGTGAGATCGGCCTGGGCCTCGATGATTTCCGTGCGTCGGCCGTCGCCGAACCGCGCCTTGAGTTCCAGGAGCTCGTCGCGGATCACCTGCATCAGACGGTCCGGATCCCGCAGTATGGCAAGCAACTCCTCAATAGTTTCAAGCAATTGCGCATAATCCTTGACGATCTTCTCCTGCTCCAACCCGGTGAGCCGGTGCAGTCGCAGGTCCAGGATGGCCTGGGCCTGCGCGGGCGAGAGATGGTAGCCGTCCGCCTTGAGTCCATAGGTCTCGTCCACGTCTTCGGGACGAGAGGCCTCGGCCCCGGCCCGGGCCAGCATGTCGGTGACCACGCCGGGCCGCCACGCCCGCGCCAACAACCCTTCCTTGGCCTCGGCGGGGCTGCCCGAGGCCTTGATCAAAGCGATGACCTCGTCGATGTTGGCCAGGGCGACGGCGAGCCCCTCCAGGATGTGCGCACGCTCGCGGGCCTTGCGCAGATCGTGGATGGTGCGCCGGGTGACCACCTCGCGCCGGTGGCGCAGGAACTGGTCCAGCGCCTCGCGCAGGTTCAACAACCGCGGCTCGCCGTCGACCAGGGCCACCATGTTGATGCCAAACACGGTCTGCATGGCCGTGTGCTGATACAGGTTGTTGAGCACCACCTCGGGGAGCTCGCCGCGGCGCAGCTCGATGACCATGCGCATGCCTTCCTTGTCGGATTCGTCGCGCAGTTCGCTGATGCCCTCGATGCGCTTTTCCTTGACCAGAGCGGCGATCTTCTCCAGCAGCCGGGCCTTGTTGACCTGATACGGCAGCTCGGTGACCACGATCCGTTGCCGCCCGCTCTTGTCCTCCTCCACGTGGGTGCGGGCACGCACCTGGATGCGCCCCCGGCCGGTGCGGTAGGCCTCGCGGATGCCGTGGCGGCCGTGGATGATGCCGGCGGTGGGAAAGTCCGGGCCCGGCACCCGGGCCATGAGCGCATCGTCGTCCAGGGCGGGATCGTCGATGAGCGCCACGCAGGCGTCGATCACCTCACCCAGGTTGTGCGGCGGGATGTTGGTGGCCATGCCCACCGCGATGCCCGCCGAGCCGTTCACCAGCAGGTTGGGCAGCCGGGAGGGCAGCACCACGGGCTCGCGCTCGGAGCCGTCGTAGTTGGGGACGAAATCGACGGTCTCCTTCTCGAGATCGGCCAACAACTCGTGGGCGATGCGCGACATGCGCACCTCCGTGTAGCGCATGGCCGCCGGGGGATCGCCGTCCACCGAGCCAAAGTTGCCCTGCCCGTCGATGAGCGGATAGCGCAGGGAAAAGGGCTGGGCCATGCGCACGATGGTGTCGTAGACGGCGGCATCCCCATGGGGGTGGTACTTGCCGATGACATCGCCCACCACGCGCGCGGATTTCTTGTAGGGCTTGTTCCAGTCGTTGCCCAGCTCGTGCATCGCGTAGAGCACCCGGCGGTGCACGGGCTTGAGTCCGTCGCGCACGTCCGGCAGCGCCCGGCCGACGATCACGCTCATGGCGTAATCGAGATACGACTGACGCATCTCGTCTTCCAGATTGATCTGGATGACTTCCTTTGCGAAATCGGCCATAGACGGGGTGTCGAAAGGGTCGAGGTCGTCCTGCGAAGGCGCAGGAGGCGATGTCAGCGACGAAAAACCGATGGGAGTATACCATACTGCTCCCGAGCCTTTGGCCGGCCTGCTTGCTCTGAGGCCGACCGGAGATCTGCAACGCATCGCCGGAAGGATCTTCGCCCCATGAGTCACGACACCTGGCTGCACCGCCTCGCCCTCCCGGGGGCGCGCCTGCTGGCCCACACCCCGGTCACGCCCAATCAGGTGACCACGGCACGGCTGGTTCTGGGCCTGGCCGCCACCGGCCTGTTCGCCCTGGGCCCAGCGTGGAACGTGGCCGCGGGGCTCACCTATCTGGCCTCCATGATCCTCGACCGCATGGACGGCGTGCTGGCGCGCCTGACCGGCCGCAGCACACCTTGGGGTCACAAGTACGACCTGGCGGTCGATGCCGTGTGCGATGCGGTGGTGTTCATGGGCATCGGCTGGGGTCTGCGCGACGGGCCGCTGGGCGAGGGGGCGGTGTGGATGGGCATGGTGGCCGGCCTGGCGGTCGCGGCTGTCTTCTGGCTGGTGTTCCGCATGGAAGCCATAGCCGGCGCCCGTTCGGCCGAACTGGGATCGATGGCCGGCTTCGATCCCGACGACGGCCTGTTGGCCGTACCCTTGGCCGCCTTTCTCGACTGGACTCAGCCCCTGCTGATCGCCGCGGCCGCCGTGGCGCCGCTGTTCACCGCCTTCATGTTCTGGAAGTTCCGCGCCGGTCCCGGCCGTGCGTGAACTGACAGCACGTTGGGTCTGCCTGGCGGTGCGCGGGCGTTGGCTGGTGCTCGCGCTGTTCGCCGGCGCGGTGGTCCTGTCGTTGTACGGCACTGCCCGGCACCTGCGCATGAACACCGACACGGCCGATCTGCTCTCGCCCGATTTGCCCTTTCTGCGGGCGTACCGGCGTTACAAGGCGCTGTTCCCCCAGTACACCGACAGCCTGGTTGCGGTGGTGGAAGCCGCGACTCCGGAGGGGGCCCGAAGGGCGGCCGGGGCGCTTGCGGCGCGACTGCGTGATCACCCCGAACGGTTCGAGGCCGTCTACCTGCCGGGCGCAGACGGCTACTTTCTCCGCAACGCCCTGCTCTTCCTGGACATGGAGACCCTGGAGGAGACTGCGGACCGGTTGATCACCCTGCAGCCCTTTCTCGGCCGGATCCTCCGCGATCCCAGCCTGCGTGGTCTGGCCGAGATGCTTTCCGACGGCCTCGAGGCCCAGCGGACGGGCCGCCACGTGCCCCTCGGCCCGGCCCTGGACGTGCTGGATCGAGCGGTGCGCGCCCGCCTGAAGGGAGGGGGCGGGCCGGTGTCCTGGGAACGGCTGCTGTTCCCGGAAGCCGCAAAGGGACCTGCACGCGCCTTCGTGGTGTTCCGCCCCAGGCTGGACTTCTCCAGCCTGCGCCCCGCGCACCCGGCCCTGCGAAGGGCCCGGGCGCTGGCATCGGCGCTGCCGGCGGCACCGGACGAGTCGGTGCGCGTACGCATCACCGGCGGGCCGGCCATGGCCGATGAGGAGATGCGCAACTTGGAACAAGGCATGGCGTGGGCCGCGGGCCTGTCCCTGGCCGGGGTGCTGGCGGTCCTGTATCTGGGCCTGCGCTCGGTGCGGCTCACCGCCGCCGTGCTCGTCACCCTGCTGGCGGGGCTCGTGCTCACCGCCGGCTTCGCCACCGTGTCGGTGGGTACCCTCAACATGATCTCCGTGGTCTTCGCCGTGCTCTACATCGGCCTGGGCGTGGACTTCGGCATCCACTGGGCACTGGCCCTGCGCGAACGCCTGCTGGCCGGTGAACCCGTGGTGCCCGCCCTCGGCCGGCTCGGCCATTTCCTGGGCCCGACGCTGGCGCTCTGCGCCCTGACCACGACGGCGGGTTTCTTCGCCTTTCTCCCCACCGATTACCGGGGGGTCTCGGAGCTGGGCCTGATCGCGGGCACCGGCATGTTGATCGCGCTCACCTGTACTCTCACCCTGCTGCCCGCGCTATTGGGCACCCGGGGTCTGGCGAGCGCCGCCCGCGGGTCGGCGGCGGGATTGCCCGAACGCCTCGCCGCCTGGCCGCAGCGTCACGCCGTCGGCGTGCGGTGGTCGAGTCTGGCGCTGGCGCTGTCGGGCCTGCTCCTGCTGCCTGGCGTACGCTTCGACCCCGATCCCCTGCACCTGCGCGACCCGCAAGGCGAGGCCGTGACCACCTATCGCATGCTCATGCGGGAGAGCGAGCGCCGCCCGCCGGAGGCGGTCGTCCTGGTGCCGGACACCGAGACGGCCCAGACCTTGGCCGCCAGGCTGGAGTCGCTGAGCACCGTGAGCGAGGCGCTGTGGCTCGGCAGCTTCGTTCCCGACGATCAGGCGCCCAAGCTCGAACTGATCGATGAGCTGGCGCTCGTGTTGGGCCCGGAGCTGGCGACGCTGCCGCAGCCTCGACCCGCGCCGTTCGCCGAGACCCGCCTGGCGCTCCGCGCCCTGCTCCAGAGGCTGCGCACGGCGCGGGAGGACAGCGGGCTGGAACCCGCCCTGAGGGCCCGCGCCGCCCGCCTGGCCGAAAGCCTGCAGACCTGGCTGCAAGCCTCGGCCCCGGATCGACCCGGGGCCGAGGCCCGGATGCGGGCGCTCGAAGGCGACCTCCTCCACTATCTCCCGGACACCCTCCACCGGCTGGCCACGGCCCTAGAGGCCAGACCCGTGGCGCTGGCGGATCTCCCGCCGGCACTGGTGGCCCGCTGGCGCGCCGCCGACGGCACGTTGCGCGTGGCGGCGCATCCGTCCCGCGCGCTGGACACCCCAGTGGCATTGGGGTCCTTCGTGGCAGCGGTGCGCGGCGCGGCGCCCGAGGCCACAGGCGCGCCGATCCTGCACGTGGAGGCGGCCCGGGTGGTGATCCGCGCGTTCGCCGAGGCCTTGCTCCTGGCCACCGCCGTGATCGTCCTGCTGTTGACCCTCACCCTACGCCGCGCCCGGGACGTGGCGGCGGTGCTCGTCCCGCTGGCCGCCGCCGCCATCGGCACGGGCGCGGCCATGGTGGCACTCGACATCCCCTTCAACTTCGCCAACATCATCGCCCTGCCCCTGTTGCTGGGCATCGGCGTCGACAACGGTATCCACATGGTCGCGCGGCTGCGCGCCGGTGATCGCAATCCGCTGGCCCATGCCACGGGCCGCGCCGTGCTGGTCAGCGCATTGACCACGTTGGCGAGCTTCGGGGCGCTGGCCTTTTCCGCCCACCCCGGAACCGCCAGCCTGGGCGTCGTTCTGACCCTGGGGCTCGGCTTGACGCTGGCGGCCACGCTGGTCATGCTTCCCGCCCTCGCCGCGGGGTGGTCCCGCGCCCGGCCTCCCGACAGGAGAGCACACCCATGAAGGTCCTCGTCACCGGCGCCACGGGTTTCGTGGGTTCTGCGGTGGTCCGCCGCCTGCTGGCCCGGGGCCACCCCGTGCGGGCGCTGGTACGACCCTCCAGCGACTTGCGCAACCTGGAGGGCCTGGAGGTGGAGCTCGCCCGCGGAGACCTGCTCGATGGCGCCAGCCTGCGCAGTGCGCTGCGTGGTTGCCGGGCGTTGTTCCACGTGGCCGCCGACTACCGCCTCTGGGCTCCCGACCCCAATGTCCTCTATGCCGCCAACGTCGAAGGCACCCGCAAGCTCATGGAAGCCGCCCTGGAGCAAGGTGTAGAGCGCATCGTCTATACCAGCAGCGTAGCGACGCTGGGGCTGAACCGCGACGGTGCGCCCGCCGACGAGACCACACCCGTCTCCCTGGACGACATGATCGGCCACTACAAGCGCAGCAAATACCTGGCCGAGGAAGTGGTCCGCGAGCTGGTGGCCGCGCGCGGCCTACCGGCCGTCATCGTCAACCCCTCCACCCCGGTCGGACCTCGCGACATCAAGCCCACCCCCACCGGTCGCATGGTGCGCGACGCCGCGCTCGGCCGGATGCCCGCCTACGTGGACACGGGGCTCAACATCGTGCACGTGGACGACGTGGCCGAAGGCCACTGTCTGGCCCTCGAGCGGGGGGCCACCGGACAGCGCTACATCCTGGGGGGCGAGAACCTCAGCCTGCGCGAGATCCTGGCCATCATCGCGGGGCTCACCGGCCGCCGCCCACCGCGGGTGCGCCTGCCGCATGGCCTGGTCCTTCCCCTGGGTTACGCGGCCCAGGGGTGGGCGCGCCTGCGCGGCGGCCCGGAACCCCGGCTCACCGCCGACGGCGTGCGCATGGCCCGCAAGAAGATGTACTTTTCCAGCGACAAGGCCCGCCGCGAACTCGGCTACCTGCCACGTCCGGCGCGCGAGGCCTTGGCCGATGCCGTCGCTTGGTTTCTCTCCCCGGCGATGTCACACGGCTGATCCCTTCAAAACGGGGGAGACCCGCCAGGCCGCGGAACAACCGCTGCCATGCCCGTTGGCCGCATGGTGCCCCGCTCTGCGGTGATCAACAGCCCTTTGCGGGCCTGGCCTTGTGCAAGGCGTTTCCTACAAGCGGCATGGACCGCGTCCCACACCCTACCCCGCCACCCGGCGTTGCGTTGTGACCGAGCTCTACGGATGGCGTTTTGTTCCTTGCCTGACGCAGGGGCGAAGCCTACCGTTGCCCGCCACATCGATACGCACCCGAACCCCCATGTGGGGAGACGACGCAGAACAACGGAGAACCGAGCATGAAAACCACAGGGATACGTACCCATGCGCACCACGGACGACACTGGCTGAAGCGCATCTTTCTGGCCCTGCTGTTGGCGATCCCCGCCTTCGCGCACGCCGACCTGATCCTCACGGCTCCGCCCCGGGAGAGCGCTGCGGTCAGCAACCGGCTCTACGGCCCCCTGGCCGAACACCTGACGCGGCTGCTGGGCCGCCGAGTGGTCTACGAATATCCCAAGACCTGGCTCCATTATGAGCGCGACATACGCGCGGGCCGTTACGACATCGTCTTCGACGGGCCCCAGTTCATCTCCTGGCTGAACCAGCAGTTCGGATACCGGCCGGTGGCCAAGCTGCCCGGAACGCTCCGGTTTTTCGTGATCACCGGCAAGGCCGACACGGCTGTGGAGACCATCGACGACTTGGCGGGCCGCCGCGTCTGTTTCATCGCCTCACCGGACATATCGGCACTGACCCTGCTCAAGGAGTTCGACGACCCGATCCGGCAACCCTGGTTCGTCAACATCCAGGGCGACATGCGGGCCGTATTCAAGGCGTTCCAGACCGGGCGCTGCAAGGCCGCGGTCCTCAGCGAGGCCTTCTACACCCACGCACTGACCGACCAGGAGCGCGCCGCCGTGCGGGTCATCCACCGCACCGACCCGGTGACCAACCAGGGCATCGCCGTGAGCACCCGGCTGAGCGAGAGCGAACTGGAGAAACTGCGCACCGACCTGAGCCGGGGCAATCCGGCCCTCGCACCGCTCCTCGAACGCTTCGCACCGGGTCGGTCGGCCATGGAGCCGGCCACCGCGGCCGACTATGCGGGTTACCACCGACTGCTCACCGGCGTGATCTTCGGCTGGGAGCTGGACCGCCGCAGCGCCGGTCGGCTCAGTCCCGCCGAGCCGCTGGCGGACCGCGATCCGGAACCACCAGTTCCGGACACCCGGCCCGCCGGCGGATCCAGTTGACGCCGGCCAGCACGCCCGGGCGCGACAGGAACCAACGCTCGAGCCGGTACTTGCCCGGAAAATCCAGCAGCATCAGCCCGATCACCATGGTCAACAGCCCCTGCCCGGGGAGCACGAGCATGAGGATGCCCGCGAGCAACAACATCAACCCCAGGAGGTTCTTGAGCGTGAGGACGAGTAGGTAGAGCACGGGGTGAAGTCTGTGGAACCGGCTCTGGTGTCGCCGTTCGCCGACAAAGTAATCCTCGGGAATCCGGACCACCACGTACGGAACCAGCAGCAGGCTGGCAATCGCAAAGATCAAGGACAAAGCGGCCGACCACGCAAGCCACGCCTGGTACTCCCGCGCCCAGGCCCAAGCCTCATCCCACATGCCATCCCCCTTTCGTCGCTCGTTCGCAACACAATGTCGCTTTGTGACAACGATCACGGCCCTGGGGACTTGATTTTTTCATAAGTAATCGTTAATATACTTACGCAAGAGACGAAAGGAGGACACCGATATGTACATCGACGCACTGACGATCGCCGGCACCGCAACCTTCATCATACTAGTTGCGTGGATCGCCGCGCTGTATCACAAGAGCCCGGGGCACATTTGTCCCGAATCGGTGGCGAGTCACTGAGCGGAGGCGGGGTCGTGCCTCACGGCATGCTCCGCCTCCGGGGAGATGGCCGCTGGCGTTCAGCGGTCTGGAATGTCTCCTGAGGGGACGAGGGCGGAGTCTGACTCCCGAAGGGGTCGGGTTCCGCCCTTTTTGGTGTGCCCGAACCTGGTACGTGGTTCTTCGTACGAAAGGCACCCATCTGGTATCTTCAACAACAAATTCTACGAGTGGTATCCAACGTTGAACACCTATCCCATTTCCCAGACTGAGGCGCCGGCCCCCTTGAAACCCACGCGGATCGAACAGGCCTGGCAGGGCCCGCCACAGTGCCGCTCCTGCGGCATCCGCCACCTCGTGCTGTTCTCCGAACTGCGCCGGGAGGACTTCGCCCTGATCCACGACCCCATCGACGAAGTCGAGCTTGGAGCCGGTGAGAAGCTTTATCAGGCCGATGTCACTGGCCGCCACGTGTACACGTTGCGCGAGGGGTTGGTCAAGCTGGTGCGCTATCTGCCGGACGGGACCCAACGTATCGTACGCCTGCTGCGCCAGGGCGACGTGGCGGGCCTGGAGGCCACGCTCGGCGAACCCTACCAGCACCACGCCGTGGTGCTAGATCACGCCGTGGCCTGCCGCATTCCGGTCTCCACCATCCAGAACCTGAGCGCCCACACCCCGCGCCTGCACAGCCAGCTCATGCAACGTTGGCAACGCGCCGTGGCCGAGGCGGACACTTGGGTGACCGAGCTCTCCACGGGGCCGGCCAAGCAGCGGGTGGCGCACCTGCTGCTCAAGCTCGCCGAATACTCGGACCCGGAATCGTTGTTCATCCCCTCGCGCGAAGACGTGGGCGCCATGCTCGGCATCACCACCGAGACCGCCAGCCGCGTGATCGCCGACCTGCGCCGGCGAGGTGTCATCGAGCGGGCCGCGCCGGGGCGCCACCGGGTGGATCTGGAACGCCTGGAGCGCCTGGCCAACCCCTGATCCACGGCCGAGGTCCCCGAGCGGAGGGGCGCGGGGCGGCGAAAGGCGACTCCAGGAAAGCACGTCAGCCCCCGCCCCTGTGATCCGACGGGCATCCGCGGAGCGTCCGGCCGGGCCTTCAAGGCCCGCCCAGGGCGCGCCGCGCACGGCCCAGCGCCATGAGCGGGAAATAGTGCCGGTAGAGGTTGTAGTTGATCATGAACCCGCGCGACAGTTCCCGGCCCTGCTCGAACGAGCTGGGGTCGGCGTGGAAGAGATCCACCCGCTCGCCGACGCCATAGCCGGGAAATCCTGTCCCGGTGTAGTGCGGCTCTTCCCAAGTCCCGCCGATCTGGGCATCCATGAGAAAATGGACCCCCGCGCGGATCGGGGCCGCGTAGCGCGACGGCCCGGCGGCCAGCAACGCCATCAGCGCCCAGGCCGTCTGGGATGCGGTGCTCACCCCCCGCCCGCGCAGCGCCGGATCCATGTACGAGGCACAGGTCTCTCCCCACCCGCCGTCCTCGTTCTGCACGGAGGCCACCCAGTCCGCCGCCCGGCGCACCCAGGGCTCGGACATGTCCACACCGAGGGCCGCCAGGGCCGGCAGCACGGCGGCGGTGCCGTAGAGGTGATTCACCCCCCAGCGCCCGAACCAGCTTCCATCCGGCTCCTGCTCACGACGAATGAACGCCAGGGCCCGCCGCACCGCCGGATGCTCGCGGGTCATGCCCAGGGCGGCCAGCCCTTCCAACACGTGGGCGGTGACGTCCACACTGGGCGGGTCCAGTGTCTCGCCGAAATCCGAGAACGGGATCCGCGTCAGGATCCTGCGGTCGTTGTCCTTGTCGAAGGCCGCCCAGCCTCCGTTGCGGCTCTGCATGGCCAGGACCCAGTTGCGTGCCCGCTCCAGGGCCGCGTCGATCCGGGCGGGATCCCGGTGGCGATGGCGCAGCCGGGCCAGCACGATGAGCGCCACGGCCGTGTCGTCCACGTCGGGATAATGCAGATTGGCCCGCTCGAAGGCCCAGCCGCCCGGTTCCACGTCGGGCAGCTTCACGGACCAGTCCCCCCGGAAACGGACCTCGTGGTCCAGAATCCAGTCCACTGCCCGCTCCACGGCCACCGGATCGCGCTCCAGCATCCCCGCGTCGTCCAGGGCCAACAGGCCCAACAACGTGTCCCAGACCGGCGACTCGCTGGCCTGGATGTAACGGGCGCCCCCGCGTTCGTAGGACCAATGGGCCTCCAGCGCGCCGAGCCCCTTTTGCAGCACCGGATGGCTCAGAGGGTAGCCCGCGTCGTACAGGGCCATGAGGCCGTAGATCCACGGTGGCTGAATGCCACCCCAGGCGCCGTCGGCATCCTGATGCCGCACGATCCATTCGATCACCTGCGCCACGCTGCGCCGCCGCCCGGGGGTCCAGCCTCGTTCCTGCAGCCCGTGCAGCACCCGGTCTGCGGCGAGGAAGAAACGCTCCCAGGACCATGGCCTCCCCTTGCGCGGCAGCTGGAAATCGAAACGCTCCCGCCCGTGGGCGAAGAGTTCGTCCAGGCGCCGCTCCGGAGGCAACGGCCGTACCGGGCGCGAGGCCGACAGCAGGGCGATGGGCATCATCGTGGCCCGCGCCCACTGGGCGAAGTGATAGATGTTGAAGGGCATCCACAAAGGAAGACGGATGATCTCCGGGGGGATGTTGGGGGTGTGCCGCCACGGCCATTCCCCGATGAGCGCCAGCCAGTACCGGGTGAACACCCGGGTGCGACCGAGCCCCCCGTGGCCGAGAATCCATTCCCGGGCCCGACGCAACGGCGCGGCCTCCCGGGGCATGCCCACCATGCGCAGCGCGGCATAGCACTCCACCGTGGCATTCATGTCTCCGGCCGGGGCGTCGTAATAGGTCTCCCAGGCCCCGTCCTCGCGCTGCCGTTCCAGAATCCCTCGGACCAGGCCCTTCACGTGGGGATAGGGATAGGCCATAAAATGAAAGGCCAGCAGCCACTCGGCCTCCATGGTGGCATTGGACTCCAGCATCCCCACCCAGAAACCCTCCGGCGACTGCTGCGCCAGAAACCAGTCCACGGCCGCGCCGATGACGCGGTCGAGTCTCTCCCGGGACGCATCCTCCCGCGCATGCGGGTACCGATACGCCGTGGTGTCCGCATCGCCTGCCGCATTCCCGCGCATGGCCTCTTCCCACCCATAGTCCGGTTCGATGGCGGATCAGTATAGATGGTCGCGAGCCGCGAAATCCTGGTAGGCACCTGCGGATTCGGGGGGCGTCAGCAACGCGCCTTCGCCGAGCTGGATCTGGTGGAGATCCAGCAGACCTTCTACGAGCCGCCACGCCCAACCACGGCCGCCCGCTGGCGGGAGCAGGCCCCGTCATGTTTCCTCTTCACGCTCAAGGCGTGGCAACTCATTACGCATCCGGCCTCCAGTCCCACCTATCGCCGATTGCGGACACCTTTGAGTGCGGAGGAACGCCAGCGCTGCGGCGGCTTCCAATGGAACGAGGTGACCCGCATGGCCTGGGACCGCACCCTCAGGATCGCCCGGGAACTTCGGGCGGAAGCGGTCCTGTTCCAGACCCCCGCCAGTTTCCGTCCCACGCCGGAGCATCTCGACAACCTGCGGCGCTTTTTCGCCGCCATCGACCGGGCCGGCCTGCTGCTGGCCTTCGAACCCCGCGGCCAGGCATGGACCGACGCGATCCTGGCGCCGCTGGTTCGGACCTTGGATCTCATCCACGCGGTTGACCCGTTGCTCCGCCGGCCGGTCGGAGACGGCCCACGCTATTTCCGGCTCCACGGGCGCCCGGCCTATCACTATCGCTATCGCTACACCGACACCGACCTCGCCCGGCTGTACTCGCTCTGCCAGGAGCCGGGCCGTTATCGGGTGCTGTTCAACAACGATGCCATGGCGGCAGACGCACGTCGGTTCCGGGAGCTCGTGCGCCATGGGCCCCCAGGCGATCCCTAGGGGCCTTGCGGGACGCACCTCGCCCTCCCCTGCGCGGGTGCCTCACGCACGGCAATCACAGGCGGATAGCGGGCCTCACCCCAGCCCTGTCCCCTGCATTCCAGCAGGATCGACAGGATCGCGGGAACCAGGCGCCCGAGGACCTGCGCCCCCTGCTCGATCGGTTCCCGGTTGCGTCGCCCGTTCCAGGTGGCGTTGCCATGGAAGAGCTGGTTGCGCAGCACGTACAGACGCTCGAAGATCTCCATCAGCACCCGGGTGGTGTCCATCCGGCCCAGAGCGCGCAGCGCGGCGGCGCGGCTGCGCCGGAAGCGGCGCTCCCACTCGCCCTGCGTGATCCGCCCCCTCTGCCAGTCCCAGAACGGCCGGAACACATAGGGGTTCTCGAGCAAGAGACGGATCGGTCCAGAGAACTCGTCCCACACGATGCCGTAGAGCAACCGTTCCCGGTCGTGGCGTTGCAGTCGTTCGAGGAAGCGGTAGAGCAGGCGCGTCTCGGCCAGGCGGAACGTGTCTGGCAGCACTTGCGCATAGGCGGCGTTGAGCGCGATCCACAGGAAAATGAAGCGCGCGTCGGGATCTTCGCGCTCCCGCTCGGCGCGGCCGAGCCAGCTCAATGCCCGGTGCACGCGCAGCGCGAGCCCCTGTGGCATGCGATCGCGCACGCCCAGGTACCTGCGCTCCAAAACGGCCCAACCGGCCACATCCATCATCACGATGCCCCGCCCACGGACAATCCGGTCTTCCGGACCCAGCATGCCACACGAACGGGCCGGAGCCGCCACCCCGACGGATGAACCGACGCATCCGGCCGCCGATCCTGCCGCGGGCGCTCTGTCCCACCATGGCGGGGCGGCCCGGCGCGGACAGTGACGGGACCGGCGTTGCGGCATGAGCGCCGGTTCGTCCCGCAAACACGCGTGCCTGCAGGAACCGACCGGCCGTCGCGCTGCGTCACGCAGTGGACCCAGCCGGGCCAGGGCAGACACCTCCCCGGGCCGGTGAATCGCGGAAACTCTGCACGGGTTCACTGAAATCCGGAAGTGGAACGATTACACGAATCCGGTAATCCCCCAGCGGGCGGCACGATCATCGGAAAAGGGAGGAAACGCATCATGCCAGGCAAACTCGTTTTGGCGACTCTGGCCCTGTTTGCAGTCGGCACCACCGGTGCCACCCCCTACAATCCCGTCCATGTTGGCGCCCTCGGCCAGGGCATCGTGGTTCCTGGTGTTTACCAGTCGGGCAACGCGGACACCAGCGCCGTGGGAGTCACCAACCTATGCAACGCGCTCAATGTATTCTGGGCCTTCGCCGATACCAACGACACGGTTCGGGCTAGAGGCCGGATCACCTTGGGGCAAGCACAAACCTATCCGTTCGTGCTGGCCCAGGAACTCGCGCCAGCGACGCAGGACGTGTTCGGCACGCTGATATTCGTGGCCGACGAGAATGGCGATGGAAAATTGAACTCTGCCGACAGTCATTGCCTGATGGCGGAGGCGTTCCACGTCGACCTGGCCGATCACGACGCGGCCTACCTGCCCACCTGGCCGTTCAACACCTTCGACATCGGTTCGGGACAGATTCCCGACCTCGAAACCCTGTCGCCCACTCAACTCACCACCCTGCACAGCGGCGTCCGTGACGAGCCCGGTGCGGACGATCTCAATGGTTTCTATGTCCGCTATTCGGTGGGCGGGGACGACAGCACCCGGCTGGTGGTCTGGTCCGCCGAGGACATCGCCGGGACGTATGCCGCCGAGATCACCCATCACGACGGCTCCATCGCCTACCTCGACCTGCCGCTCTCCAACCCCCACCTGAACATCGTCGACGTCGGCACGCTGAGCGGACTTCCTCCGGGTTTCACCAATGGCGTGCTCGTGTTCGCCGTGCCCGACGACGATCTGGGGAATTACACCGACACCGATGGAGACGGCAACGGCATGGGAGTGTACACCGTGATCCAGTCTCCCGGCCTGGGGGCCGCTCAGACGATCCCCGCGAGCACCTTGCGCTGAAACGCGCCGCCCACTCAGCGCCCACCCGATGGCATGACGTGGATCGCCTCGGGGGGCAGTGAGATCTCCACCCGCTCGCCGGCTGCCAAGCGGTTGCGGCGGGCGGCGTGGAGACTCAGGCGCATGCGGATGCGCCGGCTCGGCTCGTCCCGCACGAGGACGCAGGCGGTGACCGCGTCGCCCAGGGTCACGGCCTCGGCCACCCGCCCAGGCAGAACGTTCTCCCAACGCCGCCTCGGGGGACCCTGCCGGCGCATGAGCTGCACGACGCCTTCCGGGATGAGCCAGTCCACGCCCTGCCCGGGGATGCCGGACGCGGCAGCGGCCTCCAGGTGGATGCCCCGCCAGTCCACGACCACGCGGCCCGGCGTGGCGGAGGGCCCCAGGATCCGCCCCGGATGCAGGTTGCGATGTCCCACCAATCGCGCCACCAGGGCCGATGCGGGGCGCAACAGGAGTTCCTCCGGCGAACCGGCCTGCAGACCCCGGCCTTCGTGGACGATGTACATCCGGTCGGCCAGCAGCGCCGCCTCGCCCATGTCATGGGTCACCAGCACCACCGGCATCGCCAGCTCGCGCCGCAGCTCGGCCAGCTCCAGATACAGGCGTTCCCGTGTGGCCCGGTCCACCGCAGAGAAGGGTTCGTCCAACAGCAACACCGCGGGCTCGCGGGCCAGCGCCCGAGCCAGCGCCACCCGCTGGCGCTGACCACCGGACATCTCGGCCGGGCGACGCCTCTCCAGTCCCTTCAGGTGTACGCGCTCCAGCCACTCCCCGGCCCTCGCGCGGCGTTGTGCCCGCGGCCGATCCGTGAGTGCCTCGGCCACGTTGTCCAACGCCGAGAGATGCGGAAACAAGGCATAGTCCTGGAACACCATGCCCACCCGGCGCCTGCGAGCGGGCAGGAAGCGGCCGTGGAGCGAGTCCAGCCATACCTCCCCGTCACACTCGATCCGGCCGCGCGCCAGCGGCATGAGGCCAGCGACCGCACGAAGGATGCTCGACTTGCCGCTGCCCGAGGGACCCACCAGGGCCAGCACTTCGCCCGGCCGGCAGTGGAACGCCACGTCCAACGGCATGGGACGTTCCTGGCGCAGGCGGGCGCGCAGGCCGCTCATGAGCCGCCCCGTCGCGCCCGCCGGCTCACGTCCCGCCACGCCCCGCGCCCGAGGCGGACGGTCGCGGCGATGGCCGCCACGGACACGACCAACAGGAACAGGGACATGCGCGCCGCCGCCGGCTCGTCGAAGGCCTGCACACGATCATAGATGGCGATGGACAGGGTACGGGTCTCGCCCGGGATGTTGCCGCCCACCATCAACACCACCCCGAACTCGCCCAGTGTGTGGGCGAACACCAGTACCACCGCCGAGAGCAGGCCCGGCCAGGCCAGCGGCAGCTCCACGCGCCAGAACGCCCGCCACGCCGACAGCCCACAGGTCACGGCCGCCTCGCGCACCCCCCGCGGAACGGCCTCGAAGGCCCGCTGCATGGGCTGCACCGCGAACGGCAGATTGAACAGCACCGAGGCCAGCACCAGCCCCTCGAAGCTGAATACCAGCTCCCCTCCCGTAACGGCGCGATAGGCCCGCCCCAGTGTGGTATCCGCTCCGACCCCCTCCAGTAGGTAGAAGCCGAGCACCGTGGGCGGCAACACCAGCGGCACGGCCACCGCCGCCTCCACCAGGGCTCGCCCCGGAAACCGGCGCCAGGCCAGCCAGCGGCTGAGCAAAAGGGACGGAGGCACCAAGAGCAGCAGGGTCCACAACCCCAAAGCGATGGAAACCCGGAAGGCGGACCAGTCCACCGCTCACCCCCGGCCCACCGGCAAAGTCGGGGGACAATGCGTCATGGAACCGCGGCCCCCGCAACGGTGAAACCCGCCGCTTCCAGGACCCGGCGGGCCGCGTCGGTCCGGAGATGATCGAAAAAGGCGCGCGCCGCGGCGCCAGCGCCCCGCAGCAGCACCATTTCGTGGCGCAACACCCCGTGCCAGGCCTCAGGAATCGACCAGTACCGCCCGCGCCCCTGCATCGCCGGCATGCGCGCCAGCGACAGCGGCACGATACCGCCCTGGGCCGTGGGCTGGGCGGCGAAGCGGGCGGCCTGGGCGGCGTTCTCGCCCACGATCAAGGCGGGCTGGATTCGCTCCCACAGTCCGCAATGCTCCAGCGCCTCGCGGGCCGCCCGACCGTAGGGGGCATGGTCCGGATTGGGGATGGCGAAGCGGCGCAGACGGCCCTGCTCGATCAACCGCTCCAGCCCAGCGCAGCCCTGTTCCGGATCCAATGGTGAGCCGCGCGGCGCAAACAACACGATCCGCCCGCGCG
>Ga0256841_1000241_pt1 | contig 60220 bp, 58 predicted proteins | sample 356308metaG_FD_185971 | JGI IMG/M metagenome (GOLD analysis project Ga0256841, IMG submission 185971) | Hydrothermal vent microbial communities from Mid Atlantic Ridge, Atlantic Ocean - 356-308 | ecosystem: Environmental > Aquatic > Marine > Hydrothermal vents | place: Atlantic Ocean: Mid... | reverse complement strand
ATCGAATTAACCTGGATGTCTATAATTTTGTTAACGATAAGGAACAGGTAGAAAAATATAAAATAGATAAAATACCTGCTACGGTCATTGAAGGACAGCGGGACTATGGAATTCGCTATTACGGTATTCCATCCGGATATGAATTTTCTTCGGTATTGGAAGATATTGTGGACGTTTCCAGAGGGGAATCCGGTTTGTCCCCGGAATCGAAGGAGATGCTTAAAGAGATTACCAGGCCTTTGCTCCTGCAGGTTTATGTAACACCGACCTGTCCTTATTGTCCGAGGGCGGTTCGGTTGGCCCATAAAATAGCCATAGAAAATGAGCATGTTACAGCGGATATGGTGGAAGCAACGGAATTTCCTCACCTTTCTATGCGTTACAATGTTCGTGGCGTACCACGTACAATGGTCGGTGATGATTTCCCGATTGAGGGTGCTTTACCGGAAAATGCCTATATTCAAAAAATAATCGGTTCTTACAAACAAATGTATCAGTAAAGGATTTTCAAAATGGCAAATCAGAACAACAACAAAATGATTCTCACCATAGCCGTGATTGCAATTGTAGTCGTGGCTCTGGGTTATGCCTTCATCAACAGCAGTAAAAAGGAAGTTGCCGTAAAGGCGCCGACTCCCACGAATACTCCGGCTGCCACTACCACCTCCGCCAATACTACGGCCGATACCCAACAGATGCCCATGGCTCCGGATTTTACGCTGATGGACCTGCAGAGTAAACCGGTCAAATTAAGCGATTACCGGGGAAAAGTGGTGTTCGTCAATTTCTGGGCCACCTGGTGTCCTCCCTGTCGGCGGGAAATTCCTTCTTTTATAAAACTGATTGATAAATATGGCAAAGACGGTTTTATCGTACTCGGTATCGCCGTGGACTCCCGGGAATTTGACAAGGTGGCTCCTTTCGCTAAAAAACTGGGGATGAACTATCCTGTACTCTATGATAGTAAGGGAGTCTCCAATCTGTACGGCGGTATACAGAGTATTCCGACCACTTTTGTCGTCAACCGCGAAGGGAAAGTGGTTTACCGCATTGTCGGCTCTCGTCCCGCAGATACCTTCGAAGAGATTATTACCTCTTTACTGTAAATCTGTTCTTTGTAAAAAATTAAAGGGCTGTCATCGTGATGGACGACAGCCTTTTTTATTGGAAGGATAAAGAAATCATTTGCTTTTTGCAGGATTTATATTAAGATCAGAAGGAACGGTCGTCCGGAGTAAGAGATCGGGGCCGTAGGGGAAAAGCACTAAGTTCATGTTGTAAATCTTCTTCATTTAAACCGACAGCAGGGAAGTATGGCTCTGAATATTCAATTTACACAATTTACCTTAGATAACGGTCTGCGCGTTATTGTTCATGAAGATCACCGCATACCCATTGTGGCCGTGAATATCTGGTACGGGGTGGGTTCCAAAAACGAACGACCGGGCAAGACCGGTTTTGCCCATCTTTTCGAACACATGATGTTCCAGGGAAGTGCTCATATTGCGGCTGATTTGCATTTTAAGCTGATCCAGAGCGTAGGTGGAACCCTGAACGGCTCGACCTTTTTTGATCGTACTAATTATTTTGAAACCCTGCCGTCGCACTATCTGGAAATGGGTTTGTGGCTGGAAGCGGACCGTATGGGTTGGTTTTTGCCCGCCCTGGATCAGAAAAAACTGGATAACCAACTGGAAGTGGTTAAGAACGAACGCCGCCAGCATATGGATAATATGCCCTATGGTCTCTGGCTGGAGAAGTTGCTGGGTTTATCCTATGCCGTGGATTATCCCTATCACTGGCCGGTTATCGGTTATATGGAAGATCTGGAAACGATCAGCATGGAAGAGGTGCGCCGATTCTTTAAAACCTACTACTGTCCGAATAATGCCTCGTTGGTAGTGGCCGGTGATTTTGATCCGGAAACCATTCGGGGCCTGATTGAAAAATACTTTGCCGAAATAGAACCCGGGGAGCCGTTGCCCGCATTTAACAAACCGTTTGCCGACTACAACCGGGGTGAAAAACGGACCCTTGTCAAAGATCATGTTCAGTTACCACGTCTTTATATGGGCTACCATATCCCGGGTTTGGGTACGAAACAGGCGTATACGGCCGACCTGATTACCGACATTTTATCTTCGGGAAAAAGCGCCCGGCTCTATCAATCCCTTATTCACCGCCAGCAGATTGCCCAGGATGCCCAGGCTATTTTATTGCCTTTGAAAGAGACTTCTCTGCTGATCCTTATGTTGACTCCCCGTCCGGGTATATCGGTGGAAAAAGCGGAGCAGGCTTTGCAGGAAGAAATAGAGCTTTTGATTTCCGAACCCATGGCCGAAGAGGAATTGCAGCGCGTAAAGAATCAGATTGAATCCCGTAAATTACGGGAGCTGGAGACCATGAGTGCCCGCGCCGATTATCTGAATATGTACAATATGTATTTTAATAAACCGCAGTTAATTAACACGGAAATCGACCGCTACAAAGCCATCAGTAGAGATGAGGTGCGCCAAGTAGCTGCCGAGTACTTGCAAAGTAAGAACCGGGCCGTGGTTACTTTTTTACCTACCAAACCCTAACAGAGGTTATTAAAAAGATGCCAGCTAACATAGACCGCAGTCGGATACCGCCGGCAGGTGCACCCAGAACTTTTAATTTCCCGCAATTTACGCGCTTTGAATCGACTAACGGTTTAAAAGTTTTGGTTACCGGCGAAGACCAGCTACCCCTAGTTAATGCCACCCTGTGCTTTCCGGGTTCGGCTCTTTTGGACCCTGCCGGTAAAGAGGGCACGGCCTATCTTACCGCGGAATTATTAACCGAAGGGACGACAAAGCGCTCCAGTGTGGACATTGCCGCCGAGCTGGAATACCTGGGCGCTCATTATGCCAGTCACTGCGATTGGAATGCGCTCTATCTGGAGATGAATGTGATTTCCCGTCATCTGGATCGGGCCATGGAGGTGTTTGCCGATATGGCTCTGTACGCTTCTTTCCCACAGGATGAGTTTGAGCGGGTCAGGGATGAAATTTTAGTGGAACGCATGCGTTCCGTGGATAATCCGGGTAAAGTAGCCAGTGAACGTTTTACGAATTTACTTTATGGGGATCATCGTTACGGACTGCCCATAGAAGGCACGGAGCCTTCCCTTAAGAAGATTACACGCGATGATGTTCGTCGTTATTCCGATCGCTATCTCAGGGCGGGCAATGCCGTGTTGATTCTGGTCGGTGATATTACAGAGCAAAAGGCCAGGGATATTGTAGAGGCCGGATTTAGTCGGTGGAAAACCGGTAGCGCACCGGAAGTGGGGAGCGCTGCTTTTGATCAGCCGCAGAAAACTTCCGTGGCGCTGGTGCACAAACCGGGTTCGGCACAGGCCGAGTTGCGTATCGGGCATCTCGGCATTGAACGGGATAATCCGGACTATTATGCCGTTACTTTACTCAATGAAATTTTGGGAGGATATTTCCTGTCGCGCATCAATATGAATCTGCGTGAAAAACACGGTTTTACTTATGGGGCACATTCGGTCTTTTCTTACCGTCCGGGTCGCGGTCCGTTTTTTATTTCCGCTGCGGTTCATACCGAAAACACGGTGCAGGCTATTCAGGAAACGTTGCAAGAAATTCGAAAGATCAGGACGGAAAAGGTTCGGGAAGAAGAGCTGGAAAATGCCCGGGGGCAGTTGATCGGTGTTTTTCCCATTGCCTTCGAAACCGCGGAACAGGTAGCTCTGGGTCTGGCCAATATAGTTCTTTCCCGTTTGCCGGATGACTATTACCAGACCTTTCGAAATAGGATCAACGCGATTACGGCCGATGATATTTTGCGGGTAGCCGCAAAATATCTGGATCCCGATCGTATGCTGATCGTGGTTACTACCGATGCCGGTCAGGTGGAAAAGGACCTGGGCCGTGAATTTGAAGTGCGGGTTTTTGATACGCGGGGCAAGCGTCTTCGTTAAGATGAACGGGGCTTCGACTTCGCTCAGCCCTCGTTAGGTCGGAAAATATAAAAGGATATATGTACATATTGGAGTGTGCCGACGGTAGCTATTACACCAGCAGTACTAAAGACCTGGAAAGACGGCTTGCTCAACATCAGGCAGGCAAAGGAGCGAACCATACGAAAAAATGTTTGCCTGTTAAGTTGGTTTATTTTGAAGAATATAGCAGAATAGATGAAGCTTTTTACAGAGAAAAACAAGTACAGGGTTGGAGCAGAAAAAAGAAAGAAGCACTGATAAACGGGACGCCTTATGAATTGCATAAATTGGCGGAATGTATGAATGAAACGCACTATAAAAATTTTAAAAAGGATGAAAATGAATGAAAATAGACGCTGCCTTCGACTCCGCTGCCTTCGACTCCGCTCAGGCAGCGGTTTAATAAAATTGGGTGTATGATGGAAGGATGGAAAAAATATCATATTGAAGACTTTGGTAAAGCCTTATCCGGAACAACACCGAGTACAAAAAATCCTGAATATTATGGGAATGGCTATAAATTTATTGGTTCTATGTCGATCTGTATGGGTTATCCATTTTTATGACTAATGCGGTTGATTCCATCTAATGCTTACTTTGCCTTATGGCAAGTTTTGAGAAAGTAGAAAAAAGCCTCTTTCCCCGCAATTCATTTTCACTATAGATAATAAATCCCGCTCTGTTAATCAGATAGAGAGTCGGATAATTTCGTACAAAGTAAAGATTAAAAATTTTGCGCTTATTCCCGTCGGCAATATGATGCCAGTTCAGATTCATTTCATTGATAAAATTATGAAGTATCTTTTCATCAATGGCATTGTTCAGTTTATCACCGTTAATACTAATTACGGCCAGATCCTGCTTTGAATAGGTAATAGATATTTTTTTCAAATCATTTAATTCCAACACAGAGGGTTGACTATACATACTCCAAAAATGAATAAGTACAAAACGTCCCCGGAACATATCGAGAGAAACGGTTCGCCCGTTTATATCAACCGCATGGAAAAGGGGTGCCGGATTTTTCTTCAAATTTTCCATAAAGGTCCGGTACTTTTTATATTGAATAATCGATTGACACCAGGAATAGACAGAAGAATCAGTATGAACATGGGTGAGTTTTCTGCATAACTGATAAGATTTGTCCGTTATTTTTTTATAGTATGCAAAATTAATCTTATAAAGCTTTACAAGTTCTTCCTTGTTGAGTGTAGTATGAAGGGCTTTGATTAATGTATCCGCTTTAGCAAACAGAAACCGGCTGTATTTAAAACATATTCGGATCTGAGTTTCATACATTGCGATTGTGTCCCGAATCGTATCCTTCATTTTTGCAAATATCGTATTTAATTCGGAATCAAAGGCATACAGTTCATCCAATGTTTTTTTCCCTTTTAAACTAAGTTCGCAATATTCTTCATATAATTCGAGACTATCGGGATGCGTTTGCATTTGAGCTTCAATCCGATGCAATTTACCGCCCGGTTGAGCCGCGGATTCTTTCTGACCGGAAACAGAAACAACAAAAATGAAAATTATAAAAAGACAATATTTCACGATTCACTTCTTCTTAAAATGCAATTCTTCTATAATCTTATCGATTCTCTCTTTTGCATACCGGATAAAACGATCATCTCTCTTTCCCGAATGTTCGATAAATAACTGATAATATTCCAAAGCCGGTTGACGATCGGCATAATATTTATCATAGATGGTGGCGATATAAAATAGCGGAAGCGACCATTCAGGATACAGAGCATTGGCCTGTTTATAGATAGTTAATGCTTGTTGATATTTCTCATTTCGGTCGTAGGCATCTGCCAGTTGGATATAGACGTCCCGTACATAATCCGGAATATATTCCTTGAGGGCCTTGTTGAAATACCCGATCGCTTTTTCATAATTACCGACATGTTTAAAGGTAAGTCCGAGATAATAAAATACCAGCGGATCGGGGTCATTATCGTCAATTGCCTTTTTAAGGGCATACATTGCCACGGGAAAGTTATTTATATTATAGGCGCATACTCCGTACTTTTTAAAGATGCTTTCGGTGGAATCGCCGTGATTCACCAGCTCGGAATAGGCTGTGAATGCTTCACTATATTTTTCGAGTGAAAACCGACTTTCGGCAAGAGCATGAAGGATACGCTTACTATCGGGCATTAAGTTATGCCCGGTAATGCACAGAGCTTCCGCTGCTGCGAATTGCTTGATTTTAGAGTAGGAATTGCTTAAATGAATATAGATGGTTTCATCCATTGGATTTAAAACCAGCGCCTTTTTGAAATATTGTATTCCTTCATGCACATCATTATTCTTAACGGCGCAGATAGCAAGGTTTTTATATAATACCGGATTTTGAGCATCCCATATTATCAGCTTTTTATACAACAAAAATCCCTTTTGATACTCACTCTGTTGCATATAAATTTTACCCAGCCTCAGATAGGCGGTACGATCCTCCGATTGGACCTGGATAATGGCTTTTAAACAGGAAACGGCCTTAGGGAATAAACCGAGTGCTTCGTAGGAATCGCTCAAGGCTAATAATATCACCCTTTTATTTTCGGCGTGTTTTAGAGCATCTTCCAAATACCTGATTGCTTTCCGGTGCTGAGACAGTTTTTGATAGGCCTGTCCCAAAAGAATTTTAACCTCAACATCATTTTTCCCCTTTTGCAATCGCCTATTCAATGCATCGATTGCTTTTGGATATAATCCTTTATTAAACAACGTTATAATAGAGAGCTGCCAATCAGCGTCCTGAGCAACGAGAAGATTGCTTGATAAGCAAAACACTAATAGGGTCAAGAGGAAGATTTGTTTACGGGTATTCATACCTGTACCTATAAATTATGTGGTAAATCAGCCGTTCATTTAGAATCAGCCCGTGGGGCCGACAATAAAAAAATCGGAAGAGTATCGAATGTTATGATCATTGTTCCGACTCACATATATCTTCTTATCAAAGTATCAGATCGATTTTTAAAGAATATAAACGGATAAAAATATTATGCAAGGTTAAATTGAATATACGCCGGTAACGGACAGGCTTGATCCGTACGCCATGAAATTTAGCTGAATCAAGAAAACTTCTGCCAAATAAGAAATCAGGAGTGCAGTGGTTCGCCGATTTATCCGTTTTCCAATTTAATTATATTTACACCTGCATGCGAAAATGAAAGCAAATAGTGTTGAATTCCGGCGTCTGAAGGTAGAAACCAAGAAAAAATTGCGATGAACAATCCGCCGGAGACCGTTTCGACAGACTGCGGATAGTTTTTATCCTCCTTGCTAACGCGACCCGCAGCCCGGATCTATAATAACTTAAATTCATTTGCATTCTGCGTTGCACTGATAAATCGACAGTGTTAACTTAAGGCGAGCCGATTTGTTTGTAATTAAGAATCAGGAAATAGGCCGATCCTGAAATTAGCGGTAAGCGAGACAAGGCAAAAAGGTACAAAAGATCTAAATAAACGTTCGAAGAGATTAACAAGTCATAGAGAATAAACCGGTAAATATTCTATAGCCTATGATTTCCGGGCGGGGTTTACCGATAAGGGGTTCAGGTTAATAAATCATACAAAAAACAGAATCTATGAAGGGACAAGACCATGAAAAACTACGTATTGGCGCTCTTTTTTTTATTTTTCTGTAATTTTCTTTTTGCGCAAAACCTTTCGGGAATTTATCACACCGATTTCAATGATTTAACCTTACATCAGAACGGTAATAAGGTCTTCGGTACTTACAAGTACGAAAACGGTCGGATTGAAGGGGTGTTAAACGGGCATACGCTTTCAGGGTGGTGGTATCAGTCGAACGGAAAGGGTAAATTTGTTTTTGAGTTCAATTCCGATTTCTCAAAATTTAACGGTAAGTGGGGATACAATGATGCGGTTCCTTCTTCCAAGTGGAACGGAACGCGGCTAAAAACCCCATAGGTTACTCGGGTACCTATTTCGGTAAAACAATATCGTCGAGGATTCCGAAATAAGAAAGGCATAACCCCATGTCGTCGCATGTTTTTCAAACTCTGGGCAATGTGGAAATTCTGAGTCAGCGGAAAGTAGCTCTCTTTGCCTCGCGCCACACTCCGCCGGAGGTCTATCCGGCTGCCGAGGAATTATTCCGCGCCCTGTGTGCGCTGAACATCGCCCTGGCCGGTGGCTGGCAGGCTCCTCTGGAGAAAAGATTGTGGAAATTGTTTGATTATAAGACTTGCAAAGCCAATCTGATGTACTATCTGGCCCGCGATTTAAACGGCTATACACCGGATCGCCGGGCGGAAGCCCTGCTTGACCGGAATCGTTTGCTCTTTGTTGCTCCATCCATCCGAACTTCCCGCCCCAGCCGGAAAGAGATTCAGCTGCGCGATACGCTTGTTTTTTCCCAGGTGAAGAAAGTGGTGTTTCTGTATGTGCATCCCACGGGCCGTCTGGCCAGTTATCTGCGACAGGCTTCCCGGATGAAGCATGATTTCTACCTTCTTGATCATCCTGTAAATCAGCAACAATTGAGAGAAGATACGGTAGCCATTGCAGCAGATGATTTGAACCTTCTGTTTTCAGACCTTGCTTAAGCCTGAACACGCTTGCCGAGGAAGCGAATCACCAGGAAAATGAACAAAAATCCGGACAGCAGAACTATCCAGTCGTGTAAACCGAAGCCGACTGGTATATAACCGAAGAGAATGGCGACAGCGGCTGCAATTAAGGCGTAAGGCAATTGCGTACGTACATGGTCGATATGATCGGCTCCCGAAGCCATGGAAGACATAATGGTTGTATCGGAGATGGGGGAGCAGTGGTCTCCGAAGGTCGCTCCGGCCAGAATGGAAGCAATGGAACTGAGAAAGATCTCATGAGCCAAAACCGGGCTGATGGCAGGACTGGCTAAGGGGAGTTCGTAGGAAAGAGGAATCACAATCGGAGCCAAAATGGCCATGGTGCCCCAGGAGGTACCTGTGGAAAAGGCGATTAAACCGGCGATCAAAAAAGATAAAAAGGGCAGCCAATGCGGTGAAAGGAATTGACGGGAGATGCCGATTACATAGTCGGCCGTCTGCAAATCCATGCACACATTTCCTATTGCCCAGGCCAGGGTCAGGATCAAAGCGGCCATGACCATGGATTTTACTCCGCCCACCCAGCTCATTATCGCCTCGTTTAAATTTAATATGCGCTGGGCCAGGGCCATAAGAATGGCCGTAAAACTGCCGATAAAGGCGGCCCACATCAAGACGGCGAAAGAATCGGCCTGCCCGACAACCAAACTGACATAGCGCAGCAGACTCATGCCCTGTATGTCTTCCGGCGATAGATGTACATTTTGTAAACCGGTGAACCAGAGACCGGCCAGAGTGGTCAGTATAACCATCCCTACCGGCAGGGCCGCATTATACCAGCGTAAAGGAACACCCTCTTTGACCTGTAATTCGCTGCTGTTAACATCCATCAAAGGAGTGGCGTTCTCGGCCAGTACCTGTCCCTGCTCCGCCGCCCGTTTTTCCGCCCGGAACATGGAAAAAAAATCCCGACCCAGGATGGCTACAAAAAATCCGAAAGCCAAGGTGTAAAGAGGATAAAAATTAAAGGGAATGGTTTTAAGAAAAATAATATAGGGATTGTCCGTTAAACCGATGGTTTTAAAGGATTGACTAATCAGGCTGAGTTCATAACCGATCCAGGTGGAAATAATGGCGATATTGGCCACAGGGGCCGCGGTAGAATCCACTAAATAGGAAAGTTTTTCACGGCTGATTTTCAGCTTATCCGTCAAAGGGCGCATGGTATTGCCGACAATTAATGTATTGGCATAATCGTCAAAAAAGACCAGCACACCCATCAGCCAGGTTACAAACTGTCCCTTACGGGCGTTGGAAGCAAAGACCCTTAGACGCTCCACGATGCCTCGAGTCCCCCCGGAGCGGGAAATGACTCCGACCATACCTCCGAGAGTGAGACTGAAGATGAGGATAGCCGCGTGATCCGGGGTAGCCGGTGCCTTACCAACATACTCGGTCAGGGAATTGAGAAAACCGGTTAAGGGATTATAATCGTAAATGAAGACCGCTCCCAGCCAGACTCCGGCGAACAGGGAAATCAAAACCTGTCTGGAAAGCAAGGCCAGCAAGATAGCAATCAGCGGGGGTAATAAACTTAACCAGCCGGGGAGAACCGGTAAAGAAGCCGAAACCTGTTGATGTTCATAATGCAGCGAAAATTTCCCCGTATTTTTAAAAAGGAAAGGACCCGTTTTAAATTGAAGAGTTTCACCGTCACGATGCAGGGGTAATCGTTGCAGTACACGCTGCCCATCCGTCACATTCAAAGTAGAAACCGAATCCGGAAGACGATCGAATTGAAGGGTAAGCCGGTAAGTAACCTCTCGCAAATAGAGGATTTTACTCTGAACCAGCCGGGGAGGAGCCGAAAACAGAGTCTGAGCCGTTCCGCAGAAGAAAAGCAGCAGGAAGAGTATGTGTCGCCCGTGTATTTTCATATGAACCAGATCGGCCGATAGTGATCCTTATTAAACCCGAAAGGGTAGAACAATTATATTTACCCCCAACAGCCTAAAAATTAAACAATCCGCATCGGCAGGTGCAAGCCACCCACCCAATATATAAAAATTACCATTCAATTACATTTAAATCAAACGGAAGAAAAAACAATCCGGAGTTCATTCAATATATCTTTTCTTGTAAATAAGTTTTGTCTTTACAGTCGATATCACCGTTTCAACGGTTTCCCGGTTCCATAAGGGAGAAAAGCTTAACTTGCTTTGATCCGGGCAAGCGGTTAAATTTAAACTTTAATGGAGTCTTATATGCGTTATCTTTTTTTAATCATATTATTTTCATCCACGATTCTGTCGGCGGACGAGCCGTCGTCTCAGGATGTGATTCAAATAAAGTCCCGCTATGGTTTCATGGTCAACCGCCGGGCATCCGTCAATTTGAATGTGTTTGTGGACTATACGGACAACGATGGTTCACCCTTGCTTCACCTGGCTCTGGCCATCCAGAACGATATTCTTTCTTTCCAGAAAGAAGGGACATCCTATCACGCTTCTTATTTGATTAATTGTGTAATCCGTCAGGGAGAACATACCCTGTACAAAGCGGTTTGGCAGAAAAATATCTTCTCCGAGGAGTTTACGGTTACCAATTCACGGCGACGGTTTCAATACAATTTGTTTACCGTTTCCGGGGTGAGTTTCCCGGATTCACAAGCCAGCTATGAATGTCTGTTGCAAATCCGCGATAATAATTCCAGGAAGGAATTGGTGGTTAAGCGCACCATAAAAGTACCGGCCGTAAAAAATAAAAAACGATGTAGCGGCCTGGCCTTTTTAACCCGCTTGCCGGATTCATCCCGTTCTCTTCCCTTAGTCCCCACAACCCATACCTTAAGTTATCATAAAAAATACTGGTTGTATTTTCACTGTCCCGGAGATTTTGCCAAAGATACCCTCTATTATCGGCTCTATCATACTCAGCAAGATCGAAGTGAAAAACTGATAGAACAACGAAAATTTCTTTCTTCCGATTCTACCGGGAAAGAGGTCTATCTTGCTTCATTGCCAACGGATTCTCTACCGGAAGGTACGTATCGGATCAGTGTGGAAACCGATTCCGTAGTAATCGATAAGACGTTTTCCCTGATCTGGTTTGAGAAACCCATCTACCTCTATCACCCCGATTTTGCCTTTCGCACCATGAAATATTTAGTTCCTGAGAAGGTATATAAGGAGATTAAAAGCAAAAGCCGTACCGAAATCACCTCATGGTTCAAAGAGTATTGGAAAAAACACGATCCCACGCCCGGTACGGATTTTAATGAACTCATGTATGTCTATTTCCAACGGGTCGATCAGGCCAACCGAAAATTTTCTACCCGTCATAAAGAGGGCTGGGAAACGGATCGGGGTCATATCTTATTGGTCTACGGACCGCCCGGAAAAATCGAAAATCGTCGTTATGCGACGCAGACCGTCCCCTACTTAGTCTGGATATACAACGACAGTTTGAAATTTGTTTTCATAGACAAACACCATGACGGTCAATTTACCTTATTAAAGGAAAAGGAATAAATCATATGGAACAGATTAAAGTCGGTGTGATCGGCATCGGCCATTTGGGGCGATTACATGCTTTGTTATATCAGGAAATTCTGGACGCCATCTTAATCGGAGTTTACGATACGGAACAGGAAAAGAGTCGGCAGCTGGCCAAAGAGATTCACATTAAAGCTTTCGAGTCAGCGCAGGATATGTTCGATGCCGTGGATGCGGTGAATATTGTTACGCCAACCACCACTCATTTTGAGCTGGCCCGGCAGGCTCTGCAGGCCGGAAAGCATGTCTTTATCGAAAAGCCGATTACGGCTACGGAAGAAGAGGCCCGGCAATTGATCGAATTAAGCAGGGAAAAGAATTGTCTGGTGCAAATCGGCCATATCGAACGTTTCAATTCGGCTTATAAAGCTTTGGAAGATGTGCCTCTTCAACCCGTATTCATCGAGGCCCATCGTCTGGCTTCATTCAATGCCCGGGGTACGGATGTAGCTGTTATCCTGGACTTAATGATCCATGATCTGGATCTGGTTCTGCATATTGTTCAGAGTAAACCGAAAGAAATTCATGCCAGCGGAGTCGGGGTTATCTCTTCGACGATCGACATTGCCAACGCCCGTATCCTTTTTGAGAACGGTTGTGTGGCCAATCTTACGGCCAGTCGCATTTCCGCCAAACAGATGCGCAAGATGCGTCTCTTCCAGAAGGATGCCTATATATCCATGGATTTCATAGAGGGCGTTTCGGAGATATTTTACATTCCTCAGGAAAATCAGACGCCGTTTCATGACGGGACTCTCGCTGTTTCCCTGGGAAAAATCGAAGACGGGGAAACCCATCGCGAAATTAAATATAATCGATTACAGCGAAAAAATTTGAATCCCTTAAAAAAAGAGCTGTCCAGTTTCGTCCAGTCCATCCAGAATAATAAACCGGCTATGGTCAGTGCGGAAGAAGGATTGGCCGCTCTGCATCTGGCCGATCAAATCATAGATCGCATTGAAATGCACCGGAGAGAAATGGGACTATGATTTATTTTCAAACCGGTGAATTTAAATAATTGTCAGAATATATGAAAGCGGAGCGCTGTTTTATAGACGTAAGTACCAAGATTTAAAAGGAGTTGAATATGTCTGCGAAAGTGACCATTGATAATATCAAAGATTTTTCAGTAGGCCGGGAGCGGCAAGTCCCCACCTTACAAGGTGAGATGCGGCGCTATATTAACTTCGACAACGCGGCCAGTACGCCGACCCTGCAACCCGTCCTGGACACGATTAATCAATTCATGCCCTGGTATTCCAGTATTCACCGCGGAACCGGTTTTAAATCGCAGTTAAGTACGCATCTTTACGAACAAAGCCGGGATATTGTTCGTCAGTTTTGTAATGTCCATGATGATCTGCATACGATTATATTCGGAAAAAATTCAACGGAAGCCATTAATAAACTGGCCCGACGCATTCCTTTAAAGGAAGATAGTGTTATTTTAACAACGCGTATGGAACACCATTCCAACGATTTACCCTGGCGCCAGGTTGCCAAAGTCATTCATATCGATGTGGATGAAACGGGTCGTTTTAGCATCGCCGATTTAAAGGCGAAATTAGAAGAGTATGGCGATCGGGTTCGTCTGGTTACGGTGACCGGCGCTTCGAATGTCAGCGGATATGTGAATCCCGTGCATGAAATTGCCCGAATTGTACATGAACATGGTGCGGAAATTATGGTTGATGCCGCTCAGTTGGCTCCCCATCGTAAAATCGATATGCGAAATCAGAACGATCCGCAGCATATTGATTATCTGGCTTTTTCCGCCCACAAGATTTATGCCCCTTTCGGTTTGGGTGTTCTTGTGGCTAATCGTGAGCCTTTTGAAGAAGGGGCGCCGGAGATGGTAGGCGGAGGCCAGGTGGAAATCGTTTCCATGGATCATGTTTTCTGGACGGATGTACCGGAAAAAGAAGAAGCAGGCACGCCCAATGTGGTGGGTGCCATTGCTTTAGCCAAGGCTTTGCAGGTAGTGATGGACATCGGCATGGATCAAATTGCCGAGCACGAAGCGCGATTGACCTCTTATGCCTTGAAACGGATGAAAGAAGTGCCGGGTCTGGTGATCTATGGTTCTGCGGATGAAAAGGATGTAGAGAATCGTCTCGGTGTGATTTCCTTTAATATTCAGGGTATGTATCACGCTTTACTGGCCGCCATTTTGAATTATGAATATGCCATCGGAGTGCGCAACGGCTGCTTTTGTGCTCATCCCTACCTCAAGGTGTTGCTGGGGATCAACAAAGATGAAAACCAAAAAATGGAAGAACAAATTCTGCACCATGATCGCAGCGCCATTCCCGGTGCCGTGCGTATGAGTTTTGGTATGTATAATCAGGAAGAAGAAATAGACGTATTTGTTGAAGCCCTTAAACAAATTGCGGCCGGTAAGGTACAGGGCAAATATATTTTGAATAAAGAGAGCGGTGAATATCGTCCCGCCGGTTTTGAGTTGCATTTTGATCAATATTTCAGGCTTTAATGGAGACACAAAAACTATACTATTCCAGGCCTTATTTGCGGGAGACCCGAGCTACGGTCCTTGATATCCGTAAAGAAAAAGATGCCCTGGGGCTCTTGCTTAATCAGACAATTTTCTATCCGGGTGGCGGAGGGCAGCCCGCAGATCGGGGACTGCTTGCGGGTAAGGAGCTTCGAACCGTCCGTGCCGAAAAAGAAGAAATCTGGCATTGGATTCCCCCGCAGGAAGTGAATCCCGGAGATGAAGTTAACCTGAAGCTGAACTGGGATTGGCGTTATTACCAGATGCAACAGCATACGGGTCAGCATCTCTTATCATCGGTTTTGCATCGCCATCATTTACCGACCGTTTCCGTCCATTTGGGAGAGGAATATACTTTGATTGAAGTGGAAGGAGCGGTTACCGATGAACTTTTCCCGGCTCAGGTTGAACAAGAAGCCAATGCCTTAATCCGTCAGGCCCTGCCTGTACGCCAGCATTGGGCGACTCCTCAGGATATAGACCGTTTTCCTTTGCGTCGTCCTCCCGGAGCGTATGAAAAACTGCGCGTCATCGAAATCGATCAAACGGATTACGCCGCTTGTGGGGGCATCCATCTGCAAAACACGGCGGAAATCGGCCTCATTAAAGCTCTGGGCCGGGAAAAAATCCGCGGGCATGCCCGCCTTAAATTTGCCATTGGTGATCGTGCTTACGCTTATTTTGGAGAAATCCATCATCTGACAAGAGAAATTCGCAAGCTGTTGAAAATCCACCACAGCGAAGCCATCCGGCGCATAGAAGGTTTGTTGGATGACTTGGCGGAGGCCCGGGGACAGAACAAGAAACTACTCGCAGAAATCATTGAATATCAGGCTCTCCAGCTGCTGAATCGGGATAAGAATTCCGGAATGGTCGTCTATAAACTGGGGCCGGAAGAGATGGGGCGTGCCTCTTTGCTGGCAAGAAGAATTGCCGAAAAAGGTTGTTGTCTTGCTTTTATTATGGCCGAGGAACGTTTTTTTCTGGCCTGGCCGCAAGAGCAAATCCGCTTTAACGGCCATCTGTTTATAAAAGAGTGTGCTCAAAAACTCGGTTTGCAGGGCGGAGGCGGACAGGGATTTCTTCAAGGCAAAATTGCGCATGACGATGTAAAAATCATCCGTCGTTGTCTGCAAGACCATCTGTCGCGATAGACATGCGGGATATTCCTGTTCTTAAACGGACCGTTAAGCGGTTGAAATCCGCGTTAATGGGAAGGGCAAAATATTTTGTTTTGTGTAGAAAAAACTTGAACGGAAATGTGTCTTTATTTTTATTAAAATAAAAAGGTTGAGAGTACCATAGTAAAAAAAGAGTTGGCGGCACATGGAAGAAAATATACAGATAGAACTTGATAGGGTAAGGGCTAGAATGGTTAACCGGAAAAACCTGTCCCGTATACTTTTTACAATACTCTATATTGCTGCATTATTTCTGGTTTTTATTCCGGGAATTTATGGTCTTGATAAAAATACAATTCCTCTGTCTCTAAAGATAGTATCTCTGTTCGTCTATATATCGAGTCTCTTTATTATCTTAAAAGATGGCTGGGCGAAACCGGAAGAGCCAGGGAAACTTCAAATATATCAAGATCGTATTAAATTTAAGAGAAAATCGTATAATAAAACGATTCCATTTACCCATATAAATAAAATTATATTTGACTATTTCGGTTATGCCGGTATTTGGACAAGCCGGCCTTACGGTAATGGCAATTATATTACAATAGAACATGCTGACGGTGAAGAGAATGAATATGAGATAAAAATACGGAACAGAGAAGAAAAGGAAAAGTTGAAAAAAATACTCCGTTCTATACAGTCCAAAGGTATTCATGTAGTAATAAATGTAACGAATAAATTACGAGCATTTTGATTAAAATTTACGATAGCCGGGCGTGACAAGTCGCTGTAACGGAAGTACTCAGGCCTTCGTTAGTACATCGGGTTGTATTGATCTCGAAAAGGGTCAGCTGTTATAATCAGAAAGTCAGTTAAAAAAAATTTATATAGACGATGAGGTAGACCATGAGTGGAATCAAAGGGATTGTACTTTTAACCCGCTTTGATTATCTGGAACAGTCCTATGGAAAGGAAGCCTTAAAAAAGTTTATTTCCACTCTTCCGGATGAACAGCGGAATACACTCAACCAGCCGATTGTTCTTTCCAAAGAATATTCCGAAGGGCTTTTACAGACCGTAGACGAACATATTCAGGATGTATTTTTCAATAAACGGGTGGATCCATTCAGTAAATTGGGGGTCTGGAATGCCCGTCAATTGGTGCCCAAATATTTTCAGCTTTACATTGACGAACAGAATCCGGAGAAATTTCTCAGGCAAATGGAGCGCATGCGGGATGTCCTGATCGGATTGGGAGAGATGCATCTTACCCGGTTTGCTCCGAACGATTTCGGCATACGAATCAACTACGGCCAGCCCTTTTCAAAAGCCGTTCAGTTAAGCGAATTGAGTTTTCTGGAGGAAGGATGCCGGATGTGCGGTGCCAGGGAGTTGTTTACGGAACAGGAACGAAGCGATGCATTTGATGTTGAGTATCGTATACACTGGGCTGACTGATCATGGCTGATTTTGCGGTTATTATTGCCGATATGCAAGCTTCTCGTAAAATGCGGGAACGGGAACGTTACGAATGGCAGTTGTTTCTTAAATCGGCAATCGTACAACTGAACGAGACCTATATCGAATGTATCGAAGCCCCCTTTATGATCACCAAAGGGGATGAGTTCCAGGGGGTGCTCAAAAGAATGGCCCCGGTCAATCAACTCATGAGCAAGTTTGAGCAACTTACCTATCCGCTGCATCTGCGTTTTGGTGTTGGCTATGGTTATGTCCAGAAAATGGGTAGCGATATTCCCATCGAGATGGATGGTCCTGCCTTCCATTTGGCCAATGCCGCTCTGGAATATGCCAAAAAGAAGAAAATTCTGGTGCGAATTTCCACCACAGACCTTATTTTTGACCGGGCTCTGAATACCATTTTCCAACTGATTCATTCGCTCAAACGGGGCTGGAGCGATCTTAATTATCGACGATACTGGAAGTATCGCGATTTGGGAACCCTGCAAAAAGTAGCCAACGAGGCCGGGGTGTCCAGCCAATCCGTTTGGGAATCACTCTTTAAATCCGGTGCCCTGGATGTACTTCAGGCCGATAGGGCGATTGATGAATTATTAAAGGATTTCGATCGTCTTCAGGAACTGCGCCGATAAAAACGGGTTATTTGCTGTAAAGACCAGATAGTCAATACCACGGCAATGATGAGTACCAGCGGCGAAACATGGTCTCCCCACTCATACCAGGCCATGGATTGTTTCATATCGATGTTCAGAAAGATGACGGCAATTAAATTATTGGTCGCATGGACCACAAAAGAGGGAATAAGAGACTGGGTACGCCAGGCCAGAAAACCGATAAAAATGCCGATAATGAAAATTTCCACTGCCCAGTAAAAATTACCGTGAACCAATGTCCAGGTCAACGAAGAAAGAATCACCGCCCGGGTGACGTCCCCTTTTCGTTCCAGCGCGACCTGTAAAAATCCCCTGAACAGGGCCTCCTCTGCAGCAGCCGCTACAAATACGGCACCGGTGATAATTAAAATCCAGTCAAAAGTAGTTTGTGCTTTCAAAGGACGCATGGATTCATAAAGCCAGTCCGGAATGGGCACGAAAAGATCAACCAGCCGGTCCAATTCATCACCGATGATACTGAGGGCAATGGCCAAAATAAAGCTAAAAAGGATAATCTCCCAGGGAACGCGGTGAATCCGAAACAAGCGCTTCAGATCATATTTACGCCATACGGCATATACGTACGGAATGATGCCGAACAATAGCCCACCCAGAATATAGAAATAGCGGGAGGCTTCCTGCATAGCCAGAGGATTACCGCCCGGACTTGCCAGAAAATTGACAAGCACCGCCGCGAGATAGAGGGGAACGAATAGAATAAGGATGACAATCAAGGCCTCTACCGGTTCGGGAAATTGTCGTTTCGGTTTAGGATGCTCTTCTAAGTTCATGTCTCCTCGGCTATTTGAAAGTGATACATGATAATTCCGGCAGATACGGCCAGATTTAGCGACTCACCGAATCCTGTTCTGGGAATTGTAATGATTTCCTGGCACATTTTCAACAAAGATTCCTCTAAACCGTGTGCTTCCGATCCCAATAGAATCATCTTCTTCCGGTGCCTTTGCCGGTGAAAATGAGTCAATGGTTCGCCGTTTTCTACCGCGGTCCCAAACAGATAAAACGACTCTTTCTCCTTCAAAATAGATAGATGTTGCCTGGTCACATTTTCCGCCATATGGATCTTTGCGACATAGCCGGTGGAGGCTCTGACCACTTTCGGATTGAAGGGATCGGCACAGTCCGGGCTTAGCAAAAGGTGATTGATGCCAAACCAGCAAGCCGTGCGTATAATGGTACCCAAATTTCCCGGATCATTGACCCGGTCCAGATAGAGCACCGTATTTCCGGCTCTCCATCTTTTGAAGTCTGTATCCGGCCGCACAGCCACAAGGGCGATGCCCTGGGGGTGTTCTTCCCGATTGATGCGCCGGAAATCCCTTTCCTGCACAATAAGGATGTGTTCCTCTTTCGGCTGTAGCGGAAGATGCTTCAATAATGATCGGCGATCTTCGCGCAGAAGCAGATATTCCCAGGCACATTCCGTATCTTCCAGGGCGCTGCGTATGCTGTTCAGCCCGCTGATCAAATAGCGTCCGTATTGTCGGCGATATTTCTTTTGATTCAGTTTGCTAAAATATTGGATTTGATTCCTGGAAATAAGTTGAGACATATCATTCACGCTGATCGGCTAAAAGTAAATTTTCTTTGGTATAGCGTTTAAGAATGCTCTCTCTGGTGACAATACCCAGAAAATGCATCGTTTCAGGAGAATCGACTACCGGCAAAAGTTCCGAGTCGTCCAATTCCATCTTATGCAAAGCATCTCCCATAGTGTCATTGGGATTGAGGACAAAGACATTTTCACTCATTACATCCGCAGCGACTAAGAGCGGAGCCAGATCGCGGTTGAAAAGGACGGGCCGTAAATCCCGCAAGGATATAATACCGATCAGTTTGTCCTTGTCATCCAGAACGGGGAAAGTTACCAGGCTGGAATTCATCAGAATATTCAAAATTTCTTCAAAACCGGTATGAGCCCGAATGACCGGTACATCGGTCTGAATCAGATTATTGATGCGATGGGACTGAAGAATATCCACATTACGTCCGTTATCCGTACGATTGGAAAACTGAGAAATTTTCATGGTATAGATGGACTCGGTTTCCAGCCACTTGGCTATCAAGGTGGCGGTTACCGTGCCCAGCATGAGGGGTAAGATGATCTTATAGTCTCCCGTTACCTCGAATATAATGAGCAAGGCGGTCAGTGGAGCATGAATGGTACCGGCGACAATCACCCCCATACCCACCAAAGCATAGGCACCGGGCGGAGCGGCGATGGATGGGAAAAGCTGGCCGACGATATTGCCGAACAGTGCGCCGAAGGTGGCGCCGATGAACAGGGAGGGAGTGAACAACCCCCCGGTACCGCCTGATCCCAAAGTGAAGGAGGTTGCCAAAATCTTTGCAACAACTAAGATGGCCAGCAAATAGATTTCCGGATGACCGACCAGGGCGGTATGGGTGGCCGAATCATCGAAACCGTAAAGTTCGGGGAAATAGTACGCAATGGCGCCGGTCAGCAGTCCGCCTATAGCCGGTTTGACCCAGGGAGGAAGAGAGATACCCTCTTCGAAGAAGTCTTCGATACCGTAGAGGGTCTTGATAAATATAACGGAGACAACCCCCCCCACAACACCCATGATCAGGTAAAAGATATACTCTGTCGGGCTTTGCAGACTGTAAGCCGGAATAGAGAACAGGGGACTGGAACCGATGTAATGTCTGGAAATGGCCGTGGCAATGACCGATGAAATCATGATGGGAGTAAAAACGGACAGGCGGAAATCGGACAAAATGATTTCCACGGCAAAGACCACTCCTGCCACCGGGGCATTGAAAACCGCTGCCAGACCGGAAGCCGCACCACATCCGACCAAAACACGCATACGCTGCTGGGAAACATGAAACAACTGACCGACGATGGACCCCAGGGCGGCACCGATCTGTACGATGGGTCCTTCTTTACCCGCCGACCCGCCCGAGCCGATGGTTGTTCCGGAATTAATAGAGGTTAAGAAGGCGATTCGTTTACGAATGAAACCACCCTTATTTGCCACGGCATCGATCACGCTGGGTACACCGTGTCCCTTGACTTCGGGTGAAAAGAAATATGCCAGGAGTCCTACGGTTATCCCGCCCAGGGCAGGGTAAATGATACGCAAATAATTGGCCGTTTCATCGGAAAAGAGTTTCATATCGGCCTGCTCAAAGAGCAGGAAATGCACTCCATTCACAATCAGGGTTAACACGTAAGCTCCATAGCCGGTCAGGGTACCGACGATAATAGCCAGAAAGATCAGGTAAAATTCCCGCGGTGTATCCAGCTTATACAGGGTGCGTAAAGAGCGGACCTGCCAGGATCGGAAAAGTTTTGTAATGTTTCGGCTACTCATTTGCAAGCGATTCCAGGGTTTCGATCAGATTTGCAAAAGGTACGGATATTTGCTGACTCCTGTCCATAATTTTCAGGGAAAAGGTCTTCCGCTCCAATTCTTCTTCTCCGGCCAGAAGCACAAAGCGGGCTTGTTGCCGGTTTGCCTCACGCATTTGGGCTTTAACACTACGGCCTAAAAAATCCGTTTCAGACAGGAATCCGGCCTGACGGAGCGTCTTTAACCAGCTTAGAGACTTCTGTCGGGCTGTCTCTCCCATGGTAATGATAAAGACATCCAACCGTTGGGCAGGCGCCAGATGCAGGTTCTGATGCCTGGCAATGAGTAATAAGCGTTCAATCCCCGATGCAAATCCGACGGCCGGGGTCGGCTGTCCCCCCAGTTCTTCGGCCAGCAAATCGTAGCGACCACCGCCGCAAATCGCATTCTGAGCACCCAGAGCTTCGCTGGTAATTTCAAAAACGGTACGGGTATAATAATCCAATCCTCTTACCAGGTAGGGGTCTTCATCATAGGATATTTGCAACGCATCCAGGTGCTGTTTAAGACGATGGTAATGGGTATGGCATTCTTCACAAAGATGATCGACCAGACGGGGTGCCTTTTGGTTTAAAGCGCTGCATGTTTCCTTCTTGCAGTCCAGAATGCGCAGGGGATTGTCATCGAAACGACGCTGACAGTCCTGGCAATAAAGATGCAGGTTAGGGCGGATATAATCCTGGAGAAGTTTTTTATACGGAAGGCGACATGTAACATCACCTACGGAATTAATGCGCAAATTCAAATTTTCTAATCCCGCTCTGCGGTAAATGTTTAAAGCAAGATCGATCATTTCGGCATCCGCTTCGGGATAGGCTGTGCCCAGTGTCTCGGCGCCAAACTGATGAAATTGACGTAAGCGTCCGGCCTGGGGATTCTCCTGACGGAAAAGGGGAGCAATGTAGAAAAATTTATTAACCGGAGATTTGGCATATAGCTTATTTTCCAGATAAGCGCGCATGATCGGCGCCGTCATTTCCGGTTTGAGAGTCAATTGCTTGTTTCCGCGGTCGAAAAAGGTGTACATCTCCTTTGATACGATATCGGTGAGTTGTCCGATGCCGCGGGCGAACAGTTCGGTTTTTTCGAATACAGGAGTTCGTAATTCTTTAAAATTATAGACCCGCATGGTCTCCCGGATTAAAGTTTCCAGAGCGACCCATTGTTCACTTTCCCCGGGAAGTATGTCCTGCGTACCTTTGATGCGTCTTATTGTTGCCAAAATAGCTCCATTTTTTCAAAAATCAGAGAAATTTACAAAAAGAATTGTAAAAACGAAATATTTATGATTTGGGGAGTAATGGGAAAAATAATTGAAAGGAATGATAGGTTTTTAGATCAAGTTCATCATCGATGGTCCGGTATCCCCGTAAACGGATTTCGATATGATGTTTTCCGGAAGAAAGATGTAAATCATAAATAGGAGTCTGGCCGATTGGAATATGGTCAAGCACGATTGTGGCCCCGGCCGGTTGTGTTTCCAGAGAAGCCGTAACCGCAGCAGTACTTACGCCGGGCAGGTTGACGTTTAAGTGGGTCGTATCTCCGGGTTGAATAGCCATCCGGGAAATAAAAGCGGAATTATGTTGCGGATTATGGATACGAATCCGGTGCCAACCGGCCATCATAGGGCCCAAAACCGTCGATTTTTGCAGGGTACGGGAAAATTGTTTTTGATCCATAGTCAACCGGTAGCCGGGCCGGTTGCTAACAATCCGGATGAATCCCAGATGTTGTTTGTAAAATATCCAGGATTCCAAACCGATAAGGACAACGGCCGAGACAATCAGGGCGGTTCTGAGACCGGCCCACAGTCCGTTTACATGGCCGGGATAGTAACCTACCGCAGTTTCGTCACTCATCGTAGTCGTTTTGGCTATATTGAGTTTATCGAGGTAACGGGATAGTATCTCCTTCTTATGGCTGCGCAGTTGCCAGGGTACCACATTTTCCAGATCATGGATCAATTCCGTGGCGTTTGAATATCTATGCCGGGGGTCCTTACGCAGGGCCTTTTTGATGATGCGTCGTACCGGTCTGGGAATTTGCGGATTCAGACGGTGGGCGGGAATATATTTATTGCGGATGAGCCTGGCCATGATTTCACTGTTGTTTTCACCTCCGAAGGGTTTTAGGCCGGTGAGCATTTCATAAAGTAAGATGCCCAGGGAAAACAGGTCGCTTTGAATGGAAAGGTGCTGACCGTTGGCTTGTTCCGGTGACATGTAAGCCGGTGTACCTACAATCATTCCGGTAAGAGTCAGGCGGGTAGAAATATCATCTTTGGCAATGCCGAAATCGATGAGTTTTACATCGCCGTCATGGGAAAGCAGAATGTTGCTGGGTTTGATGTCACGGTGGATGATGTTGCGGGAGTGAGTATATTCCAGTCCGCGGGCAATACCGAGAATAATGATAGAGGCTACATGGGCCGGTAGAGGAGCCATGTAATCGATGAGGGTGCGCAGGTCTTCCCCGTCTACAAATTCCATAATCAGATAGTAGTTACGATTGACATAGAGAAAATCATAAATGGAAACCAGGTTTTCGTGGTGAAAGGAAGCGCTGAGTAAAGCTTCTTTTTTAAAACGGTTGATGATTTCGCGATTAGGGTCTTTCAGTTTTTTAATAACGACCGTTCGGTTCAGGCTCGGTTGCAGGGCTTTATAAATTAAAGCCATGCCCCCTTCATTAAATTTATGCAGGATTTTGTAACTGGCGATGTAAGAATTAGCCTTCAGTTCGGACATATAAATTCCACATACGTTTAATTAAAGCGAAGATTTACTCAGCCCTTTCAAATAATCGATGGGAAGGCTGAGTAAAAGACCGTTACCCGGTTCATCCAGATCACCGACAATATGTTCGATCTCTTTGCTTAAAGGTTTAATTTTTTGTTCCGGGACTACGGACAGGATGGTTTTATTACCGGGGCGTGATTCCTGAAGCAGATTCTGAAATCCGGCAAAGATGGGAATGTCGTGGGCCAGAATACGTCCCATGCCAACGCTGTCTAAAACAGTTGCACCATGAATATCCAGTTCCAAAAATGCTTCCAGAATTTCATTGAGGTATTCTTCTTTGTTAAGAAAGAAAATAATTAATTGCATGAAGATCAATCGATATCAAAGTAATAATTTTCTTCTTCTTCGATTAATTCCAGCGCCTTATCCGATGTTTTGCATTTTAGTAATTGATTTCGCAGGTCTTCGTTGCTCATCAGGCGCGATATACGGCTAAGAAGTTTGATATGCATACCGGGATTATTTTCCGGACCGATCAGCAAAAAAATGATTTTTGCCGGTTTTTTATCAATGGATTCAAATTGGATTCCTTTACTATGGATACCGAGAGCCACGGCAAAATTGGGACAGGAAGTGTGTTTGCAATGGGGAATGGCGATTCCGTTGCCCACGCCGGTAGTCATAATCTTTTCACGTTCAAGAATGGCATGGTATGCTTCATCCATATCGGCGACCCTCTTATTCTGGTCCAATAACGTTAATAATTCTTTGATGGCTTCATCACGGGTAGTTGATTCCAATTTAATTTTTACATGTTCTTTTAACAGGATGTCGGTGAGACGCATGGTTCCTCCATAAACTTTATTTAAAGTAATTTAGGGAATTCTCATATTGTATGCCAATACTTTTGAATAGTGATTGACATAAAATTGGTTAATAGCTAAATTCATCCTTTAAATGTATGGAGGAATGATGCAGTTAGCAGATTATCTGGAAAAAGAACATATTGTCGCCGATTTGCAGGGTAATACCAAATATGAGGCAATCGAAGAACTTCTGAAGACGCTAAAGGATAGTGATAAGCTGGTCGATCTGGATGTAACCTTACAGGATGTGATGGCCCGCGAGGGATATCTGAGTACCGGTCTCGAGAACGGTCTGGCCATTCCCCATGCCAAGACGGACGGAGTCAGTGGATTAGTGGTGGCTCTTGGCCGGAAAAAAGAAGGGATCGATTTCGAATCGCTGGACGGGAAACCGGCTAATTTGATCTTTTTGGTTTTGTCCCCCCGAGATACCTCCGGACCGCATATTCAAACTCTGGCCGTTATTTCCAGAAATATGAAAGAGGCAGACCTTCGTCAGGCCCTTCTCGATGCGGAAACGGCCGAAGAGATGGCTGAAATCATCAAGGAAAAATTCAAATAATGTCCCTGACCTCTGACCCTAACCTGAAGACCGCTTTTGGGGGATATCTGGACCTTGTCGAGCAGGAGCTACGCATTATTGAAGAACACCAGCCCGTTTCTTTATTCTATGATCCGATTCGTTATTTTCTGAAAATCCCGGGTAAACGCATTCGTCCTCTGTTGGTTTTTCTCTCCGCGGAGATATTCGGAGCCGCGGGAAAAGTATCCCGTTTTGCCGCCGCTGCCGTGGAGATGCTGCATAATTTCACCCTGGTTCACGACGATATAATGGATGAAGACAATCTGCGACGGGGGCAACCCACGGTGCATACCAAATGGGATGTGAGTACGGCCATTCTCACCGGAGACGGCTTGATGGGCCTGGCCTTTCAGAAGTTGTTGCAATCACCCCGCGGTGATCTTACGGAGATGAGTCGTCGGTTTGTTAAAACCATGCTGGTCATTTGCGAAGGTCAGGGGCTGGATAAAATGTTTGAGAAGCGTACCACGATTTCCGAAGAGGAATACCTGAATATGATCGGCTGTAAAACGGCTGCTCTTCTGCAACTTTCCTGTCAGCTCGGGGGATTGGTCGCCGGTGCCGAAGACGATGATATACATGGATTGGGTGAGCTGGGGTATGCCCTGGGTATGGCTTTCCAGATTCAGGACGATCTGCTGGATATTATCGGGGGAACGGATACCATTGGCAAAGATGCCGGCAGCGACCTGGGAATGCATAAGAAAACCCTGCCGGCGATTAAATTACAATCCGCCTATCCGGATCAGGATATCTTTGCCCTGAATTTGCATGAATTTAAGGCCCTGCTCCGGGAAAGCGGGGTACTGGATGAGGTGACGGCGCGGTATGAAGCTTATTTTTCTCAGGCTGAAGAAAAATTTCAACGGTTACCGGCCGGGGAAAGCCGGGACCAATTAGGGAATTTAATCCGTTTTATCCGCTACCGGCGCTGGTAATCTCTCTCGCGAATTTTTTCCGGTCTTTCTGAAAAAATACTTTTTTTAAAATTGAAATACACGGTAGGCTCCATATGAATCCTGAAGCAGGTAGGGCAAATACATGATACCTATTCCCGGACTGTCTGTTATAAGGATTTTTTGGATTCTGTTGATAAATATTTTTATCCTGTTATCCTGCCAACCCAGTGCACGATTCCGCAGTCCGTCGGGAAGTGCAGAACCATTACGGAAGGCAAACATCGGCTTGTTACAACGGGAAGCCCTGCGCTGGATACACACCCCGTATCGTTTGGGGGGCACCGATTCCACGGGTATTGATTGTTCCGGTCTGGTTCAACGGATATATGCTACGGTTTATAATTTACATATGCCGCGGGAAGCGGCTCAACAGAGAGCGCTGGGTTCTTCGGTGGATAAACGTTATCTGCGACCCGGCGATCTGCTCTTTTTCCGTTTTCGGGGTCCGGGCGGAATCAATCATGTGGGTATCTATCTCGGAGAGAAGCGTTTTCTGCACGCCTCGAGCAGCAGAGGAGTGGTTATCTCTTCCTTGGATGATTCCTATTACCGCCGCCACCTGATCGTGGCCCGGCGCTATGCACACTGATCGGTGAGCGCATCGATTAAATGGATAACGGCCTGACGCAGGGGGGATGGCAAAGCGGATATTTTCCGGCTTACAGCCAGCTCGGCATCATACGCGGCCTGTGTTTCATGAACGGCTGAGGGAGAAGGAGTGTAAAGATAATTTTTTTCCCCGCTTAATAACCATTCCACGGTGGTACCGCCAAGACGAGCCAGCTTCAGGAGAATATCCGCCGGAGGAATGCGATTTTTCAGATAATTACTTACGGCAGGCTGACTGATCTGCAGGGCCCGGGCCAACTGTTCCTGGCTCATTTTCCGGTTTCTGCGGATCCAGTCGATCCGTTCACAAACTTCATTATTTTTATCCATAATATTTGTAATAATTTATAAAAGATAGTATATTACGAATGTAATTGATCGTAACGATTGTAATATATTTTATTCATAGTTAAAATGCAAGAAGAAACGCTATATTTTTTCTGGCAAATGTTAGCAGTCAGTCGGCAAACCGTCCGTTTGCAGGATCACCAGTTACAGGTTCTGGCGGCCGGGCAGCTCAATCGCCAGCGTGGTCCGGATTTTACGGCTGCCCGTTTCTTGCTGGATGGCATAATTTATCAGGGCGATGTGGAGTGCCATGTGCGTTCCTCCGATTGGTATGGTCACCTTCACCATATCGATCCGGCTTTTAGCCGGGTATTGTTACACCTAACCCTCCTTGCAGACCGTATTCCGGTGGAACATCGTCTAAGCGGAATGCAGATTCCTACGGTCACTGTTCCCGAATCCCTACTAAGAGCTGTTTTGGGCCAATTAAAAAGTAGTCTATTTACGGTGTGTCCGGTCACTTCCGCGAAGGTGGATCTTTTAAAAACTCTGGCCCTGCGGCGCTTGCATACCAAGGCCAGGATCTTTTTGACGGAATGCAATGTATCTTCCTGGCCGCAACTATTTTATGTCTATTTTTTTCGGGCCCTGGGCTACAGCGCCAATCGGGACCCTTTCCAACAATTGGCTCATCGTCTTCCCTGGGTCCGCTTAAAATCCTGGTTACAGGAAAGGTATTTACCTTTCGATATTCTCTATGCCCTCTATGCAGGGCAGGCCGGATTTTTGGCTTCTGTGGCCGATCCCGATTCCTATACTATCCGTTTACAGCAACAATATCGGCAATGGGGCTCCGTTGAAGATACGCCTCCTATCGCTGAAGGGTTGTGGCAATGGGCCGGGCAGCGCCGGGGCAATCACCCCCATTTCCGGTTAGCCGGAGGCCTGGCTTTTTTTAGGGAGTACGGATCCTCCGTCTTCGAACAATGCCTGGAAAAGGCCGGGCAACGCCGGGAGTTTGACGTCCTTTATGCGGCCTGGAAGGAATTTTTAAGTATTCCCTGTAGGGGTTATTGGCAAAATCATCTGGCCCTGGGGGTGTCCATAAAGAGCGCCAGAAATCGGTTTTATTTCGGTCTGAGCCGGCAACAGGAGATCATCATGAATGTATTCATTCCTCTGTTATTGGCCCGGGCCTGGCTGAAGGGCAGTTTCGGTTTTGCCCAGTATTTGCAGGCCTTTTATCTTTGGATACCTGCCGTTAATTCCTATTCGTCCCTGTCCACATGGTTTCCCTGGCATAAGAAGATGCTCAAGTTATGGCCGGCCCAGGCATTATATCAGGGTCTGCTTCAATTGCAGAACGTTCCTTTTTCTCTCCGGGAAGAAAATCCGGTTGCGAATTCTCAGGAATTGTTGCCGAGCATTGACACGGATAGCGAAAATAGTTATAATTTAGATACTGGCTAAATAAAGTCCGTAAATCGGAAATACTTTCCGAAGCCCAGGTTGTATTTAATCAAGAGGGAAAAAGATGGATTTCGAATGGTTTGATCCTATCATGCTCAGGAATTTTTTATATGCGATCTTTGGAGTTCTGGTAGGTATGTTTTCTTCGATTATCACCTATAAACTGGTGAATCGCAGTACACGTTTCGATATTCCCAATGAATTGGAAAAGGGTAATCTGGCCGTTGGTATCGTTGTCGGCGGTATTTTTATCATGATCGGGTTAATTGTCGGTTTAATTATCGGGATGAGTCTAAATTAATGATTCGCTTCCTATCTTACATACTGCCGGTTGTGGTGGCTTTCAGCCTGGTAGCCTGCAGGCAATCCACGGCCGAGCGTCGGATCAGCAACGGCAGGGCCGACAGCCTTTTGCTTCACAGGGTACGTCAGCGAATCGAAGATAAAAAGCGTTTGGAAGAATTGCGTACGGAACTGATGAGCAGCGAGCTGGGCAGGTCGATCGCTCATTACAAACCGATCATTAAAAAATATGCCAAGCGTTATGGATTTGACTGGCGTTTAATCGCCGCCCAGATTGTGCAGGAATCGGGATTTCAGACCAAAGCCCGCAGCCATGTGGGAGCCCGCGGACTCATGCAGCTTATGCCCTATACAGCCCGGGAAATCAGCCAGGAGCTGGATATTGAGTATATCATGAAAAACCCGCGGGAAAACATCACCGCCGGGATTTATCATCTGCATAAACAATACCGTTTGTTTAGTGACGCCCCATTTGCCGACCGCACCAAGCTGGCTCTTGCCAGTTACAATGCCGGGGCCGGCCGGGTCTTCGATGCCCAGGATATTGCCCGCTATTTTAAATTACAAACCAATCGCTGGATAAATGTCCGCCCCTATCTGGCCATGCTCAAAAAATCGGATTGGCAGCTTCATTTACAGGTCTGGCCCGAGGGCAGACCGCGGCACGGCTATTTTTATGGCTATAAAGAGACCATCAACTATGTGGAATCGATTTGGGCAACTTATATCGATTACTGTAAAATCATGTAGATAAAAAAGGTGTCATGTGATAACAATCACGGTAAGTTGCCTGCTCAATTTTAATATTTCTAAATACTTACAGTTTATTATCAAAGGGGTGTTCTTATGAACCGGCCAAAAATGAAAACCCTCGGGCTGTTGATCCTTGTAACAGCATCATTCTGGTCTTTTTCCGCGACCAGGCAGCAACCGGGTGCGCAGGTTAAATTTGTAATCGGTAAAGTGGAGATTCAGCCTAAAAATCAAACCCGATGGTCTAAATTGCGCTTGCGTCAGTCTGTGTACAGCGGGGATCGCTTAAAGACTTTTTTGAGTTCCCGGGTTGAACTGCAGATGCCCGACAAATCGGTGATCAAAGTAAATCAGAATAGCATCTTTGAAGTTAAAGAGATAAAGACGGCTCGTCAAAACAATGAGGATAAAATGAGCTTTACCCTGTGGGCCGGTAATATCTGGGCTCATTTTAAAAAGATCGTCAGTAGTCGTCAAACGAGGGAAATCGAAAGCCCCAGTGCCGTGGTGGCTATCCGCGGTACGACCCTGGAAATGGATGTGGACCAACATGAAACGACCAGGGTGCATGTGATTGAGGGACAGGTGGCCGTACGGTCCAGGGGAGCCGCCGGAGAAGTTTTGGTGGGCAGTAACCAGCAATCCGTTATAGAGAAGGGTAAGGCGCCCTCGCCCCCGAAAGCGGTCGGCAATGAAGCGGAAGGACAGTCGAACAGTGTGCGTGAAAAGCTGAAACTGGATGTAAATGTTGCCAAATTGCAGTTTACCGATCCTGCCGTGATTATGGGCGGCATCCCTGTCCGCGGCAGAGTCAATCCCAAAGCACAGCTCGTGGCCAATGATATCCCGTTAAATGTGATGCCCAACGGTCAGTTTCAGGGTCGTATCCGGGTTAAAGAAGGATTGAATGAAATTCGTTTTGTGGCCAGGCTGGACGGCACACAGATTAAAAAAGTATTACGCGTTTTAGTGAATACCAAAAAACCGCAAATTCGTCTCTCCAAACCGATCGTGGCCGGTTTCCTGAACCGGCGCGATTACAGTTTGAGCGGTGCCGTCTTTGATTTGACTCCCCAGGACCGAATCAAAGTATTTATTAACGATGAACTGGTGACCGAAGTAGTAGGCCGCGGTAGTTTTAACCGTACGGTTATATTGAAAGAAGGCAAAAATATTATTCGCATCCGGGCCGTGGATATCTCTAAAAATACGACGGAAATGGCGGAGCAGCTCTTTTTGGATACGGTCAAACCGATTCTGACCGTGACCGAACCGGCCCAGCAGGTCTTTGCTCGTTTTGAACCTCCCCGTCCGCCTTCAGGGGACTACTCCTTTGTTAAGGAAAAATTCAAACAAACCATTCGCGGTCTGGTTATCGATCCTCAGCCTTCGTCCGGTATCAAAAGAATTACAATAAATGGTAAAGAAATCCGTCCAAATTCCGATGGTAGTTTTGAGACAGAAATTGTGTTGAAGCGGGGGAAATTGGGCCAGCCCGGAAAAAATCGTCTTTCCTTTTATATAGAAGACATGGCCGGCAACATCACCCGCGACAACAGTCATGTGATATTGATAAGATAAAACAGAACGGATATTCTATGCGATGGTGGATTTTTTTACTGCTGCCGGTTTTACTTGCGGCGCAAAACAACTTTAATATAACGGGTCGCATCTCCCTGCGTACTCTGAATACGACGTATGATACAAAAAGTACCATAAAGCCCGATTCCATAGCGGATTCCGCTTATGCCAAAGGTCCGTTGATACCCGGTCTGGAGCAGAATTTAAATATTGCCCTTTTTGCCAGAACCTCCAAGATGGATATTACCCTGCTGGGTGATCTGCGCAACAACCAATGGGATCAATTAAATAAATTCAAAAATGTCAACCGCCTTTCCCTCAATATCCGCTTCGGCCGGAATGAAATTATTCTGGGGGATTTTTTCGATTCCGGTTCCGAATTTTTTATTCAAAGCCGGGAAGTAAGAGGCGCCAGAGCTTTGTTGAATCTGTCCAATCTATGGGGAGCCGATTCCTACTGGCGTTTCAAGTTTAGCGGCGGTCAAATACAAAAAGCTTTGGGCATCGGTCAGCGTTTGTACGGCTTGTATCATCAGTATGAGAATGCCGGCCAGTATCGCCGTTTTTTCGCTTCCGGACTGACTCAGGTGGGAGACAACCGGTATTTTGAAGTGGGGTTGAAATACCTCTATGCCAGGGATGATCAGAAGTCTATCAGCGAATCCATAAACGAACCTCTGATCAATCGCAATATCGGAGGCAATGCCCTGCTTTATTTATGGCAAAAACATATTCAACTCTTTGCCGAGGGATATGCCAGCCGCAAGGATACCATCACGGCTAAGAACATAAATGATTTTGCCTACAAAGGCGGGATGGATTTCCGATACAGGAATTTTAAACTGGTTACCTTTTATCAACGCCTGGGATACGATTATTACACGGCGGGCTACCCGTTTCTGCAAAATGACCGGCAGGGTTTGAAATTCACAACCGCCTATTATATCCCCCATACCCTTATTCTGAGCGCGGAAGGGGAAAATTATCATGACAATCTGAACAAAGACGATCAACGTCCCACCACCAGAACACGTATGATCCAAACCGGAATCACCACTGCCATGAAATCCTGGCCGGAAATCACCCTGAGATGGCAATTCCGAGATGATAACAGCGATGTTATTTTGGATACCGTGAAGACCAGAAAAATATCCCGCACTCTGGAGGGACGGATTGCTTTCGGCCATGGTTCGCAACGTATTTCACTCTCGGCCCTGTATATTGATCTCAACGACCATAGCGTACTCATTTCCGGGGAACCGTTGGGTACGGATCAGTTAATCGGCAGTATGAATTTCTATTTTCGCCTGGCCGGACGTCTTTATTTTTCCGGTGGAACGGTTTATAGCCAGCTAAACCTCAGCAATCATCAGAGCAATCGCAATCTGTATACCTATACTTCCTGGCGCTGGGACCTGATTCCGCGCCGTTTGAAAATGGAAGGTTCTATAAATTTTATCTTGAACGACGCGGCCAACGGCGGATACCAGGATTATCTCAGTGACTACAATCAGATTGGTTCGCGCTTCTCGATGGAATATTTTTTCAATGATAATATCTCGCTTAAAATGATAGGGGGAACGGATTTTAGAAACATGGGATATTCCCAGCAACAGGCTTTGCAAGTGATTGCCGATCCGGATTACGGGCCGCTCTTTTTTAACAGCTACGAAACCTATAAAGGGTGGCAATACGGTTTGGAGCTGAACTGGATATTTTAAATTCGGTTTACTCTCCGGAAAACGAACGAAACCTAATTCATTCATCTAAGTAAAATAAATTTAAATCCACAAACTCGGTGATTGCCGATTGCCTGAAAAAGGGTAATTCTATAAATTGCCCGATCGGTAAAGAAGAAAAGAAAGAATTTGATGTATCACGGTACTGATTACTATCATATAAATAGTCTGCTCTCCGAAGAAGAACGGCTGGTCCAGGATAGCGTGCGCCAGTTTGTGGAAGAACAATATCTGCCGTTTGTGGCCGAATATCATCAGAAAAGCATTTTTCCCAAAGAGATGTCGCTTAAATTGGGTGCAATGGGTTTGTTGGGAGTGACCGTCCCGGAAGAGTATGGCGGCCCGGGTCTAAGTTACACCGTTTACGGTTTGGCCATGCAGGAGCTGGAACGCGGAGACAGTGGATTGCGCTCTTTTGCTTCGGTACAGGGCAGTCTGGTCATGTATCCCATTTATAAGTATGGTTCCGAGGAACAAAAAAAATACTGGCTGCCGCTGTTAGCAAAGGGAGAAAAGATAGGTTGTTTCGGATTAACCGAAGCCGATCATGGTTCCGATCCTGGAGGCATGTTGACCCGGGCTGAAAAGACCGCAGAGGGTTGGTTGCTGAACGGAAGTAAAATGTGGATTACCAACGGGACTTTGGCCGATGTGGCCGTGGTCTGGGCTAAAACGGAAAAAGGTATTCGCGGCTTTCTGGTAGAGAAAGAGCGCAAAGGATTCGAGGCCCGGGTGATTAAAGGGAAGTTTTCTTTGCGGGCTTCGGATACGGCGGAACTGAGTTTTCAGGACTGCCTGATTCCGCATGAAAATCAATTGCCCGGCGCTATTGGCCTGCGTGCTCCCTTATCGTGCTTAAATGAAGCCCGTTACGGAATCGCCTGGGGCGCCATGGGAGCGGCTATGGCCTGCTATGATGAGGCGCTTCAATATGCGCAAAGCCGTATTCAATTCGATAAACCTATCGCCGCTTTTCAAATCACACAATTAAAATTAGTCGAAATGCTGACGGAAATCACCAAAGGGCAATTGTTGAATTATCAACTGGGAAGGATGAAAGATGCGGGGGAAGCCCGGTTTTATCACGTTTCCATGGCCAAGCGCAACAATGTCCATCAGGCATTACAGATTGCCCGCTCGGCCCGTTCTATTTTGGCTGCCAACGGAATCACCGATGAATATCAGGTCATCCGCCACCTATTAAACCTTGAATCGGTTTATACCTACGAAGGGACCCATGACATTCATACTTTAATCATAGGACAGGAAATTACGGGGATAAGTGCCTTCAGATGAATAAAAAAATAATATTGGTAGAAGATGATAAAGTCTCTTTCGAGAGCATTTGCCAAACATTGCACCGATATCATTATCGGTGTTTGGGTTGCCAGACCCTCAATGAAGCGAAAGACATGATCAAACGGGAAGTGTGCGATTTGATTATCTGCGACATCTGGTTACCGGACGGATCCGGCTTGCAATTATTAAAGGATGTTCGTCAGTTTTTGCTTAACATCCCCTTTGTGGTCATTACCGCTTCCGATAAAAAAGAATTAATTTTGCAGGCCTTAAAGGAGGGCGCCGATGATTTTCTGAGCAAGCCCTTCCATATGGATAATTTGCCGACCATCATCGAACGCAATATTCAGCGCCGCCGTTTGATACAAAAAGAATATACTCCCAAGAAACCGACGGTTTTGTTAAAAACGATTCAGGCTTTGATCACCGCCCTGGAAGCCAAAGACAGTTTCACCTCCGGCCATTCCATGCGTGTGGCTCGTCATGCCAAAATGATGGGCGAAGCCCTGGGACTTTCCGGCGAAGAAAAATTTATCCTCGAATTCTCCGCTATTTTGCATGATATAGGTAAAATCGGTATGCCGGATAACATCCTTAAGAAGTCATCTTCTTTATTGGAGATGGAATATAATACGGCCAAAGAGCACGTGATTATCGGCAGCCGGATTGTCGGCAAGATTGATGAGTTGAAAGAGGTAGCGGCCATTATTCGCCATCACCATGAACGGTATGACGGCAGGGGATATCCCGACGGACTTAAGGGCGATGTGATCCCCTATTTTTCCCGTATTTTATCGATTGCCGACGCCTACGAATCGATTGTTTCGGGTCGGACCTATAGTGAATCCCATACGAGTGATCAGGCCCTGGATGAACTTAAAAAAAATGCCGGAACTCAATTTGATCCCGGGCTGGTCGATATCTTTATAAGAGCCATCCGCTCCGCCAGCTCCAACCCCAATACGCCGCTGCAGATCGAACTTATGTCTAAAGAAAAATAAGTTATGACGGTAGAGCACGACCATTTTATTTGCCTGTAGGAAATTCGAGTCCTATATTCAAGTCATCCCAAAAAACGAGTGACCATTTTTTAATTTCATGCAATTGGATGTCATAGATCCTGAACCGGCTAAAACAGACCAACAGCAGCGGTAAATCCGATATTGAAGAAACGGACGGGATGTAATTGTTCGTCTTTTTAAAAGATAGGAAGAAATATTTGAAATTTCTCTTTCGTTGAAAAGTAAGGGAAAATAAATTCATCATAACATTCATTTAACGGGAGGTGTGTATGCAACGTTTTACGGTTGTATTGGTTTTTTTGTTGATGGCCTCCGCCTTATTCGGCGGACAAATCAAGGTAAAGCAGGTTTCTCAGCCGGATCGTCAGATTCCGAAATTTATAGGTTTTGATCCGCTGGCTATTGTGGTTAAAGTGGATCCTTCGCTATTGAAGCAAATTGAGAAAAAAAGGGCGGCCCGGGACGGATTAACCGGCATCAGTCGCCTGGATAACTTGAACAGAGCTTACGAAGTGCTTCATTTTATACAGAAGTATCCCCGTATGAAACCCCGTACGTATCAGGGGCGCACCCTTATTCCGGCTACCTGGTTTCGGCTTGAATTTAAAGCGAGGATCGATGCCGAAAAAGTGGCTCGGGCCTATCGTGCTTTAAGAGGGGTGGTGGATGCCCAGCCCATCGGTGTTCACCCGGTTACGGCCCGCTATCCCAATGATTCGCGATTTTCGGATCAATGGCATTTAAATCAATCTAATGATGCCGATATGGACGCACCGGAAGCCTGGGATATCGAAACCGGCAATACGGATATCATTGTAGCCGATCTGGATACCGGTGTTCGTTATTTTCATAAAGATTTGGGTGGGGCCAATGCCTCTTACTCCCATCCGGAAGCGGCCCGCGGCAATATGTGGATCAACTGGGCGGAAAAGAACGGCACAGACGGTGTTGATGATGACAATAACGGTTATGTGGATGACTGGATCGGCTGGGATTTTGTAACCGGGAAAAGCGGTGTCTCCGGAGAAGATGTTTCCACACCGGATAACGATCCGCGCGATTTCAACGGTCACGGTACTCATACGGCCGGTCTGATTGCCGCCATAACGGATAATAATTATGCCGTGGCCTCCGTGGCCGGCGGCTGGATGAACGGCAGTCAGGCCGAAACCGGCAACGGTGTTAAAGTAATGGGTCTGCGCATCGGCTGGTCGGGACGTTATTTCATCTGGGAAGTGGGCTATGTGGATATGGGTTTTGCCGCCGATGCCTTCTATTATGCGGCCAATAACGGGGCCAGAATTGCTTCCTGTAGTTGGGGCTCTTCCAACAGCGGCGGTTTGGGTGACGCCATCGATTATTTTCTGGCCGGCGGCGGAATGATTTTCAAAGCGGCCGGTAATGACGATAATGAAGATACGGATTATATGACCGCTCGAACCGATATTATTTCCGTGGCCGCTACCAATGCCAGCGACCAGAAAGCGGATTTTTCTTCCTACGGTAGCTGGGTCGATATCAGTGCCCCCGGCGATAATATCTATAGTACCTATCATGATCATACGGACCCGGAAACGGATTATGTTGCATCTTTGAGCGGTACCTCCATGGCTACGCCCAATGCAGCGAGTGTAGCGGCCTTGATCTGGTCGCATCATCCCGACTGGACCGCAGATCAGGTCAAACAACGCTTATTCGACACAGCAGACGATATCGATAATGTCTCCGGCAATGCCAGCTATGCCGGTAAATTGGGTGCGGGACGGGTAAACGCCTTCAATGCCGTAAATGACGGCGGAACTCCTTCGGCGCCAAGCGCAGATTTTACGGCCGATCCTACCAGCGGCTGCGCTCCGCTAACCGTAAATTTTACGGATGCTTCCAGCGGGGAGATCACTTCCTGGTCCTGGGACTTCGGTGACGGATCGACTTCCGGCGCACAAAATCCCTCGCATCAGTATACTACGGCCGGTACGTATACCGTTGCCCTGACCGTTACCGGTCCGGGGGGGTCGGATACGAAAACCAAAACCGATTATATTACGGTCTATGCTCCGATTACAGCGGATTTCTCCGGGACTCCCACTTCGGGCGATGCGCCTTTGACCGTTAATTTTACGGATGCTTCAAGTGGTGACGTAACAACCTGGAGTTGGGATTTCGGCGACGGCGGTACATCTTCCACTCAGAATCCAAGTCATCAGTATACTACCGCCGGAACCTATACGGTAAGCATGACCGCTTCGAATTCCTGTGACTCGGATACCAAAACGAAGACCGATTACATTACAGTCACCGAACCCAGCGGTAATCCGCCGGTAGCCGATTTTAGCGCTTCCCCCACCAGCGGGACGGCTCCTTTACTGGTCACCTTTACCGATCAGTCCACCAACAACCCCACCGGCTGGAACTGGGATTTCGGCGATGGAGCCACTTCCGGCGAACAAAATCCGCAACATGAATATACCTCGGCCGGCAGTTACACGGTTTCACTCACCGCCAGTAATGCCGACGGCTCGGATACGGAAACCAAAGCGGACTATATTACGGTTAGCGCGCCGGCAAGCCATACCATGCATGTCAGTGAAATAAATGTGTCCAAAGAAGCCTTTTTTATCGTAACCCGCGGTACGGCCGATATTCACATCGTTGATGAAAACGGCGGCGCAGTAGCCGATGCCACCGTATCCGGTACCTGGTCCGGTAGCACTTCCGGCAGCGATGAAGTAACCACCGACAGCAACGGCTGGGCGACCAGCGTATCCGCCTGGGTGTGGGGTGACGGCGATTTTACCTTCTGCGTGGACAACGTGACCAAGAGTGGCTGGAATTATGATTCGGATGCCAATCTGGTAACCTGCGGCAGTACCAATGCCGATACAAAGACCAAAACCCTGACCAATGTGGATGTTTCGAAGATTGAAAAAGAACTGGGCTTTAAACTGAGTATGAATACTCCCAATCCTTTCAATCCTACTACAACCATTTCTTATATGGTACCTATAGCGGGTCGGGTGAAGGTTGAAATTTTTAACGTATTGGGACAACGGGTACGCTTACTGGTGGATCGCATGGCTCCTGCAGGTTTGAATCTATCCCAATGGGATGCTCGTGACGATCAGGGTCAACCGGTGGGATCCGGGTTTTACTTTTACCAGATTACCATGGATCATCAAAAAGTTCTACGAAAAAAGATGCTTTTGTTGAAGTAATGTATTCCTGATATAGAAGTCAAAAAGCCGCAGGAGACCGTTTTCTTGCGGCTTTTTTTTGTTACGGATAATTATCAAACAAATCAGTTGCTGAAGTAATTTTTTCCTTGATTTCTTAAAAATATTCCAATACCCTTTTTAAGGCAATGTAATCCCTGCCTGATGAAACGGATACGCCACGCCCGGAAAAACGGAGCGTTTTACTTGAATCGGATTTATATTTTGTATGGGTGTAAAGTGGGAGCGAGAAAAACGTGCTTCTTTTTTCCTTTTTCCTTCTTTCTTCTTTACTCTTTCCTCTTGCAAAAGAAGCACGGCTCCTCTGGCGGATACAAAAAATTTGCAGTTGAAGGTAGAAGACGTGTCCTGCACCGAAGCCTGGTTACGTTTAACAAACAGCCCAGCCTATTATGGAAAAAGTTTAAAACTCTTGCGTGACGACAGCCTGATTATAAGCAAGCCCTTAACGGCAAACGATACCCTGCCGTACGACCGGGGTCTTTTACCCCTTAGTTTCTATACCTACCGGGCCCGGGTCTGCGACGGCGAACGGACTTTCTGTAAATGTCTGCTGCTTATTAAATAAGAGTGGCCTGCGTTTGGTACCCCGGCCATAGGCCGGGGCTTTCGTTGAGAAAGGATTCTACGGAACAGATATTACGGAAAATATTTCTTTATGGTCTTATTATCGTCCATAGTGTAAGATAGATACTCAATCTTTTTTCGGGCCACTTTAAAGGCCAGTGTACCGTCGAGTTGTTTACGGGGCTGCATGGTTACTCTCTTGGATAACCCGTCCTTGAATTTGGCGGTATAATCCGCATCAATGCCGATTTCCTTTCCGTCGGCCATGACCAGTTTTAATTTAGCCGGATCAAAAGTAAAGGGCTGACCGCTGTTATTGACAGCCGTGAAAGCCAGCAACCAATATCCCGAATTATACTCTTTGTCACCCACGGCGAGAGGGAACAGGGTGTTATAATCGAGGATAGCAACGGTTTTGGCCCGCACTTTTTTAAGATACTTCCGGGCCTTATTATTTTCGGGATCAAAAGAGACAGCGCGATTTATGTAATATTCCGCGGAAAGAAACAGGTCCGGATTTTTTTCTTTTACAGCTTGTTGGTAAAATTTAATGCCTTTTTCAAAGGTCTGCTGAAAATTATCCTGCTTAATGCGGGTTAGAGTTTTTTCAGCATCACTGTTGTTTTCATCATAATAAAGAGCATCATCCAGCAGGTCAAGGGTCCGGGTAAAATATTTTTCCTGCTGAATTTCATTGGATGGTTTCGTGTTATGATAAGCCACGGCCAATTCGTACAGTAATCGACTGTATTCCTTTTTGAATTGCGCACTGATATTTTCAGCCGGAATGAAATCCTGTGCTTTATCGAAATTGCCCACAAAAGCATCCAGGTTATGACGTTTCTTAAAAAGGTCTAATCCCTTATGCATGTAAGTCAGAGCAATTTTTTCATTAATTTTTGCATTTTGGGGATTAGATTTTTTAACTTTCAGGTAATGAGATAGAGCCTGATTATATTTCCCGTTGGCATAGGCTGCATCGCCGTCCGCTTCCGGATTTCCGCCGCATTGTACGAATAATGCAGACAGAATCAACATAAACAAAAATGTAGAGAATCGTTTCATGGAAAATACCTCCTGCCTATCGATTAAAAGTTTCTATAAGATAATAAAATATAATATGTAAGGAAATAAAAAAGAGAAAATATGAAAGTATTTATTCTGGGCTCCGGAACTCTCCTGTCCGCTCCCGATCGTAACCCCTCCGGCTATCTGCTGGTTGAAAAAGAGGAGCCGGGTCTGATGGATTGCGGGCCGGGAATTTTGCGCCGCTTAAAAGAAACGAATACCGATCTGCTGGCCTTAAAAACCATCTTCCTGACCCATTTTCATGTGGATCATTGTGCCGATGTTCTGGCCCTGCTGCTGACCCGTTATTTACTGGATTCCCGGGCCAATGAACACTTACGGATTATTGGTCCTAAGGGACTGACCGACTGGTTCCGGGCTCAGGCCTCCTGGCAGGGCGAATGGCTGAATGCCCATCCGCCTGAATTGATAGAAATGACCGCTCAGCCCTTTCATTGGGCGGGGCTTACCATCCGCAGTTGTAAAACCCTGCACACGGAGCGGAGTATCGGCTATGTGATTGAGGATGGAAAGGGGTGGTTTTATTCCGGTGATACGGATTACAGTGAAAAGCTCATCCGCTGTATTTCGGGTTTGCATACGGCGATTATCGAATGTTCTCTACCTGAAGGGATGAAGATGACCGGTCATCTGGTTCCCGCAGAAGTAGCCATGCTTGCTCAAAAAGCGGGTTTTAAACGGTTGATTTTAACTCATCTTTATCCCTTCAATGAGCGGCCGGAACTGGTGGAAGAAGTGGCCGAACATTTCCAAGGAGAGATTATTGTGGCCAGAGATTTTCAACAATTTTCCTGAAGAAAACACGGTACCGATTCGTGAGCAAGGCGCTTGTTAAAAAAAGCATAGAGGCCAATCCGGCCTTCTGGTTTTTTATGGTCTTTGCCGCGGGAATTGCTTTCGGCTGGCAGTCCCTGAATCGGATTTCGTTTGCCGTCTTCGCCGGATTTTCCCTGCTCTCGTTTATTCTGACTATAATCGCTCATAAAAAATTTCCGGCCTGTTTCCCTGCTCTGATTGCGTTCAGCGTCTTCTTCTCCGCAGCCGCTTTGCTGGAAGCCCGCCTGACCTTCTTTGCCCCCAACCACCTGATTAATGAGCCCCTGTATAAGATTCGAAAAGTACGGGGTTGGATCGCCGGCGAAATGCCCCGGGAATCGGGCCGGGACCGATATATCATGCGCTGTCAGGCCGTTTACAGAGATTCCCAATGGCACGAGGCCAGGGGGCATATTCTCTTAATACGCGGTAAACGGGGATTACGTCTGCACTATGGTGACCGGGTGCAATTCAAGGCTCCTTTACTGTATCCACCGTTACCCTCAAATCCGGGTGAATTTAATTATCGACGCTATCTGCAACTGAATCACATTTATTTTCGCGTCAATTATAACCGGAAAAATTTAAAAATCACGGGCGACAAGGCGGGACCGCTGTGGCAACGAAGATTTTTTGTACCGCTCAGGAAAGGGATCCGGCAGACCATTACCCATTATTTTCACCAACCGACCCGGGCCGTATTCAAGGCTCTGGTCCTGGGTGAGCGTCAGGATGTGGAACGGAGCTTAATGAATAATTTCAGGCGCAGCGGAGTCATTCATATTTTGGCCATTTCCGGTTTGCATGTGGGTTTCCTGCTGGCAATGCTTTTACTGCTGCTGGGATTCTTACCGTTGACCTACCCGCAACGGATCCTGCTTACTCTACTTTTTCTTTGGCTGTTTGCGGCCCTGGTTGATTTTAAAGCTCCGGTGGTTCGGGCCGTGCTCATGGCCACCATCTACTTCAGTGCTCAATTAACCGAACGCAGCGCAGGTTCTCTAAATCCTCTCGGCGTAGCCGGGTTGCTGATACTGATCGTTGAACCTCAGCAGTTGTTGCTGCCCGGTTTTCAGTTCTCTTTCGCTGCCGTGGGCAGTATCTTGTATGGCTATCCCAAACTTCAAAAAGTGTGGCCCATGGATTTGGGACATAGTCATTGGAAAGAGCGGTTTAATTCCTATCTTCGTCAACCCTTCCTGGTATCCCTGGCGGCGATCCTGGGTACGATTCCTCTCACCTGGAGCTATTACGGTACTCTACAGGTGGGCGCGGTTCTGGTTAATCTTCTGGTTATTCCCCTGATGGCGGTATTCGTTATGCTTTGTTTCCTTTTTCTTCTGTTGTCCGGCATCGGATTCTGGGCATGTGCGGGATTGGCGTTTTCCATGGAACATTATTTTAAATGGATTGCAAGAATAATTGCCTTTTTCGCCCGTCAGCCCTGGGTGCAGATAGAGTTGACCCGGCCCTCTTTTTTAAGTCTGATCTTTTTAATTGCTTTGCTTCTTCTTCTGGTGAATCTGAATAATAAAAGAAATTTGCTGACTACTGTAATAGTTGCTTCCGTATTCTTTGTTTCGGTATGGAACCATCACCTTTGGTCCAAAGGGCGCCTGTGGTTACTGCAGGTCAATGTTGGCCAGGGCGATGGTGCTATCGTCCAATTCCCCAACGGCAGGGTAATGGTCGTAGACGGCGGTGACTATAAATATCATTTCGATGCCGGCAAGCGATATATGGTGCCGACTCTGAAATACCTGGGAATTCACCGCATTCAATATCTGGTGGGAACCCATGTTCACAGCGATCACATCGGCGGATTTTTAAGCCTGTTGAATAATTTAGAAGTGGATACATTGGCTTTATCCCCCTACACCCTACCGACCCCCCTGGTTAACCGTCTGCGAGTTACTGCCCGCAAGCGGAACATTCCGGTTCGCTTTTTGCGTCGCGGGCAACAATTATATGCCGACGGGGATTGCAGGGTCTATGTGCTTCATCCTTTCGGGAAATATACACATCCCGTTGAAAAGACCGGCCGGGAAATCAACAATAGTTCAATTGTACTTAAAGTGCAATACAAGGCCACTTCATTTCTTCTTACAGGTGATCTGGAACGAAGTGCAGAGCCGGCGATAATGCGCTATAATCGTTTTTTACAATCCGATTACCTCAAGGTGGGCCATCATGGAAGTATCACTTCCACATCCCTTCCGTTTTTGGCACGGGTCAGACCCCGTTTTTCTGTGGTTTCGGTGGGAGCCCACAATAAATATTTTCATCCCTCGCAACAGACGATGCTCCGTCTCAGAAAGGCCGGGGCCCATCCCATGCGTACCGATCATTTCGGCGCTGCCATGTTTTACAGTGACGGACAGGCCATTCATTTTATTAATTGGAGAGCATGGTAATTCCGGAAAATTTGAATCTGGATAGCCTGACCTTTAAATTAGGCGCTTAAAAATTACAATTTAATCATGGCGGAGTCTGCTATTAAACAGTTTGATGCCCGTTTTTATACAAGTGGAATGAACTATCTGTGTGGAATCGATGAAGCCGGTCGGGGACCTTTGGCCGGACCGGTAGTGGCCGCAGCAGTGATCCTTCCCAGGGATACTACCCTTAGCGGTATCAACGATTCCAAAAAATTGACCGCTGCCCAACGCGAGAGTTTGGAACCAATGATCCGAAATCAGGCCGTAAGTTTCGCAATCGGATTGGCCACGGTAGAAGAAATCGACCGGCTCAATATTCTACAGGCTACTTTTCTGGCTATGAAGCGGGCTTTGGAACAGATTACGGTTGTTCCGGATATGATTTTGGTAGACGGCCGGGATTTTCCGTCCTTTTTTGTTCCCGGTTCGAAAAAACCAATTAAGGGTCGGGCGATTGTCGGCGGAGATGGGAAATCACTAACCATTGCCTCGGCATCCATACTGGCCAAAACCTATCGCGACCGTTTAATGGTCGAATACGGCCGTCAATACCCCCGGTACGGATTTGAACGGCATAAAGGGTACGGTACCCGTCATCACCGGCAAATGATCTTGAAATACGGCCCGACGGATATTCATCGTAAGGCATTTTTGCGCAACCGGGACCGGTGGCAGAAAAACCTGTTTTTCACGAAAGATACGACGGCATGAAAGAGAAGCGCCATATTTATATGACCGGTTTTATGGGGGCAGGTAAATCCAAAATCGGTTTGCTTTTGGCGGAGCAACTGAGTCGTCCCTTTTTTGATACGGACCGGATGATCGAGCAGGAAACGGGAAAGACGGTTAAACAGATTTTTGAAGAAGAGGGAGAACAGGCTTTCCGGGATCAGGAGACGGACATAGTCCGGCGTCTTTGCCAAAGTCCTCAACCCGCTGTCATTTCTTTGGGAGGCGGAGCTCTGCTGAAGGAAGAGAATGATCGGATGGTACGCCAAACCGGGACCATTATTTATATAAAAAGCAGTCCGCGCTATATCCTGTCCAGGGTCAAACATACCCGTAAGCGTCCCCTGTTGGATGTGGAAGAGGGCCCGGATTTCGAACAAAATTTATTAAGCAGAATTGAGTCCCTTCTCGGGCAGCGCAAGGCCCTGTACGAGAGCGCTCATATTATTTTCGATCGTGATGGTTTGGAACTGGAAGAAATTTTACCCATGATGCTGAAGTATCTGCAACGATATGGTATAAAAGGATAGAGGAAAATGCAAACGATTCAGGTGAACCTGGGCTACCATTCGTATCCTGTTTATGTGGGAAGAAATATCTTACAGCGGGTTCCCCGCTTATTGGCAAAGGTACATCCTGCAACCCAGGTGGCTGTTATAACCTCTCAGCTTATTGATGATCTCTACGGCGCTAAAGTCAGAGAAGAATTCGGTCCCGGGCAGCAGGTGATTACGTTTCGCGTCCCGGATGGAGAGCAGGCTAAAACTTTGAAGCAGGTCGAAGCGCTTTATACCGGACTTCTGGAACATCATTTCGAGCGCAATGCGGTGATCATTGCTCTGGGCGGGGGCGTAATCGGTGATCTGGCGGGATTTATCGCCGCAACGTATTTGCGCGGTATACCCTTTATACAGGTGCCGACTACACTTCTGGCTCAGGTGGATTCCAGCATCGGCGGTAAAGTCGGCGTCAATCATCCCCTGGGCAAGAATCTGATCGGTGCGTTCAAACAGCCTCTGTTTGTACTAAGCGATGTGATGGTTCTGCAGACTCTTCCCGAAGCAGAGCTGCGCAGCGGTTTGGGAGAAGTGATTAAATACGGGTTCATTCGCAATGCCCGCCTGTTCGAGTATCTGGAAAAAAAGCTTACTCTTGTGCTGAAGAAAGACTTGAATGTATTGCAACATGTCGTACTGGAATCGGCGGAAATCAAGGCCCGGGTAGTTGAAGAGGATGAGCAGGAAAGCAGTCTGCGTATGATTCTGAATTTTGGTCATACCTTCGGTCATGCTTTGGAAGCAGAATATGGTTTTAAGGGTCTGAAACATGGGGAAGCGGTTATACTGGGTATGAAATGCGCGGTTAGTTTTGAAAAACAGACCGGAAGTATTTCCGAACCGAATTACCGGCGTATGCTGCGACTGCTCGATAAAGTGAAAATAGATTTTGATCGAAGTAAGATGGATCCGGATCGCCTTTTAAAACGCATTTACCACGATAAAAAGGTGAAGAATCGCCGGGTACGCCTTATTCTGGTGGATGAACCGGGGCAGTGCCGTATTGAAACGGTAGATTCCGATAAACGTCTGAAACGGGCTTTTGAAGTGTTACTTCACCCATAGTATTGAGAATGATTTCAAATCATATTAAGGCGCAATAAATGCATATTACTTTTCTGGGAACCGGAACTTCCGGCGGAGTGCCGGTCATTAACTGTGATTGTGAGGTGTGCCGATCGGATAATCCTAAAAATAAACGCCTGCGTTCATCGGTAATGATCGAAACGCAGGGCGTAAATCTTTTGATCGACACTTCCGTGGATATGCGACAGCAATTTCTTCGTCACCCTTTCCCAAGAATCGATGCCGTCTTATACACCCATGCCCACGCCGATCATATCTTCGGCCTGGATGAAATCCGCCGTTTTAATTACCTGCAGAAAGAGATTATTCCGGTTTACGGCAATGTCCAAACTATGGAACGTCTTAAAATTATCTTTCCCCATGCCTTCCATGAACAAGGATTGCATGCGGGTGTACCAAACTTAAAAGGCTATGAAGTCGAAAAAACATTCCGGGTCAAAGGAGTTACGGTTGAACCCATCCCATTATGGCATGGTGATCTACCGATTCTCGGCTATCGTATCGGCTCATTTGCCTATTGCACCGATGTAAGCCGTATCCCCGAAGAAAGTTACGTTCTGCTGAAGGGTCTGGATCTGTTAGTACTGGATGCGTTACGTGAAAAACCCCACCCGACTCATTTTAATTTACAGCAGGCCCTTTCCGAGGCCCGAAAAATTAACGCTCAACGAACCTATTTTATTCATATGAGTCATAACCTGGATCATGAGAAACACGGCCGACTTTTGCCACAGGGTATGGAATTCAGCTATGACGGCTTGCAACTGGAGTTAAGGGATGAATCGTAAATCGATTAAAGCGGTAATTTTTGATCTGGGACGAGTGCTGGTTGATGTGGACTTACGGCGGGGTATTTTTAAGTATATACCCGTTAAGAAAGACGAAAACGAACGAACCATCATGGCCGGACTCTTCGCCGACCCTACTTTTCGTGATTTTGCCAAAGGGAAATTAACTCCGCATCAGTTTTATTCCCGATTTAAAAAGGTAACCGGCATTACTCTCGAATATGATCGGTTTGTTCACGAGTGGTGCGCTGTATTTACCCCTATGCCCGGTATGAAGGAGTTGGTTGAACAGGTTAAGGCCAAATATCCGATCGGTTTGTTATCGGATATCGGTCCGCTGCACTGGCAGTATTTAGTGAAAACCATAGGCTGGTTATCCTGGTTTCCCGCTCCTGTTCTCAGTTTCGAGCAGGGTTGCCTCAAACCCGACCCACGTTGTTATTTATTAGCTGCTACCCGACTGAATCAATCGCCGAATCATTGTTTGTTTATTGATGATCGGTCTATCAATGTCGATAGCGCCCGCCGGCTCGGTATGGAAGCGATCCTCTTTCGCTCGGTGGACGCCTTACGGCAGGCACTCTTACCTCTGATCACGGAATAAAACTAATTATTTAATCATTTCCAAGCTATGATAAGGTGAAGCTTCTTAAAAAACTTTCGAGTAGCAGTTTTCTAACCGTCTATTCGACCTGCAAAGTCGGGCCCGACTTGATGGAGCCTCCCAAAAAAAGGACGGGCGTATATTTTAATTTCACTTTTGTAAGAGGAAATTTTTTTTAAAACCATTTACCTTGCGCGTGAAATCACCCTTTTCGCTTAGGCATATGGCTCGCCCTGCTCCGCTTTATCGGATTTTCTTGCGGTCAATTCCCTTATTATTATTAGTCTTATGAATACACGGCAAAAATGGCACGGTACTTGTACTAATCGGCCCGTACCCCATGAACCGAAAAATTTTAAGATAAAACTAAAGATCGAGGTTTTAATGCGTAAAAAAACCATCCTATTATTGGGAATCGTGGCCCTGATTCTACTTATCATTTTTTGTAATTTTTTCAAAGCCGGGGTTATCCGGGAACAGAGCGAGGCCGGTGTGGTCTCCCCCGCGCCGCTCAAAAAGGCAGAGATTTCTGCGTCGACTGATACGCTTATTCACAAAGAAGCGCCTTCATCGCTTAAGGAAGTGAGCAAGAAAATAAAAGAGGTTTTAACCCGGCAAACGATTTCCTTTAAAAGCGGCACAGCCGGTATTGATGCCCGGGGAAGAAAAGTTTTGGATCGTATCTATGATATATTAAAGCAGAGGTCGGATTCCAGGTTAACCATAATCGGTCATACCGATTCCTTCGGAAATGAAGAGCAGAACCGTAAATTAAGCATTATGCGGGCCGAAGCGGTTCGGAATTATCTGAAAAACAAGGGGTTGAATAGAGCGGAATACACTATTCAGGGTATGGGTAGCACGCAACCTGTTGCCAGCAACCGTACAAAGCAAGGCCGCGTGAAGAACAGAAGAGTGGAAATTATTTTGGAAGGAGAATAAAAACCATGTTAAGCATTATCGGACAAATAACCTGCTGCCTTATCCTGGCAGCTATCATAGGCTTTATTGTGGGCTGGTTAATCAGAGGCCCGTTTAGAAAAGATCCGACGGATGGTTTGAAACAAGGTGTAGATACTTCCCAGGGAGACCTGTATCAACTGAATCTGAGACTTCAGGATCGGGAACGCAGGATCAAAGAACTTGAAGACATTAATCAGGGTCTCAGAGCGTCTCTTGCGGTCTGCGAAAAAGGACAGACTAAGGAGACTTTGCCCAAGGATGATTTAAAGAAGATCTGGGGCATCGGTCCCCATATCGAGCAGGTGCTGAACTCTCTGGGAATTGTCTCTTTCAAACAGATAGCCACTTTCACGGAGTCGGATATTAAACGGATTGAAGGAAGGCTTGAACATTTCACGGACCGCATCCGCCGCGATGCCTGGATCATGCAGGCCAGGAAATTACACAAAGAAAAATACGGGGAAGAAGTCGGATAATTTCTGAAATCGAACCCGGAAGGAGAGTCAACCTTACGAACCATAAAGAAAGGAAATACAAGATGAATGAATTTTTAAGTGCGATTGCCGGAAAGGCCGGTCTTGACGAGAGTGTTACAGAAAAAGGAGTGGGAGCGCTTCTGAGTTCTCTTAAAGAGGCAGTACCCGGGGATACGTTCTCCGCGGTCAAAGAATTAGTCCCCAATTCAGGAGAGATCATGAGCAAATTCCAAAATTTGCCACAGACCGGGGAAGGTTCCGGCGGATTGTCCGGTTTAATGGGTATGGCTTCCGGATTATTAGGTGGAAAATCCGAACAATTGGGTTCCATGATTTCCATGTTCTCCAAGGCGGGATTCTCCCTCGATATGGTGAAACAATTTTTACCGGTTGTATTTGATTATTTCAAATCAAACGGTTCCAGCCAGTTGGTGGAAAGCATTAGTTCCGCTGTTCCGGGCCTGTCTTCCTATTTAGGCGATTCCGGCAAAAACGGCCTTATGGGGAAACTATCCAACTTCTTCTAAGACCGGCTTGTCCGTAGAGAAGGCCGTAGATCCAGGCGGCCCGACAAAGTGGCCCGGTGCAATTGAATCGGGAAGCGTCTATCAGAAATCTGATGCTATATCAGATTTCTGATAATTTTGGCCTCTTTTTAAACCACCATCCTATTTTATAAGTTCTGAAAAAACAACAGATAACCCACCCGGGTATCCCTGCTTCAATTTAATGGTATATTATTTGTACTAAACCCTACAGCCATTTTTGATTGAAGGATCCTATCTTAATCAAATCTATAGGGAGGCCCTGTTATGAAGGTAGTATTGATAGGCTTGCTGTTGCCGGTTATGCTTTTTGCCCAATACTGGGGAGAGCGGGTAACGGAAAAAAGCTTTGAGCACTCCAATCTATATTTTCAAAGTTACTATTTAAATCCATATGGAATTTACAATTTCAAAAAAGTATCGGCCGGTTTAATCGACGATCCCTTCCTGCAGATTCATCTGAATCCAGCCTATATTCCATTGGATACGAGCCGTTTCAGTCAATTGTACGTGGATTTTCGCGGCGATCGTAAGGAAGCACCGGTGACGCATATTGTACCTCTGACACCCTACAGGGATTATGGCGGTGTAGATTCCTACACTCCGATTTATATCGATCCCCGCTGGTATTCGGTAACCCGACCCGAACCGGAGCCCATTGTATCTTTCGGTTATCTTAGCCATCCCCGGGCCGATTTTTTTTTAGCGGCGACTTTTCAGTTTCTTTACAAGGAAGAGCCTTATTATCAAACTCCGACCTGGATCTATCAGGCCCGCTATGGGATGGATTATGCCGGTGAAAAACTGGTTGCGGACAGTAACGTACCGATTATCAATCGCTCGGCCGGAGAAGACAACATGATTACCCGGGGGCAGTTGTTTTCGGTAAATCTCGCTTATCGTATACTTCCCGGATTGGAAATAGGCGGAGGAGTGAACGGCGTGTTTCATAAACGGAGTGGGGCATATGCCCGCTTGCACCAGGACGAATATTCCACCCAGGAGACCCATGACTGGATGAATACCTATAGTAAAGAACGTAATAATGACTACCATCATTGGGATATGAATGGCGGGCTCACTTACCACCTGTCCCATAAAATGACGGTGGGTATAAAACTGGGCTGGCTAACAGGCAGGGCGGATCAAACTTATGTAAACCGGGATTCATCCGTTTATGATTACCAAAATCAGAATGGGAATAATGAGGGTGAAAGTCATAGTTTCCGCAACGGACATACGAATCAATCCTGGAATCACGACGGGCAGGATCAATATGGAACATTGCTATTAAAATATCGCATAAACGAAAAGCGAAAGGTTCAGTTTTATTTCACGGCCAATCAAACTACAATCGATATCGCCAACCGTTCCGTAATCAGGGATACCTCGTACTATAACGGCCATTGGAATTCGAGCAATTATTTTTCTCAATATGATTCCTGGAACTCATTAAATGACCGGCGTCATGCCGCGGGAAGTTCGGATATTAAGGCGTGGCAGATGATGTTCTCCTATATCTGGCAGGAAACAGCCCGCAGCAAACTCTTTCTCGGCCTGTATTTTAATGATTACAGATTGCACACAAGGACTACCGAACCGGTTATGTTTAACAGCGCTTCCTACTACCATTCGATCTGGCAGAGTAAACCCGATGACCTGCAGAGTTACATAAGTAATTATTCTCGTCATGAGGATAAAAGTCTGGTTTGGGATTTGCATACCACCCGCCAATCTTTCCAAATTCCGGTAATGCTGCAGTATAGATTTGCCAAAAGCTGGACATTGATGCTGGTGGTTAACCGCTATTGGAGATACTGGCAAATTAAGGATCAAACCACCGCTTACTTTAAAGTGCGGGAAAAGAACAACAATGGAAAGTACGAAAAAGAGACCGATTTCGGCGAACGCTATACTCAACCGACGCGAACCATCTCTGAGGACGGGACAGATATTCTGGCCGGTTTAATGATTTCCGTTTCGCAGAATTTCCACATCAATCTCTTTACCAATCCGGATTGGCATGCGGATTTTTTCATGTCGCAATGGTGGCTGAGTTTTAAAATTAACCTGTAGAAAGGAAATAGGATGCGTATATTTCGGGTGGTCTATATTGTATTGGCGAGTTTGCTTATTCTGTTCTCATGCCAGAGAAAGGGAGTAGGGATCGACTCGTATAATGATTATAATTATCTGGCGTATGATTCTACCGGAGTTTTGATTGTAAGCGGTACGCTGTGGCTGGCAATTAATGATTCCTCGGGCCATATTTCAGGCCATTGGAGGTTCAATCGCCGGAGCCGCTTGTCCGGAACGGGTCCGCAAATCGGCACGGGAATACTGGAAGGGCAAACGATTGACGGCATCGCTTATATTAATCTGAATCCGGAAGAGGTGGACAATAATATTGTTCTTAAGGGGCAGTTCGAAGCGTATCAATTCAGAGGAGAATGGCAGTGGGTCGGTTATCCCGGCGAAATAAATCAGGGTACATTTATAGCGACCATCGATGATGATCAACCATAAATATTTCAAGAGGGATAGGTATGAAACGATTAATCGGTCTGGTAATCCTGGCAACTCTTTTAGGTTGTGCCGAAAATAAGAATCCGCTCTCGGTGAAACCGGATCGGATTACCCTGAAAACAAACCGCTCTTTTTACAACCGGCAGGATACGATTCATTTTACCCTTAAAAATAGTACGGATTCAAGTATTACATTAGAGTTATTATGTCGTTCTATTTTGGAAATAGCTTGTCAAGAATTTAAGAACGGCGAATGGGGCAAAATAAAATATTTCGTATATCCGTTAAAATGTCCGGTCTTCTTTGAAGAATTAAAACCCGGAGACGAGAGGTCGGATTTTTTAATGGCAGATAAATTTAAGAGTAGCGGTCGATTCAGATTGGTCTATTCTTATATGGTTGGCAGGGGAACGAACCGGATAGCCGTATATTCGAACGACTTTGAAATAACACGGTAATTTCGATTAAAAACAAAAGTGCGGAAGAAGGACTCCAGGTTAAGGTATAGGGGATCATTCTTATGAAACTTCTTGTAGTTCATAGATGGATAGCAGCATGGGTTCTGGTAACCTTATTATTGCTGTCCTGCCGGCAGGCGAATCAACCTGTGTATCTGGTCTATTCTGTGGATTCTCTGCATATTCCTTCGCGCACGATAGGTCGGGTTGAAATGGATGCCTATGCCACCATTCCAACGCCCTGTTTTACGTTTGACCATAATGATTTTATCAGCGATTCGAATCATATTTCGATCAGGATTTTTACCCGTGCCACCGCTCGCAGAATCTGTCCGGATGTCCTGAGTGTCCTGAAAGCTAAAGTTGAGCTACCGATTTTTAATGCGGGAATATATCATTTGCATTTTATTGCTATGAATGCCAATTTAGATACAACGATAGAAGTCAAGCAGCAGCCCGTCAAATAGATGGGTGAAAATGTAGTTTCCCGGGTTGTAAAAACATGAAGCACGGACTGAGTTTAAAAAGCAGGATTATTCTGGTTTTCAGTTTGATCTCCATAACCCTGGTGGGACTCAGCGCCCGTTTGGGTTATGTCACGGTCAAACATATTTACTTACGTCAGCTTAAAGATCAGGTAAATTTGCTGAGTAAGGTGCTGGCCGAGCAATTGGATATTCGTTTTCTGGATTATGTGGAACCGGAGGTCGATAATCTTGCAGCTACTTATTATCGAAAATCTTTAAAGTCTCTGGCGGGAAAAATGCAGTTCAGCAAGGCCTTTATCTTCGATTCCAGCCTGACCATCCTGGTGGGGGATACGGCGTTGGCTTCGGTTTCAGGGCTCTATTTGAACCAAAGAGATATATATCGCCTCAAACCCAACCAGACCGGGCTTTCTTCTCCTTTCAAGTCGAGCGACGGCCATTGGTACCTTTGGGCCTATTATCGGATTAGCAATCAGTACTATTTGGGTTTGCAAGAGGCAGCCAATCAGCTCTCCTATATGGATGAATTAGCCCATATTTTCGCCGGGATCGGTTTAATAGCGTTAATTGTAGTAGTGCTTGCCGGCTGGTTTTTGGCCAGGACTCTCACCAAACCCATTGATCGCATGGTTGCTTTTAGTGAGCAGATCGGGCAGGGGCAATTCCGGGCCCGGCCTCCGCATAATATTAAAGGGGAACTAACTATTTTGCGCGATTCTCTGCTTCATATGCGCGATGCACTGTTACAACGAGACGAGGAAAAAGAACACATTCTGGCCCAGATTGCCCATGAAATCCGTAATCCCTTAGGGGGTATCGAACTTTTAGCCGGACTGGTGCGGGAAGATGTCGAACCCGGTAGCAAACAGGATGCATATATTCAGAAAATCTTAAAAGAGGTGCAGGGTTTAAAAAGTCAGCTCAATGCTTATCTGAACTACAGCCGGCCTGCCGTACCCCATATCCGGGAAGTTTCTGTGCGGGATATTGTACAAGAAGTGAAAAACAGTTATTTTGGGTTGTTGGAACGAAAAAATATTCGCCTCGGTACCGAAATTAAAACCGATACGGTGTTGTTCGACCGGCAACATCTGAAACAGGTTATTTCCAATTTAGTGGCCAACAGTATCGAGGCTATAGGAAGGGATGGACATATAACGGTCGGAACGTTCAGGAACGGGTATTCTACCTATTTGACTTTGAGTGACGACGGGCCGGGAATCGGCGAACAAGACCCGGAAAAGATATTCGAGCCTTTTTATACCGGCAAGCCCGAAGGAACCGGTCTGGGTTTAGCGATCTGTAATAAATTATGCAGAGAGAATAATGCTCGTATTTCGGTTAAAAATAATGAAGAGAAGGGCTGCACTTTCACCGTGGAAATCGGATAGATGGGAACTATGAGCAAGAAGATTTATACGGAATCTAATTTCATTATCATTGTGGAAGATAATGACACCATGCGTCTCGGCATGAGTGAGACCTTACAGCGGGCCGGTTATCGTGTTCAGGCCTATGATCAGGCCGGGCAGGCTTTGGAAAAAATAAAAGCGCTGAATCCGGAGTTGGTCATTACCGACCTACGGATGGAACCCATGGACGGCCTGCAACTTTTGAGAGAAATGAAAGAAGTCGGTTTACCGACCCAGGTTCTGCTGGTTTCTGCTTATGGCACGGTTGACGACGCCGTAAAAGCCATGCAGTTAGGGGCGGCCGATTTTCTCACCAAACCCTTTTCTCCGGATGAACTGCGCATTCGGGTGCAAAAAATTATGGAACAGAGAGCGGCCGAGCAGTTGATCGATCAGCTTCAGGAACAAAACCGGTATCTTCGTCAGGAAGTGGACACACCTTATGCCTGGCTGGTGGGTCGATCTCCTTCAATGCGCCGCATATTCGAGCTGATCGACCGGGTGGCCGGAGAAGATAGTTCCGTACTGATTCAGGGAGAAAGCGGTACGGGCAAAGAATTGGTGGCCCGGGCGATTCACCGAAAAAGTTTGCGCAACAAAGGGCCGTTTATAAAAGTCAATTGTGCGGCTCTGAACGACAACCTGCTGGAAAGCGAGCTATTCGGCCATGAAAAGGGGTCTTTTACCGGCGCTTTACGGCGCAAGAAAGGCCGCTTCGAGCTGGCGGATCAGGGTACCCTGTTTTTGGATGAAATCGGTGATGTCTCGTCTGCCATGCAAGTGAAGCTGTTAAGGGTTCTTCAGGAAAAGGAATTCGAACGGGTTGGCGGGGAACAAACCATTCGGGTCGATGTCAGGGTCATCGCGGCCACCAATCAAAATTTAGCAAACTTAGTTCATTCGGGACGTTTCCGGGAAGACCTGTTTTACCGATTAAATGTAATTCCTATGAATTTACCGCCCTTGCGTCAAAGAAAAGAAGACCTTCCATTGCTGGCCGAACACTTTCTGAAAAAGCTCAACAGCAAGAAACGGTTATCCGCAGATGCCATTAAAATTATGCAGAATTATTCCTGGCCGGGTAATGTGCGGGAACTGGAGAATTTGATGGAACGACTGCATGTCATCGTGCGTGAAGAAGAGATCGGGGCCGATACCATCGCCGCTTATCTATCCCCGCAAGTGGGTTTGCATCCCTCTACAGAGGCTATGAATTTGAATGATGCTGTTTTTCAATTTGAAAAACAGCTGATCGAGCATGCTTTGCAACAAAGCGGCGGAATTAAAAACAGGGCGGCTAAAATGCTGGGTATCCGCACCAGCGCTCTTTATTATAAACTGGAAAAATTCGGATTGATTTAAGTCGTCGGCTGACGCCTCTGAGAAGCCGGCCCAAAGATCAATTCAACCAGGAAGAATGAGTATGATGTTTTTATTTTTAGAAAAATGTATAAAAACGGTTTTTGCGGTATTTTTCGTCTGCTTATTGCTGATGCGGCCTTTGCAGGCACAAACGCCATCTATCGACCTGGCCGAGCAGCATTTGAAACAACTTCAGAATAAAGCACAGCGGTTGCAAAAAGAAATTTCCGTTCGGCAGGCCAGAATGGAGCAAATATTAAATCAGTTGGATAAGCGGGGAAATAGGCCGGTGAAGTCGGCGAAAGGTCTCTCCAAAGCTTTTACCCAATCCAGTGATCTGACCCGTAAAAAACGGGACTTAGCCGCCGTTCAAAAAGAGATTCAGGCGGAAAGGCAAAAACTGTATGGGCTTTACGGAAGGCAAATCGATTCATTGCAGCAAAAAATAGCCGTTTCTTTACCTCGGGTTAAAAAGAAACTGCAACTGGAATTATTTCGAGTCGCCGAAAAACGATGGAACGTTTCTCCCCTGGCCAGACGTTTTTCTTTTAATCCGCAAAAGATTGCTGCGATTCATCCCTCCCAAAGCGGGGATAGTCTGGAACGTGCTATTTGGATCAGCTATATACAAAAAGCGGTAGAAGAGCTGGATCGACAAATAACGCTTCTGAATCGCAAGAAAACAGAAATGCGCCGAATGCAGCGTTTACGGGAAAAGACCGAATCCTTTTTATCGGATGTGGCGGATAACCAATTAAGTGCTTTCCCGCAATCTACCTCTCCTCCCGCATCGGAGCGGACAGAAACCATAGGGAATACCAAAAATTATGCAGAAGTGATGGACGATCAAAATACGGAATTGCAGTTGATCTGGCAGCAGCTACAGAGCGCGAATCCGATGCCTCTCGATGTGAATAAACAGGTGGAGTCGGACAGCAGTGCAGTGGATGAACAGACCTTCTTAAAAAGGATGACACTCATGATCCGCTACCTGCAACTCTATCGCCGATCGGTTCTTAATAAACTCCACCGTCTACAGGGAAAAACGGCCAAAGAATAGAATGAAAAAATCAGTTCTTGTCCTCGTATTTTTTTTTAGCACGGTTTTGTTTACTCCTCTGTTCGGACAACTTGTTTTTAAAACCGCTTTCGAAAGTGGGCTCTTCCAGGTCCAGAATGCCGATGCCGATTTAATCAACCGCTTATCCGCTCAACTTTTGTACCGACATCGATTCGATCGTTTTTATATTAATTTGTCAGGTAAGCTCAATCCGGAATTTTTAGGGACTGCGGGTCGGTCCAACACGTTCAAACTAAAGAGCGATTTTACGGTCGGTCAGCAAAAAAAACGATATTCCTGGCAGGGTCGGTTAATGAATCGGCGTTACTTCTATCATCTGCAAAGTAACGGAAATCTTTCTTTTGAAGTGACCATGTTGCACTTTAACCTTTTCTTTTTTAAGCGAAAAGGAAGTTCTACACAATTGCAATTTTTTTATATCAATCGCCAGTTGAACCGTTCCCCGCAATCGGCACTAAATGCTGCTCAATTTCGTGCCGGAAAATGGTTGTCGTTTAATCGATATAAACGCTTTAACATCAGTATCGGCCTGGAACGATTCGGCATTCAATCGGAATCTGTTTTTAATCAAAGAGAATCGAACGAGGGCTGGCGCCTTTCACCGGAAATTGCGGTTTCCTTTCAAAAACGATCGGTCTTGCGCTTTAGTCTGCGCTTCGTGCTGCAAGCGGATCATCGCTCGAACCGACAGAACAGGGAGTGGCTGGTGCAACTGATTTACGGCAAACTTTTCGCCCGTCGTTGGTCCTTCTTTGTTTATATCAACTACCGACGGGTGGAAAAACCGTCGGCAGAGGTACCCCTGGAATTAACTTATTCGGCCATCGATAACGAAAACTGGCTTTACGCCAAGTTAGGGTTTGATCTGAACCGGCAAAACGAATTTTTTCTAAAAGCGGGGTACCTTAAAGATACTTTTCCGGGGCGCGGGCAATATTTCAGTAACCGCCAATTACTGCTGGGATGGCAGTGGAAGATGGTAAAGAAATCTTCCCAATAAAATTTTACTATTCGAAACCCTTTTTAAAGATGTCTCTTGCGGTCATAATCAGCCCGGTTTTTTTAGTCGCCAAACCGTCTCAATCCATCCCAGGACATTTTTTTCTTGATGGGCAGAGGTATAACCTTTTTTGAAAAATCGATCGGTACCCAGGGTTGACCTTTACGATAGTTGAGAATATAGAAGGCACAGGCCGGTGTATCTCCCTGGCCGAACAGAGCTACCCGTTGTCCGGCTTTATTTTGTGCTAAATCCACAATCATCACGGCATGACCCTTGCGTCCTTTTTTGACGATAAAGTCACCGATCCGAAGAGTCGATGGATCCATTTTCGGGTAATAATGATAAAAAGTCTGTGTACCGCTATAATTGAACAGGGTACGTAAATAGTGTTCGAAATTCGCAGCAGAAGAATCGATCCCTGCGGATTGTATCAGCCGAAAATGTAAGCCTTTGAAAACCGGTCGTTGACCGGATTGCCAGTCCTGCCATGATAGAAGTAAGCCGTCCGGCAGGGGGAAAGAAATCACCTTTTGCCTGCCCGTTTGCTGTAAATAAATGCTTCTTAAACGCATGAGAATATCCATGCACTGATCCAGGTTACGCTTGCTGATTCTGATGGCCGTAACGGCAGCCAGGGTAGAGTCATCGACCTTAACCCGGATGCATCCTCGGTAGTCCTTTACGGCCGAACCCGGCGGCAATAAAGGGAGATGACGTAGTCAGTCGGCCCAGCTACCCTTTTGAACCTGGACTCTGGTAAAGCCGGGTGGCGGGGCAAAACGTTGCTGCACCGTATCGTTCGAAAGCCCCTGAAAATCTTGAGCATGAGGTATAGAAACCAGTAGAAAAATTAAGGCGAATGAAAGCCGGATCAGCTTGCCTCCGGAATCAGGTTGTTTTAATGTGAAAAACATCCGCATCTTTCCAGGAAGGGAATTTTTGACGATAGTCGTTCAGTTTCTTCCGGGATAGAGTTACGCTCCGGACGGTGTCTTTATCCTCTAAATCGGCAAGGATATTCCCCGACGGATCGACCACCAGAGACTGACCGTTATGGACGATTCCATGGCCATCCTTGCCGATACGATTGACTCCGGCAATAAACGCCTGATTTTCCACGGCCCGGGCCTGAAGTAAAAGCCGCCAATGGGCAATGCGTCGTTCCGGCCAGTTGGCTACAAAGAGTCCCAGATCGTATTCCAGATTTTGATTGCGTATCCAGGCCGGAAAGCGCAGGTCGTAGCAGATAAAAGGACGAATGTTCCAGCCCTTTAATTGTACGGTGAGCAGCTTACGGCCGGCGCTGTAAATCCGGTCCTCCCCGGCCATACGGAACAGGTGGCGTTTATCGTAAGTAAAGATTTGACCGGCCGGTTTCACATAGAACAGACGGTTAAAATAGTGATCCTTCTCGCTAATGATGATACTGCCTGTAATATCGGTCTGGACCTCGGCAGATAGTGTTTTAAGCCATTGCACCGTCGGACCGTTCGGGCTTTCGGCCAGCTTTTGAGGATGCATACTAAAACCGGTTGTGAACATTTCAGGTAGAATAAGCAGATCACTGCTCCGGGAAAGGGAACGGATTTTTTCTTTAAGGCCTTGCCTGTTTTGCGCTGCCTGTTCCCAAACCAGATCGGTTTGGATGAGGGTGATGGTCAGATCATTCATGGTAGTTAATCCAAATGAGTTTTTTGTAAAAGGCCGCTCTTTTTAACGGCCAGACCGACTGCGAATCCTAAAGCATAAAAAGCCAGCCAAAAACCGGACAAACCGCGAAGTTTGGGTTGAGAAACGGTGAAATTAAAATAGCCGCTGCCCGGTTCGGTCTCGGCAGAAAAGATGAAATTAAAGATGGCATACAAGATGAAGAAGTAAACACCGTATTTAAGCCAGACCGGTACCAGACCGAAAGTGTAGGTCCACAAGTTATGGTCCGGCGCAATCGTATGAAGAAGTTTTAGTTCCTTGCTGGATTGCAGCCAGATGATCAGGATACCGGTCGTCATAATCATGCTGAGCAGGTTGGATACCAGGTAGACCTGACTGACCGTTAGAATATGGATGACCAGGCTTAAGATAAAGCCTGCCAGGGCATAGTATTTTAAGGAACCGGGTCGCACGAAACCGCCTCAACTTGTTTGGTGAGCGAAATATTTTGTAAGGGATAGAGCTCCAGTGGCGAGGATTCCATGCCGGTGCGATTCACAGCCGTCAGATAATACACCTGTTGTCCGGGAAGAAGGGGAAACGCGGTCGTGGAATCCGAACCGGGGACTATTTGAATGATATTTTTCATTTTGCTCAGATCGGGATCGGAATAGATGACATAATATTCAATGCCGGGATTAGCCCTCCACCGGATGTGCAGGGTGTCTGCGCCAAGATGATATTCGGCCAATAGCGGTTTTTCAATGGGAACTTCTTTCCAGGGCATGGGCGGGAAGAGCGCCGGCCGGGGATAATACTTTTTATGAAGGGTATTCAGGGCCTTTAACAGGCTGG
>Ga0256841_1000240_pt1 | contig 60284 bp, 47 predicted proteins | sample 356308metaG_FD_185971 | JGI IMG/M metagenome (GOLD analysis project Ga0256841, IMG submission 185971) | Hydrothermal vent microbial communities from Mid Atlantic Ridge, Atlantic Ocean - 356-308 | ecosystem: Environmental > Aquatic > Marine > Hydrothermal vents | place: Atlantic Ocean: Mid... | reverse complement strand
AAATAGATTTTATGGTAACACAAACGGTAGTTAAAATCAAGAAAGATAAGCCTGTTTTAGAGTATTACGAATTAGGAGCGATACCAATAAGTTATACCGTAAAAGGAATCACACACAAACTGTGGTTCGTTGTTTCAAGAAACAAAAAACATAGAGGTATCTGTTATTTGCTTGTTAAAAGCAATCTTTCTACAGACATAGAAGTAGCAAAATGGGCTTTTAAGGGGTATGGTTTGCATTGGAAAATAGAAGAATATCACAGACATATAAAACAAGAATACAAATTAGAGGATATTCAGATAAAAACCTATGATGGCTTGCAATCAATGCTTGCTGTTCTTACTGTTGCTATGTATATGATTTACAAGAAAATGCAATCGATACATATTAGTTTATTGCTCGATGCTGGTTACAATTATCTCAATAAAAACAAGGTAAGAGAGCTTACCAACTTTATCTATTACAAATTATCGAAAGTAATCTCAATTCTGTTAATGCCAACCAGAATTAGATGGAATATAATCGAAGTACCTCCACAGGATCACAGTGGACAACTTAATTTATCGTTCAACTAAAAAAACGGGGGATGGCTAACTCTTTTTAGATATAAAATACTTTTGTATATTTCTCTACCATTCAGAGGCTTTATGTCTTTCAATAACTTTAAGCCACCATTTGTTAAAAATTTAAACGGAATAATTTCTTGAAATTCAGAATCTTTATCCTTAAAAGTATTTTTAATTTTTATAAAAACGAAATCAGAATAATCATCTAGCGTAACAATTAACTTATGGTTGATTATTTTTGCTTTTAATGGGGTTTGAAGCGAGTCGTGTTTAAATTGAAAATAATCCTTTACTGCACTCCATGTAAAATAAGTAAGGTTTTGCCTATTACTGACGGTTGCCATATTATTATCTGAGATGTTTAATACGGTTAGAAGATGGTAAAAAAAAGGATTTTCTTCTCTATGATTAATGGCAGCTTCGCCAAGCCATACTCCAATAATTTTATCTTGGCTGTATAGCAAACAGCTAAAGAGAAGGAAGTTTATAAGTATTATTTTCTTCACTTCATTCAATTTAAAAGAAAAAACCCTCCCAATAGGAGGGTGCAGAATTAATCTTCTTTTTCTTCAACAGATTTTTTGGCCTTTTTAATTTTGATGGTCAGCTCATCTTTTTTCTCATCAAAATCCATAAAAATACTATCGTTTTCCTTGAGTTTAGAATTGACAATCTTTTCAGCCAAAGCATCTTCTATATATTTTTGAATGGCCCGTTTTAACGGCCGTGCCCCATATTGCCTGTCAAAACCTTTGTCGGCAATATAATCTTTGGCTTTTTCGCTCAATGTTAACGTGTAGCCTAAGCCGTCAATTCGTTTTAATAATTTTTCTAACTCAATATCAATAATGGCATGAATATCTTCCTTTTCCAATGCATTGAAGACAATAACATCATCAATTCTATTTAAAAATTCAGGCGCAAAACTTTTTTTCAAGGCATTTTCAATGACACTTTTAGCATGTGCATCGGCTTGTTGTTTTCTGGCGGCGGTACCAAAACCTACACCGGCACCAAAATCTTTCAACTGGCGCGAGCCAATATTAGAAGTCATAATAATAATGGTATGCCTGAAGTCTATTTTTCGCCCTAAACTATCGGTAATGTATCCGTCGTCTAAAATTTGCAGAAGCATATTGAACACATCGGGGTGTGCTTTTTCAATTTCATCTAATAAAACAACGGCGTAAGGTTTACGGCGTATTTTTTCTGTCAATTGCCCACCTTCTTCATACCCTACATATCCCGGAGGCGCACCGATAAGCCGCGATATGGCAAATTTTTCCATATATTCACTCATGTCAATACGTACCAAGGCATCGGGCGAGTCAAATAATTCGGTAGCCAAGACTTTTGCCAATTGCGTTTTGCCCACTCCGGTTTGCCCTAAAAAGATAAAAGAACCGATGGGTTTATTTGGGTCTTTTAATCCAACACGGTTGCGTTGTATCGCTTTTACAACTTTGCTAACCGCTTCATCTTGCCCTATTACTTTTCCTTTGATTAAATTGGGTAAATCGGCCAAACGGGCACTTTCTGCTTCGGCAATTCTATTGACCGGAATACCGGTCATCATAGAAACCACTTCGGCAACATTGTCTTCGGTAACTGTTTCTTTATGTAATTTTGATTGGTCTTCCCAAGCCTGTTGTGCAGCTACCAATTCTTTTTCTATGCGTTTTTCATCGTCTCGCAAGCGTGCCGCTTCTTCATATTTTTGGCTCTTCACTACACTGTTTTTCAGTTCTCTAACCTCTTCAAGTTGTTTTTCTAATTCAACTACTTGTTTGGGTACAACGATGTTCATAATATGAATTCTTGAACCGGCCTCGTCTAGTGCGTCAATGGCTTTGTCGGGTAAAAACCGGTCTGTCATATACCTGTTGGTCAATTTTACACAGGCTTCGATAGCATCATCAGTATAAATTACATTGTGATGTTCTTCGTATTTGTCTTTTATATTTTGTAATATTTGTATGGTTTCTTCTACCGAAGTAGGCTCAACCATTACTTTTTGAAAGCGGCGTTCTAACGCCCCGTCTTTTTCTATATTTTGACGGAATTCATCTAAGGTAGTAGCCCCGATACATTGTATTTCGCCTCGTGCTAATGCCGGCTTAAACATATTAGAGGCATCTAATGAGCCCGTAGCACCACCGGCACCTACGATGGTATGAATCTCATCGATAAAAAGGATAATGTCATCATTCTTTTCCAATTCATTCATCAGGGCTTTCATGCGCTCTTCAAATTGCCCGCGGTATTTTGTACCGGCAACCAAACTTGCCAAGTCTAATGAAACAATGCGTTTGTTAAATAAAATACGTGAAACTTTTCGCTGAATAATTCGCAATGCCAAGCCTTCGGCAATGGCCGATTTACCTACACCGGGCTCGCCGATTAAAATAGGATTGTTCTTTTTGCGGCGGCTCAATATCTGTGAAATACGCTCTATTTCTTTTTTACGGCCCACTACGGGGTCTAATTTACCTTCTTCGGCCAATTGTGTTAAGTCTCTTCCGAAGTTATCTAAAACGGGTGTTTTAGACTTTGAGCTAGACTTTGACGATTTTGCACTTCCTTCAAACGGATTTTGCTTCGGTTCGTCGAAATCATCATCTCTGGTACTTTCAGCTTTGGGGCCTTCTACTCCGTCTTCATCCGTAAATAATTGACTAAAGATAGATTTTACTTCATCATAGTCAATATCAAATTTATTGAGCAATTTTGTAGTGGGGTCATTTTCATTGCGCAATACACACAATAATAAATGTGCCGTACTCACCGCTTTACTTTTAAATAATTTAGCTTCTAAAAAGGTAGTTTTCAAGGCCTTTTCAGCTTGTTTGGTCAGATGTAAGCTCTTTTTATCGTTTCCTGAATAGGTATTTATATTTGCAGGGCTCAATCCTTCAATTTTCTTACGAAGCATTTCCAAATCAACATCCAGTGCATTTAACACATCAATAGCTTCCCCATTAGCCTTGCGAAGTAAGCCTAACATTAAATGCTCGGTACCGATGAAATCATGCCCTAATCGCAATGCTTCCTCTTTACTGTAAGCAATTACGTCTTTAACTTTTGGTGAAAAATTATCGTCCATACAATTGATTTATAGTGTAAAATTAGTAGATTTTTTTAATATAGTCTTACAAAAGTTATACCTAAGTTTTAATAACAAGCTAAAATAGTGAAAACCAGCCTATTTACCGCCCTTTATTGTTAATAAATAATAATAATAAATCCACTTTTATATAACTGAAAAAAAACAGAATTGTTGTATATTGCCAGCTTATTAAAAAACCAATAAAAATTAAAGAAGTATATGGCAGAAGGTGAAAAATTAATTCCCGTAAATATTGAAGATGAGATGAAGTCATCTTACATTGATTATTCAATGTCTGTGATTGTATCTAGAGCATTACCAGATGTACGCGACGGTTTAAAACCCGTACATAGAAGGGTACTTTTCGGAATGCATGAATTAGGAATTAAAGCTACAGGAGCGCATAAAAAGTCAGCTAGGGTAGTAGGTGAAGTTTTAGGTAAGTACCACCCGCATGGAGATACCTCTGTATATGATGCAATGGTACGTATGGCACAATCATGGAGTATGCGTTATGAAATTGTTGACGGACAAGGGAACTTTGGTTCTCCTGACGGTGATAGCCCGGCAGCAATGCGTTATACAGAAGTAAGAATGCGTAAAATATCAGAAGAAATGTTGTCTGATATTGATAAAGACACAGTAGACCATCGTTTAAATTTTGATGATACATTAAAAGAACCTACGGTGTTGCCAACCCGAATTCCGAGTTTATTGGTAAATGGCGCCTCGGGTATTGCCGTAGGGATGGCCACGAATATGGCACCACATAACCTTACAGAAGTAATTAACGGTACTGTTGCTTATATCGATAATAACGAGATTGAAATAGATGAGTTGATGCAACATATCAAAGCCCCTGATTTTCCAACAGGAGGAATTATTTATGGTTACGATGGCGTAAAAGATGCTTTTCATACCGGTAGGGGACGTATTGTAATGCGTGCAAAGACCGTTTTTGAAGAAGTTAATGGCAGGGAATGTATTGTAGTTACAGAATTGCCTTATCAAGTGAATGGAGCTGAGTTGATGAAAAAAACAGCCGATTTGGTCAATGATAAAAAAATTGAAGGAATCGCAACGGTTAGAGACGAAACCAGTAGAAAAGGCCGTAGGTTGGTGTATGTATTAAAAAGAGATGCTATTCCAAATATCGTACTCAATAAACTTTATAAATACACTGCTTTACAAACCTCATTTAGCGTCAACAATATCGCTTTGGTCAATGGCAGGCCTGAGTTATTGAATTTAAAACAGCTCATCGGGCATTTTGTTGACCACAGGCATGAAGTAGTAGTTAGAAGAACTAAATTTGAGTTAAAGAAAGCCGAAGCCCGGGCACATATTTTAGAAGGATTAATCATTGCATCAGATAATATTGATGAAGTTATTAAGATAATAAGAGCTTCTAAAAATGCTGAGGAAGCCCGTGAAAATTTGATAAAACGCTTTGAATTGTCAGAAATTCAATCTAAAGCGATTGTTGAAATGAGACTGAGGCAGTTAACCGGTCTAGAGCAAGATAAACTACGTTCTGAATATGAAGATATCATGAAGCTGATAGAAGACTTAAAAGATATATTGGCTGATGAATCTCGAAGGATGAGTATCATTAAAGAAGAATTAATAGAGATAAGAGAAAAATATGGAGACGAGCGCCGGTCAGTAATTGAATATGCCGGTGGCGATTTGAGTATTGAAGATATGATTCCGAATTCTAAAGTGGTGGTTACCATTTCACATGCCGGATACATAAAACGTACTAATTTAGATGAATACAAAGTACAAAATAGAGGAGGCCGTGGCCAAAGAGGAGTAGCTACTAGAAATGAAGATTTCTTAGAACATTTATTTGTAGCCACCAACCATCAATACATGCTCTATTTTACAAAAAAAGGAAAAGTATTTTGGATGCGCGTATATGAAATTCCCGAAGGCGGAAAAACATCAAAAGGCAGAGCCATTCAAAATTTAATTAATATTGAAAATGATGATATTGTAAAAGCATTTTTAGTAACCCAAGATTTAAAAGACCAAGATTATATTAATAGTCATTACGTGGTGATGGTAACCAAAAACGGGCAGACCAAAAAGACAGTATTAGAACAATACTCTAGGCCTCGTACCAATGGTATTGCTGCTATTACCATTAAAGAAGGCGATGAATTGTTAGAAGCAAAATTAACTGACGGAAAAAGCCAAATAATGATTGCAGTAAAATCAGGAAAATGCATTCGCTTTGAAGAAGCAAAAACAAGGCCTATGGGTAGGAATGCTTCGGGTGTGAGAGGTATTCGTTTAAAAGATGAAAATGATGAAGTGATAGGAATGGTTTCTGTAAATGATGAGAACAGCGATATCTTGGTGGTTTCTGAAAACGGATATGGAAAACGCTCTAAATTAGAAGATTATAGAATAACCAATAGAGGAGGTAAAGGGGTGAAAACTATCAATGTTACAGAAAAAACCGGTAATTTAGTAGCCATTAAAAATGTTACCGATGAAGATGATTTGATGATTATTAACAAATCAGGAGTAACCATTCGTATGGCAGTAGCCGATTTACGCGTTATGGGCAGGGCAACACAAGGTGTACGTTTGATAAATATCAAGGAGAATGATTCAATTGCTGCCGTAGCGAAAGTGATGCATGAAAACGGCAATTCAGAAGGTGAAAATGAAGATGGCACGAAAATTGAAAATAACGATTCCGAAGAAACAACAAACAATCAAGAATAATTAATTAATACTAAAATGAACTTTTCAAGAAACAACAACGACCTCCTTAACAGTAAGGCCTTTTTTACGAGTAAGAAACAGTGGATAACGCTATTGGCAATAGTATTTGTAGGATTGTCAACTTATGCACAAAAAGATGAGCTAAAAGCTGCCGACAAAGCACTAAAAAGTGGTGATGTAGCTGTAGCAAAATCAGCTGTTGATAAAGCCGAAGACCTGATGGCAAATGCAGATGCAAAATACAAAGCTAAGTTTTACTTTTTAAAAGCGAAAACCTATTATGAAATAGGTAAAAAGAACCCTTCATTAGACCCCAATGCCTATGACGTAGCTGCAAAATCTTTTCAAGAGTTATTAGATTATGAAAAGAAAACAGGAAAACCCAGGTATACAAAAGAAGCCCAGCCCTTGTTAAATGCTTTGGTAGTAGATGTGTCGCAAAAAGGGATTAAAGAATACCAAGAGAAGAAATATGCAGATGCCAAAAAGACCTTGTATCAAACGTATACTTTGAGTAAAAAAGATACTTCCTTTTTAGAGTATGCTGCCAATGCCGCATATTTAGATAAAGATTATGACACTGCTTTAAAATATTTTAAGAAATTAAAAGAACTGGGATACACCGGTATTGCCACTACGTATTCTGCCACGAATATAGAAACAGGAAAAAGAGATAATTTTCCTTCTAAAACTCAAATGGATCTGATGATTAAGACAAAACAATATAAAGATCCTAAAGTGGAAGTTTCTGAATCTAAAAAAGCCAGTATTGTTAAAAATATAGCCTATGTTTTAATAGAAAAAGGTGAAATTGAAGAAGCTGTAGCCGCGGTAAAAGAAGCTAGGGAAACAGACCCTGATGATATTAATATTTTAATGAATGAAGCGAGTTTACTCTTAAAATTAGGAAAAAAAGACGAGTTTGCCGAATTGATGAAAGAAGCCATTGAAAAAGACCCTACAAATCCGAATCTTTATTTTAATGTAGGGGTTATCAGCCAAGAACAAGGTAATAAAGAAGAAGCCTTGAATTATTATAACAAAGCCATTGAATTAGACCCTAATTATGTTGATGCTTATATTAATTTGGGTGCGTTAAAATTAGAAAAAGATAGAGAACTGGTAGAAGAAATGAACAACAACTTAAGCAATTTCAAAAAATATGATGCTATCAAAGCAAAGCAAGAAGCATTGTATAAAGAAGTGTTGCCCATCTACGAAAAAGCCCGTTCACTTAAGAAAGAAAAAGATAATAAAGAAGATTTAGACTTGGTAAGGGCGTTGATGAGTATGTATGAAAATTTAGATATGACAGATAAATTTAAAGAAATGAAAGCTATTTGGGATGCTTCAAGAGAATAGTTAATTGCATTGAAATATTAAAAAATCCCGATAGGTAAAACCATCGGGATTTTTTATTTAAAACATTTTTTTAATGACCCTTAACGTATGTGTATGCCTACGCAATTCAGAATTATAGATACCACTTTGGTCGAGCCTGTCAATCCGTACTTTTCCACTGGCATGGATGATATAATTATTTGCTAAAATAATTCCCGCATGGATAATCTCTCCGTCCTTATTATCAAAAAAAGCCAAATCTCCGGGTTCTGATTCTTCAATAAAACTCAAAACTTCACCTTGGGTAGCTTGCTGAGAAGCATCCCGTAGCAATTTATGGCCGTTAATTTTATAAACCATTTGTGTAAACCCTGAACAATCAATTCCGAAAGGTGTTTTTCCACCCCATAAAAAAGGGGCATTTATATACATATAGGCCGTTTTTACAATATTTTCTTTTGACGCTATTTTTCTAGAAGTGGCTCCTTCAAACCTCAATTTTTTTCCGTTGAGGTTCAATGTTTTTTTAGCATAAAACGGAAGCCTGCTTCCTAAAGGAATTGCTATTAACTCGTGCGTAGTAATATCTTCAATAAAGTCAACCAATTCATTTGAAACTACCAAAGGAGCGTTGTTTAGCTCTTTATAATAAGCATCGGAAGTTTCAATATATTGCCTAGTATCTATCCAACCGGTATAGCCATCGAAAGCCAATGTAATTTTCGACCACTGTTTTGAGGTTTCTATGATTTTAAACGATTCGCCAAAAAGTACTTGAGAAATGAGTTCACTCCTGTCGTTTGGTTCTGCCCTAAGAGGAATATTACTTAAATTACAAATACCGTAATTCATTCACTGATAATTAATTATTTTCGATTACGATGGCGCTGGCGCCACCGCCACCATTACAAATTCCTGCAGCTCCCAGAGTGCCGTTATTTTGTTTCAATACATGTATCAATGTAACTACAATACGTGCTCCTGAACAACCTAGTGGATGGCCTAAAGAGACAGCACCGCCGTTTACATTTACTTTCTCGGCATCCAGTCCTAATAATTTGATATTTGCCAAGCCCACTACAGAAAAGGCTTCATTAAATTCAAAATAATCGATGGCATCTAGGCTTACATTGGCTTTCGCAATAGCTTTTGGTACCGCTTTGGCCGGTGCAATGGTAAACCATTCGGGTTCTAATGCGGCATCGGCATATCCTTTTATAGAAGCTAACGGTGTTAAGTTCATTGCATCAGCTTTGGCACGGCTCATTAAAACCAAGGCAGCAGCACCGTCATTTAACGTAGAAGCATTGGCTGCCGTTACGGTTCCGTCTTTGTTAAATGCCGGCCTAAGGCTTGGAATTTTTTCCATAATCACATTCTTATATTCTTCATCTTCGCTTACCAAAATAGGGTCTCCTTTTCGTTGTGGTACGCTCACAGGAATTACTTCATCGGCAAATTTCCCTTCGGCCCAAGCCTTTGCAGAACGATTGTATGATTCAATGGCAAAAGCATCTTGCTCTTCTCTTGAAAAATGATGTTCCGTAGCACATAAATCGCCACAAGTACCCATGTGTTTATTATCGTATACATTGGTCAAGCCATCTTTAAGCATGCCATCGGTAAGATTGATATTGCCAAATTTATGGCCGGTACGGCCTTGTAAATAATGAGGGGTAGATGACATATTTTCCATTCCGCCGGCAACAACAATCTCAGCATCGCCACAAGTAATAGCTTGGGTGCCTTGCATAATGGCTTTCATCCCCGAAGCACATACTTTATTTACCGTAGTACACGGAACAGTATCGGGTAAGCCGGCAAAAATAGCAGCTTGCCTCGCGGGGGCTTGCCCCAAATTGGCCTGTAAAACACAACCCATCAATACTTCATCAACCTCAGCAGGGTCTAATTTTATTTTTTCTAAGGCTGCTTTGATGGCGGTGGCTCCTAATTGAGTGGCCGGCACTTTTGATAAACTTCCTAAAAAACTCCCGATAGGCGTTCTTACAGCCGATACGATAACTACCTCATTTTTCATTTTTATAAATTTGAAATCTGCTGCGAATTTATAGAATTTTAAGCAATTTGTAATAGTGAACAGCGAGATAGTTTTTTTTAAACCGCCAGCTTGGCGATGGTTGTGTTATACGGGCTTTGCCCGTTTGTAATAATCTTGTCGCTCATCGGCTCTTTCAGTAATTTTTCAAAACTACCTTCTTTGGCAGTATGATTTTTACTGTAACAAATGTTGCTTTTAAAGAAGAATAGTTTTATATTTTGCAATTCATCCCCAAAATAAAAACCAAATGAATTCTAATGAAGCCTATCAAAAACACTATGTTGCCGTTATTGGAGGTTCGGTTGCAGGGTCTGAAGCAGCTAGTATGTTAGCCGAAAACGGATTTAGAGTAGTTGTTTTTGATATGAACAGATTGCCTTACGGGAAGATAGAAGACGGTTTGCCCAATTGGCATATTAACCTTAGAAATAGGCAGATACAAGAAATAGATAAAAAACTAAACCACCCTAATATCAGGTTTGTGCCGTTGACAAAAGTTGGCGAAACCATTAATTTTTCTGAATTGGTGAATGATTGGGGATTTTCTGCCGTTATTATGGCCAATGGCGCTTGGAAAGACAGGCATTTGCCCATAGCCAATATCGATAAATTTTTAGACAAAGAATTAATTTACCAAAATGCATTTATCAATTGGTTTAATCATAAACACGAAAAAAATTACAAGGGCAAAAAATATACAATACGGTCTAAAAACCTTGTTATTGGAGGCGGGTTGTCATCAATAGATGTGGTGAAGGCCATTATGATAGAATTGGTAAAAAATAAATTAAAGCAGCAAAATATAGACGTTGATATTTTTGCGTTGGAGAAATACGGAATTCCGAAGATTTTAGCTCAATACAATTTGAATTTTGATGATTTGAATATAGATAAGGTAAAATTGGTATACCGGCGTACGGCAAGAGACATGCCTTTAAAATCACCCAAAGACGGGAGCCTCAAAAGTATTGAAGCTGCTAAAATAGTATCAGAAAAAATACTAACGCGTTATGTAGAGAAATTTTTATTCGATTTTATTCCACTGAGTGTCCCTGTTAATTTTACTGAAAAAGAAGGAAAATTAACGGGTGTAATTTTTCAAAAAGTAACGTTGGAAAACGGTAAAATAAAACCTATAGAAGATGCTTTTTTTGAAATTGAAACCGAAATGCTCGTCTCATCTATTGGCAGTGTACCCGAAAAAATAGAGGGCTTGCCGTATCAATATACTTCTTTAAAAATGCGTGATGATGCTGATTATCATGTGTTTGGTTATGATAATGTCTTTGCCATTGGCAATGCTATTACCGGTAAAGGAAATATTATCGAATCTAAAAAACACGGCAAACAGATGACCGAAGTAATTATTGACAAACACTTAACCGATGATGCTTTTGAAAAATGGCTGATTGCCTATAATACCCAATTAAAAAATGATGTACACCAACAGATAGAAGGTATTATCAGAGAAATTTATACCTCTGAAATACAACCCGAAGCTATTATCAAAGGCATCCTTGACAAAACGGATGCAATTCACGCTAAGATACGATATTCAACTTATATAGATTGGGTTACTGAAAATACACCGATGAGGCTAGAAGAAATATTGAAGAAGTAACCTGCCTGTTTATAGGCTTCAATGGCAGGTTAAGGCAATGCTTATTTTGGATTAAACGGATAGGTTACTGTTTATATTACAAAATTGCGGCTTTTCTTATTTTTCTACAATATCCCAACAGAACATATGTATAGTCAGCTATTTTTTTTTACATTGCAGGAGAGTTTATAAAAATGCATCCATGAAGAAATTGAATATAAAAAAAGTGCTCAATGCATTGTATCAAAACCACTCTTTGATATATAAAATTTTCCTTTTCGTTTTAACGGTTACTGCTATTGTGTACCTCTTTCCGAAAGGAGGCCATTTTAAATACGAATTCCAAAAGGGAAAGCCATGGCAGTATGACAACTTATATGCCCCATTTGATTTTGCCATCCAAAAAGACAAAGAAAAAATTGAAGAAGAAAAAAAGCAAATTGAAGCCTCTAAGAAATTGTATTTTACTTATAACAATGAGGTATTAAAGCGCGTTAAAGAAAAATTCAATAAAAAAGTAAATCAAACCCTTACTGACAGTTTACTCAATGGGCGAAACAAAAGAAGTGTTGTTGGATTTGCCGGAAAGTTTATCGATAAAGTTTATAAAACGGGTTACTTAGCGAAAAACGATAGAAATAAAGCGTCAAAGAAGCAATTGGTAGCCCTGAGAAAGGGAAATGTAATCAATGAAGTTGTTTTTGATAAACTAATTACAAATGCTACCTTACCGGATAAGATAAGTGCCCATTTTAAAAATTCGAGGTATCGGTTTTTAGAGAATTATTTTACAAGTATATTTTTAGAAGTGTTAGAGCCCAATGTTTTTTACGATGATGAATTGACACAGAAGGTAGTGCAAGATGAGCTCAATAAAATATCTTATACCGAGGGTTTAGTAACAGAAAATGAAAGGATTATTTCTAAAGGAGATGTCGTAGAAGGAAGAAAATTCAGAATCTTAAATTCATTAAAAAAAGAACGCCAGTCGCGATTGTGGAATCAATTAAACTACAATTGGATAGTGTTGGGTTATACTATTTTAGTTGCATTGGCCCTATTAATGTTATTGTTATTTTTAAAGAATTACCGAAAAGAAATATTTGAAAACAATACCAAGCTCACCTTTATTTTCTTTAATATTTTATTAATGGTATTACTGGTTACGTTGGTAGTAAAATACCGTGTAGAGTATTTATATGTGGTGCCGCTAACCATTCTTCCTATCTTATTAAAAGCCTTTTTTGATGCACGTTTAGGATTGTTTACCCATATATTGACAGTACTTCTATTAGGTTTTATCGTACCCAATAGTTTCGAATTTATATTTTTACAGATAATTGCCGGTATCGTTACGATATTAACGGTTTCTGAGCTCCATAGAAGAGCCAATCTGTTTATCTCAATTAGTAAAATTACATTTACTTACATCATCACGTATTTTGCCTTTTCTATCATACAGGAAGGGAATATGCAGGGAATAAACTGGGAGTATTTTGTGATGTTTGCTTCTAATGGCGTGTTATCGTTTTTATCGCTTTTCTTGATATTGGTTTATGAAAAGATATTCGGATTGGTATCGGATGTTTCTTTATTAGAACTGTCAAATACCAACTCGAAACTCTTACGCGAATTGAACGAAAGAGCCCCGGGAACCTTTCAGCATTCTATGCAGGTAGCAAACTTGGCAGAAGCCTCGGCAAATGAAATTGGCGCCAATGCCATGTTGGTTAGAACCGGTGCGCTGTACCACGATATCGGAAAGATGTTAAACCCCATGTATTTCACCGAAAATCAAACTACCAATGTAAACCCACATAATGAGCTCACCCCCAAAGACAGTGCAAAAATTATTATTGACCATGTTATTGAAGGAATAGAACTCGCTAGGAAAAATGGGTTGCCCGATAGAATTATAGATTTTATACGAACACATCACGGTACGTCGCTGGTATACTATTTTTATAAAAAGCAAGAAGCGTTAGACCCTAATGACCTCAATAGTGACGATTTTTCATACAAAGGACCCATTCCGTTTTCTAAAGAAACCGCTATTTTAATGATGTGTGATGCAGCAGAAGCAGCTTCTAAAAGTTTAAAAGAGCCCAGTGCCATACTAATTGATGAGCTCATTGAAAAAATTGTTTCAAGTCAAATGGATAGCGGCCAATTTATGAATGCCGATATTACATTTAAAGAAATTCAAACCATTAAAAAAGTAATTAAAAAGAAGCTGAACAATATTTATCATTTGCGCATTGAATATCCCGAATAAGCAAAGAGATATTCTCCTTTCCTCGCCAAAGGAGGCTTCAACAAGTGAAATATGCAGTTATACTCAGGCCTGACTTCAGGTAATTTGCTAAAAAGCGCGTACATCAATTCAAATGATTTACGCCTACTAATTTTTTTTGTTCTTTTTTTCTCATTATACTTTCAACAAGGTTAAAAATATTTTTTTTAATTTTTCTATACTTTTTAAAATAAACGTATACTTCGCGTTCTAATTTTTTATGGGTTTCTAAATAGTTTTTGTTGCTGGTAACACTTTTTGTTTCAATCAATTCCCGCATAATTTTTTTATGAAGGATAATATTTTTATAAAGTATATTTCCCATATTTTTTTCGGTATCTAATTTCTTTATCATGCCTTTAATTTTTTTATCGAGCCCGGCTTCTAAAAAATCGATATAGTTAGAACTTAAAAGGTGGTTTAAAAACCGTATTTCATCATTGATAAAATTGATTTCTGATATCCATAATGTAGCGTCATTATGCAATTCTTCAACACTTTTTAACCTGCCATACCAGTCTTTTTTAATTTTCGTTTTCATTTTTAAAGAATTAAGTTGTTGTATTTCTATAAAAAAAGTAGGAAACAATTTTGTTTCCTACTTAAAAATTAACTGACTTCTATTACTTTTTTAGGCAATACTGTTGCTTCTTCTTTTTTTAACAGATTGAGCTTCAATATTCCATGCTTGTAATGGGCTTTGACATCTTTTTTTAAATTGATACTTTCAGGTAATCGTATAGACCTTTTAAATGAATTGTAACTGAACTCTTTATGAAGATAGCCATCTTCTTTTTCTTCCTCTTCTTTACTATTTTCGGCAGAAATATGGAGCCCGTTATTATCTATTACTACATTAAAATCGTCTTTTGAAAATCCTGGCACTGCAAGTTCAATTTCAAAATCGTTATCGTTTTCTTTGACATTCATTGCAGGCAGTAAGTTGTCTTTTGCAAAGAAGTCATTGTTAAAAAGGTCGTCTGCACTTAAAAAGTTTGTAAATACAGAATTGTTCCATGGGAACCGGTCGTTAAATTTGATAAGAGACATAGCATTTATTTTTTAGAGTTACATAATAATTTAAAGGTCAATAAATATAAACACTTACTATTGCAAATGAAATGATATATATCAGTTCACTATTTTTTGTTATATTTAAAATATAAAAAGGTTTACCATAAATGAAGATTGCGTTTGTTATTAATGGAAGTATCCAAAAACTTCACAAAACCATTACTTCGATTACAAATACATTCAGTGAATTTGATATAAAAATTTACACCTCTGCCGATGAAGGCCATCTTATGCAATTGTGTAGTGATGCCTTGCATGACAATTGCGACCATATAATTTTAGTGGGTGGAGATGGTACGGTAAATAAAGGAATAAATGGCATTGCCAATTATTTTTTGCTAAAAAAAAGTAGGCAACCTGATGATTTTGATTGGGAGGCGATGGGTAAAATAAAAGTGGGGATATATCCTGCCGGAAGTGGAAATGATTTTGTTAAAACCATTTATAAAGATACTTCGCTTCAGGCATTGAAAAAATTAATAGAACAACACTCTTACCAAATGACGGATATCGGTTGGGTACGCTTTCAAAATTTACAATCGCAAGAAGAGATTCGTTTTTTTATAAATATTACCGATGTAGGAATGGGTGGGGAAACGGTTCGAAAAAAATCGAGACTACCGGCATGGATGGGAGCAAATTGGGGATATTCTTGGGCCATCATCACTACCTTGATACGCTATAAGAAATGCGCTATAAAAGCTTATAACGATTCCTTTTATTGGGAGGGAAAAGTGATTAATTTGGTAGTGGCCAACGGAAAATATTTTGGTAACGGTTTAGGGATAGCTCCTGATGCAGTGGTTACTGACGGCAAATTTTCTCTGGTTACCATTGGAGATATTACCTTACTAGATTATTTTAAACACCTCAGCAAGGTTCGAAAATGTGTTAAAATCAATCATCAAGAAGTGAGTTACCATACAGTAGAAACCATCACAATTGAGTCAAATTCAGCAAGAAAAATAACAATTGATATGGATGGTGAATATATAGGTACCACCCCGATGACATTACAATGTTTGCCTCGCAAGATTAATTTTATTGCTGCAAAGCGGTAAAAGGTTTACTCTTTTGTTGTATCTGACTTCTGCCAACAACACAGTAGGCCTATTAGCCATCGAGGCAAGGCTTTACTCATATAATATAAAGGCTTACATTAATAAGGCTTCATTTCTTTTTTACGTTTTTTAAGCATTATTTGTAAATCTCTAATCGTTTCATCTACGGCAGCTTCAAAACTATCTTCGTTAGAAGAGGCAAAAATTCTCGACCCCGGAACACTTAATTGAATATCACAAATTTTCCCTTTTCCTTTGGGTTTTTGTTCTAATTTTAAAAAGACCTCGGCTCTGATAATCCAATCATACTTTTTAGCTAATTTTTTTAATTTTTTTATCGCAAATGCTTCCATGTGCTCACTGGTTGGCATTTTTACAAATTGAATGTTTATTTCCATTAATAACCTATTTATTTAATAATGATTAAATATACTAATTATAATAGAGAGTTTGACTGATAAATGTCAGTTGTTTTTTAAGTGGTAAATTGATAGTGAAATGCTAATAAACCCGATTAAAAATATAATAACTGAAGGTTTAATACAGAAACAGGGAAGCACTACACTTCCCTGTTTCCTTTTGAGGGGGTCAATCTTATAGTCTAACACTTTGATGCTGTTAGTACCTCTTGTTACAAAACGGTACTTCATCTTGTTCAACCATATAATTAAACTCCTCTAATTAGATTCATACCTCTTTAGGATAAGAACCTGTTTTTCATTTTTCATAGCCATTTTCAAGATAGAAACAGGGAGCCGAAACTCCCTGTCCCCTAAAGGGAATAAGTAAGTTCCCTATAACTTTCAAATAATTTCTCATACTATCTTATAATCAAGACCATACTAAAAATATTGATAGTTACATATAACACTTCATCCCTTCTAATTCTACATCATTTTGCAATGATGAGAATCTTTTTTTGGAGTTTATCGTTTTGAATAACCGAATCAAAGAACTTTTTATTATTTCATAGAACAAATGTATAGGCCTTATTTAGAAATAGCAATGATATAAATCAATTATGAATATGATTGATATCATATTTTGTATTACTTCATAGGGTGCTATAATCATTTCAACCCAGTTTTTGGTTCTTATTGGAAAAATAAATAAAGACAGGCCTTTGATAAGCGCTAGCGGCTAAGTTCTATTTACCACAGCAAAAAATAGCAACTACTCTCCTGCAAGGCCTCGAAGGCCTTGTAGGTATTAAAATTAAGACCTACAAGGTTTGATAAACCTTGCAGGAGAATTTTATGGTAAAAACAGGATGCTATCATAGTTCCCATTTTTTATTTTAGAATGATATTTAATAATTTAGTTATTATGCTGTTCTAATTAGAACTTAGCTACGCTAGCCAATCGTTACAACACATTTAAAAAAACACCAGAACCAAATTATCTACTGCATATTACAACGGCCTTCTTAATAAAAATCTACTATTTTGTGATTTTTTGAATACTTTTCATACTAATAGAGTGTAATCAATAATTTTTCAATGCACACCAAAAAGGAATTTATTCAAAAAATAAAAGATAATGAAGGCATTATTTATAAAGTCGCTAGAATCTACTCAAATAATAGGGAAGACCTCAAAGACTTATACCAAGAAATTGTGTATCAACTTTGGAAATCTTATAAGACATTTAACGGCGAATCAAAATTTAGTACTTGGATGTACCGAATAGCATTAAATACTTCTATTTACCATTTAAAAAAAGAAAAAAAACAAGTGAATACGGTCTCAATTGATTCAAATCTCTTAAGTAGAATTGAACAAATAGATTCTTTAATGGAAGAGCAGATTTCACTTTTATATGCGCATATAAAAAAACTCAACATCATTGAAAAAGGGATAATACTTCTTCATTTAGAAGGAAAAAGTTATGACGAAATTGCCAGTATAACCGGATTTACAAATACCAATATTGGTACACGCTTAGCAAGAATTAAACAAAAATTAAAAAATCAAATTAAAAAATAGTAGAATTATGGAATTTCAAGAAATGCAATCACTTTGGGAAAATATGAATCAAAAAGTTGACCAACAAAAAATATTAACTGATAAACTAATCATAGATATGAAACAAGAACGTTATGCAAATAAATTGCGTAGCATTTCAATCCCAGAAAGTATATCTACTCTAATTTGTTTTGCTGTGGTAGTATATCTCATTAGTAATTTTGGATTATTGGATGTTTGGTATCTACAACTTTCGGGTATTATTATAATTATTTCTTGTATAATATTACCTGTTCTTTCATTAAAATCAATTCAAAAAATGGAGGCTATTAATATTTCTAAAAATACTTATAAAGATTCTTTAATTACTTATGCAAAAGAGAAAATAAAATTTCTATTAATACAAAAAGTTAGCTTTTATGTTAGTTTTTTAGTACTTATACTATCAGTTATTGTATTTGGGAAAATTATGAAAGACATTGATGTTTTTACTATGACAGAAAAACTAAATTGGTTAGTTCCTTCAGGAATTGGAGTCTTATATATATTTACGCAATGGGTACTAAAAAAATACAAGAAAGCAACAACTTCAGCAAATAACATATTAAAGGAACTAGAACTCTAATTCTTTTCTAATCAAATAATCATAAATAATTATTGTATTGTTTTCTGTTCTGAATTTTGTTCGGATAGGAGAAATACGTTCAAATATTAATAAATTTAAATATCAAAAAATGAAAAAATTACACATAACAATCGCCATACTTTTATATTCAGTTTTGAGTTTTTCTCAAGACATTACTGGAAAATGGTATGGAACAGCAGAATTAGGAGAAGACAAAAAAATCAGTTTTATTTTTAACATAGAAAACACTGAAAACAAATATGTAACCACTATAGAAATTCCAACCCAAAGAGTATCTGGTTTAAAACCTCAAAAAACATCTTTTAAAAATGGAGCATTATTTATTGATGGAGCAAACTTGGGAATAAAATACGAAGGGAGTTTTAATAAAAAAACACAACAATTTGAAGGAACTTTTAGTGAAGGTCTCAATGCTCTTCCTTTGATTTTAAAAAGAGAAAAAATCAAAATAAAAAAAACTTCTAAAAGACCTCAAGAACCTGTGAAACCATACCCATACAACGACGACGAAGTCATTTTTAAAAATAAAGAAGCTAATGTGTCACTTTCTGGAACATTGACTTTACCTCGTGCAAATGGAAAATTTCCTGCAGTTATTTTAATCAGCGGTAGCGGACCACAAGATAGAAATGAAACTGTTGCAAATCATAAACCTTTTTGGATACTTGCTGATTATTTAACCCGAAAAGGAATTGCTGTATTACGATATGATGATCGTGGTTTTGGTAAATCGACTGGAAATTTTAGTGCATCAACAACAAAAGACTTTTCTACAGACGTTATAAGTGCCGTAAATTATTTAAAATCTCGCTCAGATATTGATTCAAATAATATCGGCTTAATTGGACATAGTGAAGGTGGAATAATTGCTCCATTGGTAGCAAACCAAACAAAGGATGTATCGTTTATAGTGTTACTTGCCTCAACAGGTATCCCTGGAAGTGAATTATCATTAATACAATCAAAAACTCTCAGGCCCTTTCCTGTACCTAATGAAGATGCTTATGAACAAGCTATCCGAAAAGCTATTAAAATTGCAGCTTCAGATAAAGAAATATCAGCTATTAAAAGTGAACTTACTACACATTACAACGCTACCATTGCTCCAATTCTAAAACCTTTGGTAGGAAATGATGCTAAAGTTTCTGAAATTATTAAAGGCTTAATTGAAATGAGAACCACCCCTTGGATTCGTTATTTTTACAACTATAATCCGGCAGATGAGTTTGAAAAATTGAAAATTCCTGTACTTTCATTAAATGGAAGCAAAGACACACAAGTTTCTGCTAAAATTAATCAAGAAGGAATAAGAAAGGCTTTGATTAAAGGCAAAAACAAAGATTATAAAATTATAGAAATGGAAAACCTTAACCATTTATTTCAAGAATGTAAAACAGGTAAAATGGATGAATATGAATTAATAGAACAAACATTTTCTCCAAAAGCCTTGAAAGTAATATCAAATTGGATTTTAGACCATATTGAATAACCTGAATACAAATAAAAAAATAAAAACGTGTGGTAATAAAATATATACTTAATGCGGGTTTTGTGCTAAATTCAATGTATAGTGATTTTAATCAAGTCCGCCAAATATAAAATATTGGATTGTAAGAAAAATCACAACAAAAATTATTATATTTTACTCATTACAAGACTGATAAGAAAGTTATTTGAAGTTTTGCGCTAAGTAAGCATATACAAACCGATAAGCGTAATAATCAATCGCCAATCATTTATCCGGATAGTATCTACCAATATATTTAGAAAGCCTATAATAATGGCTAAAAAAGAGATTGAGATTACAAATTTCCGGTCTTTTAGGCCATCAAAATTTGTTGTATCCTTTTCGGATATAAGCTTAGTATCAAAAAGAAAATGATACAATACAATCCCCAAAATTTTCCTAGAAAAACAGAGATATCACCCATACTATTAATTTTTTTATTCGTGTAATACTAAAAACGGAATTTCTGTGTGATAGCTAATTTCTTCAACCGTAGGTTTGAACAAAATTTGCTGGAACAGATTCAAATTTTTGGCTATCATTATGATTAAGTCAATATTTCTACTTTCAACAAAACATTGTACGCCTGCTTCAATTTTTTTATTGGTTACTTTATAAAAACCGTATCTTTTACCGGCAAAAAAATCGTTTAAATACGTTTTGTTTTCTTTTTGATAGGCAGTGAGCTCTTCATCTCTTTTGGCAACGTGTACGATTCGTATGCAACCGTTAAATACGCCCGCTACCTCTGTAATGCTATGTAATATTTTAGACTGATAAAATAAGTTGTAATCTGTTGGAAAAGCAATTTCTTTAGGGGTTTTAAAAATGGCTTTTTCGGGTACTACCAACACGTGGCATTTAACTTTGGTAATGATATCGCCTGTATTGCTTCCCACAATTATTTTTTTAATTCCGTTTGCCCCTTTGGTACCCGTAACAATTAGTTCAATATCATTTTCGAGTATCTTATCTCTTATAGCTTCTATAAAAGGGCCTGTACTTGCCAACGTAAAAAAATGGTGCTTGTTATTAGCGGGTAGCCCTTTGATTTTGGTTACTAATTGTTGTAATGCTATTGTTGTTTCTGCCAATACATCAGCTGTACTATTTTCGTTTGTTGATAGTACCGGAGTAAAACCATTGGCATAATTAGATACTGAAGATACGTGCAAGAGATAAAAATTGCAAGTATCTTTTTTAAAAAATTCTAACGCATATAAAATTGCATTCCATGAATTTTTTGAAAAATCTGTTGGAAGTAATATCTTCTTCATTTAACAAGCCCAATAACAATTTAGCATCAAAAATAGGGTATATGATTAGATTATCAAATGATATATATCATAGCTGTTTAGTTCTCAGCAATATGTAGTATCGATTTTAGACGTTGTGTAGTTTGTCAATATCCACAATTTTTATATTTCTTCCTTCGATATTAATAAGTCCGTCTTTTTTTAATTCAGAAAGCGTTCTTATAAAAGTCTCGGTAGCAATGCCGGCAACACTGGCGAGATCACTTCTGGAAATCCGAATGCCTTCATCGGCACTTTTTTTTATTTTTTTTGAAAATTGAATTATTGTTTCTGCCGTTTTTTTCTTTACCGAACCATAAGCCATTTGTAATAATTGGCCTTTTATATCAGAAACGTTGTTAGTGAGGTAATCTATTAAATCTAAGGTAACGCCGTGATTTTTATAAAGAATATTTTTTAATGCTTGTTTTGACAATCGAAAGAGGGTGGTATCAGCAAGGGCGGTAGCAGACTCTTGATAGGCTATGTTATGCATAAATGAGGTAAAGCCAAACAAGTCATCGTCTTTGTATAGGGTAGTAGTTAACTCTTTGCCCTGTTCATCAATTTTGTAACTTTTAACAACTCCTTTATAGATTAAAAAAATATAGTTAGAGTTATCGCCTTCGCGGTAAATGACTTCGCCGGTTTTAAATTCGTGTTCTTCGCCATTATCTGTAAAGTAATTTTTAAGGTGGTCTAATGTTTTTAGTTGCTCTTCAGGCGTATCAGTATCGGCTTTTTTTTTGGCTTCAATACGTTCTTTTAAAATGGCAATTTTTGCCAATCGGCTTTCAATGGCACTGATTAATTCTGATTCGTCAAAGGGCTTGGTTAAATAATCATCGGCTCCCATCTCCATTCCTTTCCGAATGTCTTTATGCTCAGTTTTAGCCGTTAAAAAAACAAACGGGATGTGTTGGGTTCTTTTTTCTTTCGAAAGGATTTTGAGCACGCCATACCCGTCTAATTCGGGCATCATAATATCGCAAATAATAATATCAGGAACGAATTTTTTTGCTTTTATCACACCAATTTTGCCATTGGCAGCAGTAATTACAGCATAATTTGCCAATTCTAACAGTTCGGCAGTGTTTTCCCTTACTACGGTATCATCTTCTATGATTAAAATTTTTTGCATTATTCTCTAACAATTGGTAAATCAATACTAAATACAGAGCCCTTGTGTAATTTGCTTTCAAAGCGAATCGAGCCCCCTAAATTTTCTAGATGTCCTTTTACTATGTTTAAGCCAATACCTGTACCTTGAGTGTTTAAAACATTTTCAGCCCTAAAATAACGATTAAAGATGTGCTTTTGATCTTTTTTCGGAATGCCCATTCCTTCATCAATAACCTTAAAGGCTATTTTCTTTCCGTTTTGGTTAATTTCTAAGGTAATGGTTGTATTCTCAGGCGAGTATTTTATAGCGTTGTGTATTAAGTTAGACAGGGCGAGTTCTAAAATTTTTTCATCTTGGTACAGTGTATATTCATCCATGTTTTCGGGGATATTTATTCGTTGCCCGTTCTTTAAAAGCATATTGGCATTATAGACTACTTCATTAATTACTTTGCTCAAATTAAAAGTTGTAAACTTATAATTGACCTTACCTGATTCTAAGCGTTCTATAGATAGAAAATCATTTAAGATATTATTGAGGTAATGTACTTTGTTAATGATGGTTTTTAAATGCTTATCCCTTTCGTTTTGTTGTCCGCCTAACTTGTATTTTTCAACGAGGATGGCCGAAGTTAAAATTCCACTTAACGGGGTTTTAAACTCGTGTGAAACAAGAGATAAAAATTTGGTTTTGAGTTCATTCAATTCTTTTTCTTTTTTTAAGGCAGCTTTGATTCTATTTTCTGCCTCAACCCTCTTTTTTATTTCTTTCTTAAAATTAAGATTTAACTTCTTAAGCTGTTTTATAGTATTTCTCAATTCAGAAGTCCTCTTTTTTATCTTTTTTTCTAATTGAGTATTTAACTTTTCAATTTCTTTTTCGGTTTCTTTACGGATGGTAATGTCAATAATAATTGCCATTATATAAGTTTTATCCGAAATACTAAAAGGGTTTAATCCGATTTCTATTGGAAACGCTGTTTTATTCTTTTTTATTCCGTAAAGGTCACGCCCTTGCCCAATGTTTCTACTGCTACTATTTTTTATAAAATTAACAAAATGGGTTTTATGGTGTTGGCGGTATTTTTTAGGAATCAAAACCTCTAATGATTGATTGGCCAGTTCGCCAATTTCATACCCAAACATTTTTTCGGCCGACGAGTTGGCAATAACAATATGTTGTTTCATATCAATAACAATAATGCCTTCTGATACAGCCTCAAAAAGGATATTAAAAATATGTTTATTTTGTTGTAGCATTATTGAGTTTATTAGTGATTAATAAACTAAATTCCCTTTGAAAAGAGTATATAAATATACGAAAAATAATGCACTCAGTACGGCTGATATTTATCATAAAATTACAGCTAAATGTATCTTAATTTTAGTTCAAATTTATCTCGTTGTATAGGTTGGGGATTCTAGTGGAAAATGTGTTGGTTCTACGATATGATTCTAATCCGTAATGAAAAGATGTTAACATTTAAAAATTTTAATATAGCCGATTGGTTTTCATTTTACAGAATTATAACTGCGCCATTTTTGCTGGCTTTATTGTGGTTTGGAGAGCGTCAAATTTTTGTGTGGTTTTTATTAATTAGCTATTCTACAGATATGATAGACGGCTTTTTGGCACGAAAGCTGAAAATTACCAGTGCCAGGGGCTCTCAGTTAGATTCAATGGGAGACCAAATAACATTTGTAATAGGCTTGATAGGCCTGTTACTTTTCGAATATAATTTTATCAAAGAAAACTACCTCTTGATAATAATTGTCTTTGCCCCTTATGGCATTCAAATGCTCATTGCGTATACTAAATACGGCAAAGCCACAGCTTTTCACACGTATTTGGCAAAGCTATCAGCATTTGCGCAAGGCATTTTTATACTTTCGGCACTATTTTTTCATCCCTTATACGGATTGTTTTATACCATGCTGATATTCGGTGTATTAGAAACAATTGAAGAGATTATACTCATTTTTATGTATGATAATTGGGCCTCTGATATCAAAGGTGTCTATTGGGCACTTCGAGACAAACGCAGGCAAAAAAAACATTGAAGGATAATAGCTTTTTGTAATGCGTACTTATTCACTTTTTACAATTGTACTTTTATGTATTGTATTGTTGCTTGTTGATATTCTTTCTTTCTATTGGTTACTATCTATCACACAGCTCATTACATTGCCAATTATAAAAACTGTTATTTATATCGCTTTTTGGGTTTTTACCGTAGGGCTCATATTGTCTATCCTAATTTTAAAAGTTACATTAGACGATATCAATCCGAAACGGAAGCAAGTACTAATTTCTTCATTATTCGGATTAACAGTATCTTCTTTTATTCCGAAATTACTATTTGTACTCATTATTTCAATACTCTATGCTGCGAATTATGTTTTTTCAGAAAAAGAATCTTTAATTATCGTTCCGCTTATCGGCCTCTTTTCAGGGTTTCTCCCTTTTTTTGTAATTCTTTACGGAATATTCAGGTCGTTATACCGATTTAAAATACATCGTATTACAATTAAATTTGAAGAACTGCCCAAGAATTTTACGGGACTGCGATTGGTTCAAATATCCGACCTTCATTTAGGAGGTTTTAATTTTAGGTATCATATTGTAGATAGGGCTGTACAATTAATTAATGAGTTAGATGCCGACCTTATTTTTTTTACCGGCGATTTGGTCAATAACTATGCATGGGAATTAAAAGGTTGGGAGGCTGTGTTAAAACAACTATCGGCAAGAATGGGAAAATATGCGGTCTTAGGAAATCACGATTATGGCGATTACAGCCTGTGGAAATCTTCAACAGAGAAATTAGAAAATAAGATTGCTATTAAAAAGTTTTATGAGAAAATTAATTTTAAATTATTGTTAAATGAATCGGTAATTATCAAAAAAGATACCGATAAGATAGCTATTCTTGGCGTTGAAAATTGGGGGAAACCTCCCTTTAAACAGTATGGAGACCTGCCAAAGGCATTAAAGGGTAGTAGTGATATTCCTTTTAAAATATTGCTGTCGCATGACCCGTCGCATTGGAGTAACGAAGTAGTACAAAAAACAACCATAGTGCTTACCCTTTCAGGGCACACGCATGGCATGCAACTAGGCTTTCATCTTAAAAACAAAAAATGGAGCCCTATTAGATATAAATACAAGCATTGGGCGGGTTTGTATAAACAGCAGCAACAATATCTATATGTAAATAGGGGCATGGGCTGGATTGGATTTCCGGGCAGGCTGGGGATGCGCCCCGAAATAACTTTTATAGTACTCGAGCCAAAATAAATAGTACGCGGTATTTGATTTTACCATCGTATCCAATAAATTTAATTTCTTCGATAAAATAAACCCATATTTTGTGTTATAAATAAACTTAATCGAGTATTTTTGTCACGATGTTGGTTCCGCCTTTAGCGGATGAAAAGGGAATCAGGTGCGTTGGTTTTTGATAAATCGTAAATTGACAATTCCTGAACTGTCCCCGCAACTGTAAGTTTGTACCTATTTACTATCAGTAATAACTCTGATATTTTCGGTATCTCATTGAGATGTTATGAACTTCATGTACCACTGAACGCTGTTGGCGTTTGGGAAGGTGTCATAGCATAAAACAAGTCAGGAGACCTGCCAGCTTCATTTAATTAATGCTTTCGGAGGAAAAGTTAGTTTATGAAAATTAGAATTGTTTTCTTTTTTATTACGGTTGTTGCCTACGCGCAAAACGATACGATTCACCTATTGGATGAAGTAAAGATCTATGGCAATTTTTCTCCAGCAATAAATTCAGGCTACCAAGTACAAATTCTTACAGATTCAACAATTAACAGCAGACAGCAGTCTTTAGGAACACTATTGCAAAACAAAGCCAATTTATATTTTAAGCAAAATGGCTTTGGCATGGTATCGTCAATTTCGTTACGGGGTTCAGGAGCAAGCCACACAGGTGTGTATTGGAACGGTATTGCTATCAATTCATCATTAAATGGCCAAACCGATTTCAGTACTTTCTCTGCCAATAGCTACAACCGGATAGAAATTAGAAAAGGCGGCGGCAGTATTTTATTTGGCAGCGGCGCCATTGGCGGTGCCATCAATATAAGCGATCAAATTATTTTTACCCGTAAAAAAGAAACACAAATCAACCTAGCATTGGCTAGTTATAATACTCAAAAAACCCTAGCTAGCTCACAATATGGCAATCAGTCGTTTTATGCAAAAATGGTTGTAGAAGGCAAGCGCTCTGATAATGATTACCCCTATTTGGGTACAGAATTAGTCAATGAAAACGGAAACTATCAAAATTATCATATAAAAGCCGTTTTAGGATATGTTATCAATTCAAATAACCAATTACACCTATTTGCCACCCATAGCAATAATGATAGAAATTTATCGCGGACACTTACGGCAAGTAGCCGGTCTAAACTAAAAAATAAAGAAAACAGGTTATTATTAGATTGGAAAAATTTTGGGGCCTCTTACAATTCATCCCTAAAATTGGCATACCTAAATGAAGAGTACAACTTTTTTTTCAATAAAACATCTTCTGATTTTTCATTTGGCAAAAGCAATAATTTTATTGTAAAATACAACTATACCTATTTCTTTAACAACACCTTAAGTATCCATTCAGGAGTTGAGAATACCTATTCAACAGCTAACGGAACAAACCTCAAAAATGAAGATAGAAATAATGTTGAAGCCTACCTGTTAGTACATCAAAAACCACTAAAACAATTGCGGTATAATATAAGCCTGCGAAAAGGGTTTTCATCGGTGTATGAAATTCCGTTTATCTATGCGGCCGACTTAAAATTTAGTGTTTCGCCACAAGTTGATATCAACGCAAATTTTTCTACAAATTATAGGTTGCCAACGTATAATGATTTGTTTTGGAATCCGGGAGGAAACCCCGATTTATTGGCAGAAGATAGTACCACCGGTGAAATAGGATTTGGCTACCACTCAAAAAAAATAACACTTTCACTGGGTGCATACAGTACTAAAAGTAATAATTTAATTCAATGGAGGCCGGTAACCGGCACTTTTTGGAGGCCGGTAAATGTGCAGGATGTCAGTAGTTATGGAGTAGAATTTGATATGGGTATTCAACATCAAATAGGCATTCACCAATTGAGTTTACAAGCAACTTATGCCTATACCGTTTCAAAAGATAATACCTTAGATAAGCAGCTGATTTATGTGCCATTTCATAAATCGAATGCTATTTTAACATATCAACATAAAGGCCTCTCCATTAATTATAACGAACAATATACCGGCAAGGCATTTACCACAACTTCCAATACACAAAGCATAGCCGCTTTTTGGCTATCAAATATAGAAATCTATAAAACGGTATTAAAACAACAATTAACGGTTGGTTTATCGGTAAATAATTTATGGAATACCGCCTATGAATCCATCGCCTTTAGGCCGATGCCTAACAGAAATTTCGAACTAAATATTAACTATAAATTTTAACATAATGAACAAATTAAAGCTCTTATCAATTTTATTTTTAACCTTACTATTTACCTATTCGTGTAATAATGACGATACGACGGCTCCACTGCCTTTAGGCGATTATGAAAATGGTTATTTTATAACCAATGAAGGCCCTTTTCAAAATGGTTCGGGTACCCTTACATTTGTAGATGATGATGGCACCGTTACCCAGAATATTTATAAAACGGTTAACAATGAAGATTTGGGGAATATAGTGCAATCGATGACATTATACGGCGATAGAGCCTATATAGTGGTTAATAACTCGCATAAAGTAGTTGTAGCCAACAGGTACACTATGGAAAAACAAGGAACCATAGAAGGTGATGATATTCAAAACCCCCGTAGTTTTGTGGCCGTTGGAAATGTTGGCTATATCTCAAATTGGGGTGATGCCAGTAATGCTACCGATGATTATATTGCCGTTGTAGATTTGCTTTCTAATACCGTTACCGATAAAATCCCTGTGGGAGAAGGCCCTGAAGACATGTTGGTAGATGGCGATGTAATCTATGTAAACCTTCAAGGTGGTTTTGGCCAAAATAATGAAGTAGAAGTGATTAATATTGACGATAACACTACCAGTACACCCATAACTGTTGGCGATGTTCCCAATACAATTACCAAAGATGCCAGTGGCGTAATTTGGGTTTTGTGTGGCGGTAAGCCCAGTTTTACCGGAAGTGAAACCAATGGCTCACTCATAAAAATTGTAAATAACACCATAACATCATTTGATTTTGGTGATACAGACCATCCGGCAAATTTAAGTATTGACGGTAATCAGTTGTATTATAACCTTAACGGGAAAGTATATGCTATGTCAACCACAGCGAGCGAATTGCCCACTGCCGAAATATCAGGATTAGATGGTTTTTATTACAGTATGACTACCAATAATGGAAAATTATATGCTACCGATGCAGGAAACTTCGCCAGTGAAGGTACGCTTAAGGTATACAATTTGGCAACCAATGCTTTAGAAACAACTATTACCACCGGAATCATTCCAGGTTCAGTTGTTTTCCAATAGAAGTTATAACTTTTACGTATGTATTGTGAAATTAGGTGGTTGAGATGAGAAGTTTACGACTTTTTAGTCTCAGTCACCTTTCTTTTTTAATACGTCTTTTATAAGTTTATAGTGTTTTGATGTGTCGTGAAGGTAATTATATCTCTCTAGCATCGCTAAAGAATTTCCCTTGGCATCTGTTAAAACTATTGTTGGAATCACCTTTTGATCATATTTCTTTTTCAATTCTAAGTTTTTATCTTTCTGAAGATTTGAAATCAAATCAGGCCTACGAGGTGAATTTACACGGACTAAAATGAAGTTCTTTGCTGCTATTTTTTGGAATTTTTCGGTATAAAAGAAATCTTTATTGAGCATTTTACTAGATTTACTCCAGTCAGAACCCGTAAAATAAATTAAAATCAATTTGCCTTGTGCTGACGCTAATTTTTTAGCTTCTGCCATATCGGTTTGCCAGTTGAGGTCTATAGATTTTTTTTGGCCGTAAACATTGCCAATGGCTATGGCAAAGAAAAGTATGCTGTATAAAAATTGTTTTTTCATTTTTTTCATTTGTTTACTCTGTACCAATATTCTGTTCTTCCCAGTAGAGAGATGCCTATATAGCCTCTCAGCTTTAATTTATTATTATTTACCAAGCTAATATAACATTTGTAATACTTGCCATTTTTAGGGTCTAATATTTTACCGCCGTTCCATTCTTTTCCGTCATGTTTTAACCCGTTAAAGAGAACCATTCCTAAAATGGGTTTATTTTTATAGTTGCCTTTACACGCTTCACATACCCTGTTTTCGTCCTCTTTATTGAGAATTTTTATAATTTTTGCGTAGGCTTTTCCATCTTTTTTATAGATTTCAACAATAGATTCCGGCTTACCGGTATCAGCATCTATCGTTTTCCATTTTCCGAAAACTGATTGTGCTTCTACGTCGTTTAGCATCCAAAAGACGGCTATTACAAGTAAGGCGATTTTTTTCATTTTACTGGTTGCATTTCTTTTTTAAGCCGATAATAGTGGCATTGAGTTCAAAACCTAACAATAATATAATAGAATTTAACCATATAAAAAGCATGAGTACCAACAAGGTTCCTATAGAACCGTACAATTCATTATACTGCGCAAATTTCTTTACATAAATACCAAATATTTTAAAATTAACAACTATTAATAATGTTGTTAAAATGGCTCCCGGCGAAAAGAAAGAGATAATTCTTCCTTCTTTGGTACCGAAAAAATAAAACAAACCTACCGTTGTAAATAACATTGCAAAAACGATGACATACCTCCCGATTTCAATCCAGAAGAGGTCATCAGAAACATATCCTTTTTGAGTTAGGTTATGGATGGCAACTTCAAAGTAAATGATTACCGTTACTGTGAGGAACAATAATAATGCCAATACGAGTGAAACCGCTAACGAAACAATGTATTGCCTTATAATTGACCGCGTTTGTAGTTTGTGATAGGTGTACTCAAAGCCTCCAAAGAGCGAATTTATGCCGTTGGTCATCAAAAACATTGACAATACAAACCCAAAAGATAAAAGGCCACCGTATTTATTATTGGCAATATCTTGTAGTACAGCATCTACGGCATCTGAAGTTTTTGGTGGTAAAGCCTGGCTTATAAATTGCATAAAGCCTTCTTGAAACCCATCGATAGGTACATAGGGGATGAGTGTTAAAATAAAAAGCGCAAAGGGGAACAAAGCCATAAAAAAACTAAATGCAATGCCTCCGGCCCTTGAAGTCAATGCCCCTTGTACAATGCCAATGATATACATTTCTAATACGTCATACAAAGACATGCCTTTTAAGCCCGGTACTTTAATTTTTTTAAAAAACCGTACAAACCAACGTATGATAGGTATTTTTAGTAATTTTTCTTCAGTGGTCATGCAGGTGTTGGTTTATTTCTAGTTGTAAATCTCAAATCACTATCATCTTCTCTTCATTCTTCGTTTGTGGGCATCAAACCCGCGCATCAAGATTAGGGTTCCATTTATCTTGTACTTTTAGTACTTGCTCTATAACATCGCGCACACAACCCTGTCCGCCTTTTTTTTGTGAAACATACAATGAAATTTCCTGAATTTCGGGTGCGGCATCTTTGGGGCAAGCAGGCAATGCTATACTTTTCATAACATGAAAATCAGGAATATCATCTCCCATATACAAGACATTTTCAGGACTGATATCATAGCTGCTCAAATATTCATTCAGGGGGTCTATTTTATTGTGGCTTCCTAAATAAATATCGGTAATCCCCAATCCGCGCAAACGCAATTTTACGGCTTCATTAGTACCACCGGTAATGATGCATACTCGAAACCCGTTATCAATGGCTGTTTTCATGGCAAAACCGTCTTTAACATTCATCGTCCGTACCAATTGCCCATCAGGAAAAACAGTGACCTTTCCGTTGGTCAGTACGCCATCAACATCAAAAATAAAAGTGGTTATTTGCGGCATTAATTCTTTATAGCTTTTTTCCATAGGTTTTTAAGATAGATTGGGTTATTAGTTGGTATATTTCTTTGGGTTGGCCTGATAATAATTGTAAATGGGCATTGATGGTTTTGGTATCATTTCTTCGAGCAGGTCCGGTTTGAATTGCTACCGGATGATGGGTACTTATTTTTTGTGCGGTTTCTAAAATTAAAGGTTGCAAAATTTCAAACGGAATATGGTATTCGTCACAGATATCATTTGCCAATTTATACATAAAATTTACGAAATTATTAGAAAATACCGCGGCAACATGCAAGCGTTTACGTTGGTGTGAATCAATTGTATAAACACGTTCAGAAATACTGTTGGCGAGCTTTTTTAACAGTTGCATATCTCCTTTTCTTTCGGTTTCGAGACAAATCGGAATATTTTTAAAGTCAACCGGTTGCTTTTTAGAAAATGTTTGTAAAGGGTAAAAAACACCTTTGTGCCCATTATTTTTTAACGCATTTATCGAGGCACTTCCTGAAGTATGCACTACGAGTTTGTCTTTAAACTTTAGTTGAGATGAAAAATTGGCAATGGCATCGTCAGCAATGGCGATGATATACACATCGGCTTCTTTTAAGTGTTGTATGCAGTCAGTGGTATCAACATTTTTTTCGAAAGGTATTAACGACTGTTTTTTTCGGCTGTATACTTGCAACAACGTTACCTTGTTCGTTTTTAAAAATGTGCTAATTAAATGTGTCCCTACGTTTCCGGTACCCAATACAATAACTGAAATCATAAAGCGAAGTTACGGAAGTTTTAACGATTTATAATAATGTGTTAAAACTAAAAATAACAATGCTAAATTAAGTAAATTGCACCACATTTTTTATAGAGATTTATTTTGATGGACAAATTATACAATATCCTATTTTCAACAAGGCTTACAGCAATCTTATTTTTGTTATTCGGTGCTTCGATGGGCGTCGCTACATTTATTGAAAACGATTACGGCACACAAGCCTCCAAAGCATTGGTATACAATACTTGGTGGTTCGAATTGATTATGCTCATCTTTGTACTTAATTTTATAGGCAATATTTTTAAATACAGATTGTTTCGCAAAGAAAAAATTTCGGTACTGCTATTTCACCTTGCGTTTATTTTAATCTTACTAGGCGCGGGTATTACCCGATATATTAGTTTTGAAGGCATGATGCCCATTCAAGAAGGCCAAACCACCGATAAAATGCTTTCTGAGAAAACCTACCTTACGGTAATTGTAGATGATGATAAAGATCAGTTAGAAATAAATAAACGCTATTTTTTTGCACGTATCCCTAAAGAGGATAAAGGATTTATTTCAACAGCTTCCAGGTTTTTTGATGTTATCAGGGGTGGCAATGGTTTTTCGTTTAAAGCAGACTTTAGAAAGCAACCCGTAACTATTAACTATGTTGATTATGTACCCAATGCTTATGAAGAATTGCAACCCGATGATAGCGGTGAAGAATATTTACATTTTGTAGAATCGGCAGGTGGCAGGCATGACCATTACATAAAAAAGGGAACTGTAGTAAACATCCATAACATATTAGTTGCCTTTGAAAAACCGGTTGAAGGGGCGATAAATATTTTCACCCAACAAGATACCTTACGTATCAAGACACCTTTTGAAGGAAATTATATGACTATGGCTACTAAGAATACGGGGTTGGTGGCTAAAGATTCAGTACAAACATTCAATTTACGCTCTTTATACAATATTGGCAATATGCAATTTGTGGTACCCGAACCTCTCACTAAGGGAAACCTTGCAATAGTATCGGGTAATAAAGGCCAACACCCTGCCGATATGTTGATGATTGAAGTAGTAACCGCCAATGAAAAAAAGATAGTAACCCTTTTTGGCAATAAATATGCCAATATGCCCCCTGAGCAATTTTCGTTGGATGGATTAAACTTTAGGATTAGCTACGGTGCCAAACAATTAGAATTGCCATTTGCTATCAAATTACGCGATTTTCAATTAGACCGCTATCCCGGCTCTATGAGTCCGAAATCGTATGCTAGCGAAGTAACCGTTTATGATCATGGTAAAAATTTCGATTTCAGGATTTTTATGAACAATATCTTAGACCATAAAGGATATCGTTTTTTTCAATCGAGTTATGATGACTCAGGGCCTATCGAAGAAACCCACCTCTCGGTCAATCACGATGCTGTTGGTACATGGATTACCTATATAGGTTATGCGATGCTATTTTTAGGTTTGCTGATGATTTTATTTTTAAAACACACCCGTTTTGCCAATTTAAAGAAGCAGTTAAAGTCTATAAAGAAGAAAAAGGAAGCACTTTTAATGGTTGTAATGATCTGTTCGTTGATGGCATTTTCGCAAGAAAGACACCAACACCATTTAACAGAACGGCAAATAGATTCAATTTTAGAAGCACAAAAAGTATCAGCAGCCCATGCCGAACGTTTCGGAAAATTGGTAATTCAAGATGCAGGAGGTAGGATGAAACCGGTCAATACGTTTGCATCAGAATTACTGCGAAAAGTAAGTAAAAAAGATTCTTACTTGGATATGGATGCCAATCAGGTCATTGTTTCAATGGTTACCAATCCGAAAATTTGGTACGAAGTACCGGTTATCTTTATCAAAAAAGACAATACCAAAGTACGGGATATTTTAGGGATTCCCGAAAACCAAAAATATGCACGGCTTTCAGATTTTTTTGATAATGACATTAAGTATAAACTGAGGGATGAAGTTGCGAAAGCCCATAAAAAAAGAATAAAAAATAAATACGAACAGAGTATCATTGCCATTGATGGCCGCGTAAATTTATTATATCAAGCTATTGTAGGAGATATCTTTAAGTTTTTTCCTATTGATGGCGACCCCAATCACAAGTGGTTTTCGTATGTAGAACGCGGTTCTATTTTTAAAGGGAAAGATTCGCTCAATGCATCGTATATGTTACCACTGTATTCAGATGCGTTGTACAAAGGCTTAGCAACGAATGATTATAGCAAAGCCGATGAATATTTGAATTTGATTCACAACTATCAACGCAAAGTGGGAAATGATGTCATACCAAGTGATAAAAAAATTAAATTAGAATTATTTTATAACAAATACGATATTTTCAGAAACTTATTTTGGCAATATATGTTGGCCGGTCTGTTACTTTTTATAGTTGTTATCATCGAAATTTTTAATTCTTCTAAAGGTATCAGAACCCTGATAAAGATTGGCTCTTTTTTAATAGCCGCTTTATTTTTATACCATACCGTCGGGTTGGGTATCCGGTGGTATATTTCGGGTCATGCACCGTGGAGTAATGGCTATGAATCTATGATTTATGTGGCTTGGGCAACGATGCTTTTCGGAATCATCCTCGGAAGGAAATCGGCATTGACACTGGCCTCAACAACCTTCGTCACATCTATGATTTTGATGATTGCCCATTGGAATTGGATGGATCCTTCTATTGGAAACCTAGTGCCGGTATTAGATTCGTATTGGCTGATGATACATGTGGCCATTATTGTTGCCAGTTACGGCCCCTTTACATTGAGTATGATACTCGGATTTTTGGCTTTGGTTTTATATGCAGTAACCAATAATAAAAATAAAAAGAAGTTGGGCTTAGCCATTAAAGAGATAACAATTATCAATGAAATGTCAATGACTATTGGATTGATAATGTTGACCGTTGGTAACTTTTTAGGAGGTATGTGGGCCAATGAAAGTTGGGGGCGTTATTGGGGTTGGGATCCGAAAGAAACTTGGGCATTGGCGAGCATTATGGTTTACGCTTTTGTACTGCACATGCGTTTGGTACCGGGATTGCGGGGTAGGTTAGCTTTTAATATTGTTTCGGTATTCTCTTTTGTTACCATATTGATGACCTACTTAGGCGTAAATCATTTATTATCAGGATTACACTCATACGCTACCGGAGAATCTGCCCCGATACCTAATCAAATTTGGGCTTGGCTGATAAGTTCTATTATAATTAGTATCTTAGCATTTGTAAAGTATAAAAAGTATTATAAAAAATAGGAGGGTTGTTGGAAGAAGACGGAAGACCGAAGTTCAGAAGTTGACATAAGAAATGAAAAATATATAGAATAATTATGAAAAAAATAGCAATTTTAATGTTGGTACTAATTATAGCTGTATCTTGTAAGCAACAACAGACAAAAGACATGGCTGCAAATACAAAAAATACCATTGAACAGCAACCTGCAGAAACCATTTATCAGTTTAAAGTTAAGACCTTAACGGATGAAGATTTTGATTTTGCTACCTTAAAAGGAAAAAAGGTGATGATAGTCAATACCGCTTCAAAATGTGGCTTGACACCGCAGTACAAAGACCTGCAAAATTTATACGATACTTATAAAGATAAAGGTTTTGTCATTGTAGGCTTTCCGGCTAATAATTTTGCCCAACAAGAGCCCGGCACTAATAAAGAAATTGCCGAATTTTGCCAACAAAATTACGGGGTAACATTTCCTATGATGGCCAAAATTTCGGTAAAAGGCGATGATATGCACCCAGTATATCAATTTCTGACAAAAAAAGAAAAAAACGGATATCAAGATTCAGAAGTAACGTGGAATTTTCAAAAATACCTACTCGATGAAAACGGAAAACTTGTAAAGGCAATTCCGCCTAAAACCTTGCCAACAGACTCGGTAATTGTAGATTGGATTACTGGTTCTTAGTTAGTAATGAGATTTAAAGTGATACTGCGACTTCAAGTTATTGTGTTGCTATATTTTTAAATAATAAAGTGAGGTCGTGACTTGGAGTCACAGCCTCACTAATATTAAATTTACCAATTAATAAATGCGAATTATCACTCCCGTTTCTGTTGACTTGCTTTGCAATGACGTTTTGTTTATTAACTCTATTTTTCAACTTGTGCAATTTTAACACTACTTGGGTAAGTTAAATTGTTAAATCCTATTCGTCACTGCGAGGCATAAAACGACGTGGCAGTCTGCCTAATTAAAATGAGATTGCTTTATCCTTTGCAGAATTCGCAATGACATAAGTGTAAATGTGAGTTCATATACTACGTATTGATTATACATGATTACTTAATATTTGAAAGAATAATATCATTCCTGCGTCTGTGTGTCGCCGAAGCTTTAGCGGAGGAGCAAGGCAGGAATCTATTTTTATGTATTGGGCAATTTCTAATTGGTACATCAAGTTGGGTATTTTTAATGCGTATCATGGCCGAATTTGGCAGTGAAGTATTGGCGGGATACACCATTGCTATCAGGATAGTGATGTTTACCATGATGCCCGCTTGGGGAATGAGCAATGCCGCTGCAACCTTAGTAGGGCAAAACCTGGGAGCCAAAAAACCCGATAGGGCAGAAAAATCGGTTTGGAAAACCGGAAAGTACAATGCCTATTTTATGGGGTTTGTTTCGCTTATTTATCTAGCCTTTGCCCCTTACCTGTTAGCATTATTCAGCAACAAACCTGAGGTTATAAAATATGGAGCACTATGCTTGCGTATTATCGCTGTGGGGTACATATTTTATGGTTATGGTATGGTAATCATCCAATCTTTTAACGGGGCAGGCGACACCAAAACACCTACCATTATCAATTTTTTTGCTTTTGGTTGGTACAATTGCCCATTGCTTACCTGTTGGCAATTGTATTAAAAGTAGGGCCTTCCGGGGTATTTTGGGCAATTACGGCAGCAGAAATTTTAGTAGCTCTTGTGGAAATTATCCTGTTTAAAAAAGGAAAGTGGAAAAAAGTAAAAGTGTAAATAAGTTTTGTAAATTCGTTTTTTAAAATTAGAATATGTCAACAAAAGGAAAACACACCATTTGCATTCACGAAGGTGAAATAAAAGATACTCAGTTTGGCGGGGCAGTATCGCCCATTTATATGGCGTCTTCATACAGTTATATCGATGCTGACCCCATGCGGTACCCGCGTTATTTTAATACGCCAAATCAAGAAGCCTTAGGTAAAAAAATTGCTGCGTTAGAGCATGCAGCAGCCGGATTGCCTTTTGCATCGGGAATGGCAGCCATCAGCACAACCTTATTGGCATTTTTATCAAAAGGAGACCATATAGTCTTAGCAAATGAAATTTATGGAGGGGCTTTTAATTTTGTAGTAGAAGAATTCGAGAAGATGGGAATAGCATATTCGTTTACCGATGGAGTAGGGGTTGGTGATTTTGAAGCGAAAATACAATCGAATACCAAAGTTATTTATATTGAAACTCCGTCAAATCCTTTATTGACTATTACCGATATAAAAGGAGTTGCCGACTTGGCTAAAAAATACAATTTGGTATCTATGATTGACAATACTTTTGCTTCTCCCATCAATCAAACCCCGTTAGATTTCGGGATTGATATTTCTATTCATTCGGCTACCAAATATTTAGGTGGCCATAGTGATATATTAGCCGGTGCGGTAGCCGGTAATGACGAACGCATCTCAAAAATATTCCATAAAGGGAAAAACCTCGGTGGCAATTTGAGCCATTTTATTTCTTATTTATTAGAAAGAAGTATCAAAACCTTGGCTTTGCGTGTAGAAAAACACAATACCAATGCGCAGGCCATTGCCGAATATTTAGACAACCACAGTGAAATTGCCAAGGTGTATTATCCCGGTTTAAAAAATCATGAGGGCCATGACATTGCCAAAGAACAAATGAATGGTTTTGGCGGTATGCTTTCTTTTGAATTGAACAAAGGCCATGATGCGGTGGCGTTTCAACTACAATTGCAATTGATAAAACCCTCTTTGAGTTTGGCAGGAGTTGAGTCTACCATTTTACAACCTGCAAAAACATCGCATGCCTTACTGACACCTGAACAACGTGAGGCGGTGGGTATTTCTGATAATTTATTGCGTTTTTCGGTGGGACTTGAAGATGTTAAAGATATTATTGCAGATATTGAACAAGCATTGAATGGTTGAGAGTTATAAATTTCGATTGGCAGGTTTAATTTTATGGATGAAATGTGAGTGGCTGAATAGTTACAAAAAATAGTAAGGAGACAAGCTACTTGTAGTGTTAAGCTCATACTTAACTTTTCGCTTCTCTCCTTTCTCCCCTAAGTTTTACTCTTGTTACAGAGTGATGTTTTTAATAGTAAGGAGAAAAGTTACTTGTAGTTGTTAACCATTTAACGTTTCGCTTCTCTCCTTTCTCCCCTAAGTTTAAACTCCTGTGCGGAGTGATGTTTTAAAATAGTAAGGAGAAAAGTTACTTGTAGTGTTAAGCTCATACTTAACTTTTCGCTTCCCTCCTTTCTCCCCTAAGTTTTGCTCCTGTTACGGAGTAATATTTTTAAAATTGAAGGAGAAAAGCTACTTGTAGAAGTAAGCTATAAAAGGTAAGTATGCTTTTCTCCTTTCTCCCCTAATCATTGAGCTATATATTGCTATATAGTATATATGGTGTTGATTATCTCTCTAAATCTTACACTACAAATGTATGTGAGTTGGTGATACTACACAATAGAGAAACTGGGGGTTTTTAAAACTCATGGTATTCAGGGAGTTTTTAATTTAATTATAAATAACTGATTAGCAATTGTTTAATAGTTATTAAAATACAATTGTTGAAAAATATATAAAAAAAAGGCGATATTTTTAAATTTTTTTTATATAACTTTTTTAAAAGGTTTTGTATTGTTAATGGAAAACAGGGAACAAACATTGGGTATAAAACCTATTGTTTTTAGCTTAAAATAGAGGCTGTTGAGTTTTTCTTTTACCAATTGGCTGTTTGTTGTATCTATTTAAAAGGCTATATCTAATAATTGTCCGCTCAATTGCAATAGTTGTAATTCTATGAGTTTGGCATCGTATTTTGCATTATTCAAGGCAGTTTGTGTATTTAATAGATTGATTTGAGCCTGACGGAATTCTATAGAAGTTATTTGCCCGAGTTTATACCGTTCTTGAGTGCGGTCAAAGTTATTTTGTGTAGTGATTACGTTTTGTTTTTGGGCATTTAAAATATATAGTTTAGTATGATATTCTTCCCATGTATTCCGCAAGGTATTTTCTAGAGTTTCCTGTTGTTGTTGTTGGATAATCTCTTGATTTGCCAAAGCAATTTTGGCATTGGCCACCCGAGTTTTTGTGATACCTCCGTCAAAGAGGTTCCAAGACAGGTTAATTCCGGCATTTAATCCTGTAATTTCAGCAGCAGCGAGAAATGAAGAGGGCGGATTCTTACTTTTATTCCATCCGTAAGAACCGGTTAGCCCTATTGATGGCAAGTAATTGCTTTTAGTAGCCTTAAGATTGTAATTGTTTATCGCAATATTTTTCTCTTGCTGTTTTAAAATCACATTATTTTTGGTAGCCTTAGATAATAATTCGTCAAAAGATAACAGGGTAGTGAAATTGACTTCGGTTTCTACTTCGTACTGTAAATCTTGCTGTACGCCTAAGACAATGTTTAAATCGCGTTTTGCATTGATAAACTGTTGCTTGGCGTCAAGGTAGTTGATACTATCATTATTTACATCTACTTTAGCATTGAGCAACTCTAATTTTGTCGATTGCCCGTATTCATATTGATATTTTGCCCGTTGTAAGCGTTGCTTAGAAATGGCTAAGGTTTCTCTTAAGTTACGGGTATTTTCAGAAAGCCTTGCTATTTGAAAATAAACGGAAAACAATTGCAGATAGGTATTTTCAATGGTTTCTCTGGCTTGTAATGCCGATAAGTTGTACGTTTCTTTTAATTGCTTAAAAGTATATTTTCTTCCCAATCCGTCAAAAATTGTATAGTTGAGGTTTACAGAGGCGTTGTACGTTTCGGTTTCTGCACCATTGATAGAACTTGAAGAACCATCTTGCCTGTTAAAATCCTGATTGCTGTTATTATAATTAGCTCCGGCTTTTGCACTAATGGTTGGCAATAGCCGGGCATTGAATATACTGGCATTATTTTTGGCAATTTTTACGGTATTTTTGGCAACTTTAATGCCGTAATTATTCTCTAAAGCCATTTGTAGCGCTTCCTTTTTGGTCAATATTTTCTGTGCATTTGTTTGTAGCCAAAAGAAAGTAATTGTGATACTTAGATATATTTTAACAGATTTCACACGAATAAATTTATATTAGTTAACTGTTTTACAACATTATTACTCAACAAAATAAAACCACATAAAGGCAAACAAACATCAATCTATTCACATCCCTTTGTAGAGGCTCTTATTTTTTTTATACCAAATTCCTCAATGAGGGTTTCAATTTATCTTACATTCATTAATCCTGTAACTCGTTTCGAAGGGTTACTGCAAATCGTCATTTTCATAGGTCATTTCAATAAGGGCTCTTTCAACTTCTTCTTTACTCACTTTTTTATCTGTTAGCATCCATTTTATAAAAACTTTTATACTGTTAGAGACTGATAATAATAGTGGTAACATTACTAATGTTAAGACTGTTGCTATGGCTATTCCATAAGAAATAGAAATGGCCATAGGTATTAAAAATTGTGCTTGCCTACTGGTTTCTAACATCAAAGGTGCTAATCCGGCAATGGTAGTTATCGAAGTTAAAAAGATAGCCCTAAACCGCGATTTTCCTGCTTCTATCAAAGCATCGTCATAGTGCATACCTTCTTTGAGATAGCTATTAAATTTTTCAATTAAAACCAATCCGTCATTCACCATAATACCCACCAAGGCAATAATACCCAACCATGATAGTATATTGATTTGAAAGTGTTGAAAATAATGTCCCCAAACTACGCCAATCAAACTAAAGGGAATCATAATAATTAACAAAAGAGGCTGGCTATAGGTTCTAAAGGTAAATGCAATGATGATATAAATGAGTGCTAAAATGATAGGCCCCACAATTAAAATAGATTTCATGGTTTTTAACATTTCTCTTTTTTGCCCTTCATAAGCTGCTGAAACGGTTGGATAGTTGGCCACTATTTTAGGTACAATATTTTCTTTGATATTTTCTAAAATATCGGCGGCATTATCATCGAGAGATTTTAAATCGGCAGTGATTTGAATTTCTCGTTTTCCTTCTAAGTGATTGATAACAACATCTCCACGAGAAATTGTATAACTTGCTATTTCGGCAAAAGGCACCCTGCTTCCCAAGGGGGTTTTAATCCACATATCATCTAAATTTTTTATAGAAGAGCGATTGTCTTTTTGATAGCGTACCCATACTTTTATTTCGTCTTGCCCGCGTTGAAAACGCTGTGCTTGAAACCCGAAAAAACCGGCTCGTACTTGTCCCATAACACTTTGTAGGTTGAGTCCTAAAAGGTAGGCTTTGTCTTTTAATTCGATTTTAATTTCCTTAATTCCGGCAGGGTCATTATCTGTAATATCTTTCAATGCCGGATTTTTTGATAATACGGCTTTCAGTTCTTTTTTAGCGGCTTTTAACTCATTTATATTATTGCCGAGTAGGGCCACGGCAATGGGGCTTCCCCCAAAATTAGAATTAGAACCAAAAACCAAGCTTTCAGCACCGTTGACAATGCCTACTTGTTTTCTAATGGCTTTCGTAATTTCAAATGATGAAAAGTCACGCTGTTCTCCCGGAAGAAGGTTAACGGTTAACGTGGCATTGGAAGTGCCCGGGCCAATCCTTTTAATGACATTTTGCACCACTTGTTTATTATCAGATTGTTTTTCTGTATATTGTGTATTTACCTTCCAGACTTTTTCTTCTATGGTTGAGATGATAGAATCGGTTATTTTCTCATTTGTACCTTGTGTCATTTTGAGGTTGATAGAAATGCGGTCACTGGCCACTCTTGGAAAAAATGAGGTGCCTACAATTCCGCCTTTAATAGCCCCTATGCTAAAAATTAATAAAGCTGTGGGGATGGCAAATCCTAAAAATTTATTATTGAGTAAAAAACGCAGGTACGGAATATAAATGTCGTCCCTAAATTTGAATAACCATTTATTCGCTGTTTTGTTAATATTCTCAAAAAATGCATCAAATTTACTCAGCTTTTTATTTTCACGGTGTAATGCTTTTGAATGTGCGATATGTGCCGGCAAAATAATCAAGGCTTCTATCATAGATACCGAGAGTGTCAATAATACAATAATAGACACTTCACTAAAAAAGTCGCCCATCCTACCGTCTAAAAAGAAAAATGTAGAGAAAGCTACCATGGTGGTCAACAACGCAGAAATAACTGGTGGCAATACTTCTATGGTGCCATCTATGGCTGCCCTGATAGGCGATTTTCCTTTTTCGTAATGATGGTAAATATTTTCACCAATCACAATTCCGTCATCTACCAAAATACCAATTACGATAATCATTCCGAAAAGTGACAATACATTAATGGTAACGCCTAATTGGGAGGTAAATATAAACATTCCGAAAAATGAAATGGGTATTCCTGCCGCTACCCAAAACGCCAATCGAACATTTAAGAAAACGGTCAAGAGAAATAGTACCAATGAAATTCCAATAATGGCATTTTCTATTAATAACCGGGTGCGTTGGGTGAGGGTAGTAGATGAATCGCTCGAAACATCTAAGTGTACATTATCGTGTTGCCGGTTGAATACCTCGATGTATTCTTTTACTTTTTCGGCCGAAGAAATAAGGTCTTCATTATTGGTGTTGCTAACTGTAATATTAATAGCTTTTTTCTGGTTAAAGAAAATTCTATCGGGGGTTTCAGACCATGTATCTCTTACATCGGCAATATCTTTTAACCTGATAATATTTCCGTTGGGCTCTGCCCTAACAATAATATTTAATAATTCAATGGCATGGTATGAACGGTTACTGGCCCTAATTAAATAATCTTCGGCATTGGTTTTTATATTACCGCCTGTTATTAAAAGATTTGAGCTGCTAACGGCAGTGGCAACGTCTTGAAAAGTTAAGTCGAATGCCCTTAAATCGTTTTCACGAACAGCAATGGCAATTTCTTCTTCCGGAAAACCTGACAATACCACTTGAGAAATACCATCCATATTGCGCAAATCATTTTCAATAGAACGGGCGTATTGTTTTAAGGTAGCTAAGAGCATATTTTCGCCACTTACCGTAAAACTAATGGTTGGGCGCATGGTTTCTATTTTGGCAATGACAGCAGGCTCCATTCCGGTAGGAAAGGAGGGAACCCTATCGACAGCATTTTTAACATCTGCCAGTACCACATCAATATTTTTGCCGTTTTCGATTTCAATATTTATAGCTGCTGAATTTTCTTGTGATACCGAAGTAATGCGATCAATACCCACAATACCTTTTAAATTGTCTTCTATTTTTAAGACCACACCTTCTTCCATTTCGGCAGGGGAAGCTCCCGGATAGATAAGGTTTATCCGTATTAGTTTTGAATTAACCAACGGAAAAAATGAAGATAACATTGATTTGGCTCCAACAATTCCGAAAGCAATAAATGCAAAAATTGTTACATTAACGGCTACCGGAAATTTTATAAAATAACTAATTAATTTCTTCATTATTTCTTGGCTTGAGCAATTTGAACTTTCATACCGTCATAGGCTCCGGCAATGGGTTTTGATAACAGTAAGGTACCATTTTCAATACCTTTTACCACTACTTTTTCGGCAGTATAATACACCGGATTTACTTTTATAAGGCTTAAAATAGAATCTTTAACAATAAATAATTGTGCGTTGCCTACTAACAGGTTTCGAGGTATTTCAATGGCATTTTTTTCTGATTTTGCAACGAGGTCGGCTTCTAAATACATGCCTTCTTTCAGGTCTTTGTGAGATACTTCTATGTAGGCTTTTATGGTTTGCGATTTACTGTCTACTTTACCGTTGATGCGGATTACTTTGCCCAAATAGGTCTTGGTTTTTTCTAAATTATGTAGCTGTACAAGGTTTCCTTTTTTTAATAAACCGGCAAATGTAGCATTTACCGATACTTCCATTTCATAAATACTCGGATTGATAAACTCGCCCAGTTTTTGCCCTACTCTTACTAAGGTTCCGGGCGTTACCAAAGCTTCGGTTAAAATGCCATTATAAGGGGCGCGCAAGGTATATTTACTCAATTTTACTTCTAAGTTTTTTACGTTGTAATACGCAGTGGTAATACCCCTGCCCGAAATAAAGTACTTTTCTTTATCAGATGAAAAAGTAGGCAATTTTGGAGTGGTTTTATTGAGGTCAAAACTGTTTAAATAGCGCTGCCATTTTTGAAATTCATCAGGGTAATCTAAACGGATGTCAGGTAAAATGGCGGTGATTGTATTGTAGAAATTACTTTTTTGAGATTGTAAATTGGCATAGAATTCAGCGCTGTTGATATGCAGAATTATTTCTCCTTTCCGATAAGCAGTACCCGCTTTAAACTCTTTTGCAGACCTTTTTAAAACCCCTTGTACTTCGGCATAAATTTCTATTTTTTGTTTGGCAGTTAAATTTCCGCTGCTGGTAATGACAATAGGTACTTCTTTGTTTTTTACCGTATCTATGGGTACTTTTTTAATAATTTTTTTCACTTCCGGCTTGCGCTTATTCTTATTGTCAATAAATTTTTTTGCTATAAAAGCGGCAGCTGCCAAAAGGATGATACCTATTAAAATACTGAGTATTTTTCTCATAAGGAGGGCTCTTTAGAATTAAAATTGAACTGTATCTTTTTCAAAGTATGAATGATTTGTTGTTTTTCTTTTTCGGTAATATGTTGTTCCATCACGTCAATAATTTTTTGGATGACGGGTCTTGTTTTCTTAAATATTTCTTTTCCTAAATCTGTTAAATACACATTATTGATGCGTTTGTCTACCTTGCTTTGTTTCCGTGAGATGTATTTTTTCTTTTCCATTTTTCGCAACAAGCGTGTTAACGATGATTTATTGCGCAAGGTTAAAAAAGCCAATTCGTTTTGGTTCAAGCCGTCTTTATTGTGTAGTTTTTTTAAAACAATCATTTGTTCTTTGGTCAGGTCAATATGGTGTTGGTCAAAGGTTTCTTGTAAGTGATATTCAACTATTTTTACGGTTTTGCCTAACCAAGGGGCAATAGAGTTTTCAAAATCTTTGGTTTTTGATTTAGCATTCATAGTGCAAATATAGGCAAAAATACTAAATAGTTGCATATGCAACTATTTAGTATTTCGCTAATTTTATGGAGGGTGATAGAAAATCTATGAGATATTTTAAATTAAGAATCTTAACGTATATTTGAACCATAAACTAGATATCTATGAAATTAGACATATTAGCCGTAGGAGCACATCCGGATGATGTAGAATTGGGCTGTGGTGCAACAATTGCCAAAGAAATCTCATTAGGAAAAAAAGTGGGAATACTCGATTTAACCCGTGGAGAACTCGGCACGAGGGGTTCTGCAGACATACGAGACAGTGAAGCAACGGTAGCAGCTAAAATTTTAGGAGTGGAAGTAAGGGAAAACCTGGCATTTGCAGATGGGTTTTTTACCAATGACAAGTCTCACCAATTAGAAATAATCAAGGTTTTGCGAAAATACCGGCCTGATATTGTATTGTGCAATGCTATTGACGACCGGCATATTGACCATGGCAAAGGAAGTAAATTGGTAAGTGATGCTTGTTTTTTATCCGGCTTACGAAAAATTGAAACCGGCGTAGGAGAGAAGCTGCAAGAAGTATGGAGGCCTAGACATGTATACCATTATATACAGTGGAAGAACATTGAGCCTGATTTTGTGGTAGACGTAACCGGTTTTATCGATAAAAAAATGGATGCTATCAAAGCCTACGCCTCGCAATTTTATGACCCTGACAGCAACGAGCCAATTACGCCGATTGCCAGTAAGAATTTTATAGATAGTTTGGCATATCGCGCCAGAGATTTAGGTAGGCTGGTAGGGGTTGAATACGCCGAAGGGTTTACGGCAGAACGTTATATGGCGGTTGATAGCTTAGATAAGCTAAAATAAACCATTTGTTTGTACTAGGAATTAAGGTTGTAAAGAATGTAAGAAACCGATTACTCTTTTTTCTCTAACCTGCTAATGATACGTTTTGCCCTAGCATTTCCTGAATCAAGTGTCAAAGATTTTTTATAATTGGCAATGGCTTGGATGGTATCTCCTTTTTTTCTAAAAGCATCGCCTAAGCTATCATAGACATTAGCGCTAGTAGGATGGAGAGCAATATTAATTTTAAAGATATTAATAGCTTCTTCATATTTTTTATTTCGCAAAGCCGCATATCCCAATGAATTAAAATTACCTTCATCAATTATCGGATTTAATGAATCTCTTTCTTTTATGGCTAAGTATCCTGTCAAAGCTTTGTCAAATTCATTATCTTTTAAATATTCGCTAGGTACCTTTTCGCCATCTTTCAATTTTTTATAATTATAAGTAACGGGCTGATCTTTTTCTTTAGGTACTAAGGCCAAATAGGTTAGTTGGTCGGCCGGATTTTTTAAAAATTTGATTTTTGCATTCATTTCTTTTACATAAAAAATGCTATCATTTATTTTTAGGGGTTTTATGTCAGTAGCTCCGCGCCAAGCCATATACATCACATCGTTTTTAAAATAGACATCAATCACTTCATCAAAATTATACAAATATCTCCCTTTGGCCTTTTGAATAAAATCAGCACTATTTGATGTATTGGTACAACTAAACAAAGACAGTAAGGTAAATAAAAATAGAAAATACTTAAATTTTAGAGTAGGCATAATCAATAGTTTAATCGAGGTATGTTAACAGATAATATTTTTTAATTTAGATGCTATAAAGGTACTATTTTAACTACTAATTTTATTAGTATCTAAATACTTCTAATATGTTACAAATTTTTCATTTTTTATTTGACAAAGTACCTAAATAGATTATATTTGCACCTGCTTGCCGGTAAGGTAAGATTGCTGAATGCAGATGGTGGTTGTAGCTCAGCTGGTTAGAGCGCCGGATTGTGGTTCCGGAGGTCGCCGGTTCGAACCCGGTCTTCCACCCAAATAAAAGTTTCTCGGAATACGAGAGGCTTTTTTTGTTTTAGAGCATTGGTAATGTCTTTCCGGGTGATAAGTTTATCCTGAGCGTAGCCGAAGGGAACCCGGTCTTCCACCCATAATACTGACACATCCTTTTATTTATAAGGGCTCTGTGTTTTAGTAAATAAGCGTCGTAAATTTACCACCATGATGTTTAGTTATTTAGGCTGATATATTAATCAGAGGTAAAAAAATACCTACATTTCAAAACCGTTATGAGCCAACATCTTTGTAGATTAGATTTCTGTTGAAGTTGAAAGTTGACAATATATTTTAATGTTTTTTTTGTCCTTATTTTTAACGAATAAAGTATCTTTGCACTCTTAAAAAATAACTATGACTTTAATAAAATCAATCTCGGGAATCCGGGGCACTATCGGAGGAAATGTCAATGATAATCTCACTCCGGTAGATGCCGTAAAATTTGCAGCAGCTTATGGAAGTTGGCTTATCAAGAGAAATCCAAGTAACAAAAAATTAACCGTTGTCTTAGGTAGGGATGCCCGAATTTCGGGTAAAATGATTAGTAGTTTGGTAGCCAATACGTTGGTTGGTTTAGGTATTGATGTAAAAGATTTAGGACTTTCTACGACACCAACAGTAGAGATAGCGGTACCATTGGAAGGAGCTGACGGAGGAATTATTTTGACAGCATCCCACAATCCGAAACAATGGAATGCCTTGAAATTACTCAATGAAAAAGGTGAATTTTTAAACGGACAAGACGGACAAGAGATTTTACAATTAGCTGAAAATGATGATTATATATTTTCAGATGTAGATAATCTTGGAAAATACACCAAAGAAAAAGGTTATATTGACAAACACATAGAAGCCGTATTAGACCTTGATTTAGTTGACGTTGAAGCCATAAAAAATGCCAATTTTAAAGTGGTAGTTGATGCTGTGAATTCTACCGGAGGCATTGCCATTCCGAAATTATTAGACAAATTAGGCGTAACCTGTGTCAAATTATACTGCGAGCCAAATGGACAGTTTCCACATAATCCCGAACCGTTGGCAGCTCATTTGACAGATATTTCTGAGTTGGTAGTTAAAGAAAAAGCCGACTTAGGTATTGTTGTAGACCCTGATGTAGATAGATTGGCATTGATATGCGAAGACGGTTCAATGTTTGGTGAAGAATATACTCTGGTAGCCTGTGCAGATTATGTATTGGGAAAAGTAGGAGGGAATACCGTTTCAAATTTATCATCGTCAAGGGCATTGCGTGATATTACTGAAAAACATGGAGGTACGTACCAAGCCAGTGCCGTAGGAGAAGTAAATGTAGTACAGCGCATGAAAGATACCGATGCCATTATCGGAGGGGAAGGCAATGGTGGGATAATATACCCGGCCTCACATTACGGTAGGGATTCACTAGTGGGAGTAGCTCTTTTCTTATCGCATTTAGCTAATACCAAACAATCGTGTAAAACACTTCGCAATAGCTATCCCAATTATTTTATGAGTAAAAATAAAATTCAATTGACACCGGCAATAAATGTTGATGAAATTTTAAAGGTTATGGCGGCTAAGTATGCAAGCGAAGAGGTAAGTACCATCGACGGGGTGAAAATTGATTTTGAAAAAGAATGGGTACACCTTCGAAAATCAAATACTGAGCCCATTATTCGAGTCTATACCGAAAGTACTTCACAAAAAAATGCTGATGACTTAGCGAGGCGTATTATGGATGAAATTGAAGCTATATCACTAAATAGTTAGGAAATGAATATTATTGCGTCAAATCCATCATCTTGATTTCAAGAATAAGCATTGTTTGGCATAAGCTGTAAAAAATAAAGATGAAAAAAACAATAATAGCGAGTATACTGTTACTATCTCAACTATCGTTTTCACAAATTAAAAATGATACTATTTCAAGAAGAAATACCACTAAAAGAAGAAATGCAAACAACAGAAGAAAAGGGCAATTTTTTGCCTCTTGGGGCTGGAATAGAGACTCTTATTCAAAATCTGACATTCGGTTTAAAGGGAATGGGTATGATTTTACTATCGAAGATGCAGTAGCCGATGATAAACCGAATCCGTTTGGTATCAAATTCTTTTCTCCCGGTGATATTACCTTGCCACAAACCAATTTAGTACTCGGGTATTTTTTTAAAGATAATTATAATGTCGTTATCGGTTTTGACCACATGAAATATGTAATGCGCCAAAATCAAGATGCTATTGTTAATGGCACCATTCAAATTGGCAACCCTGATTTTGACCGTGTTTATACAAACCAAACCGTAACATTGACAGAAGACTTTTTAAAATTTGAACATACTGACGGATTAAATTATGCATTTGTGGGTGTAAATAGATTTGATAATTTTAATGAGTTGTTAAGAATTAATACCCCTAAATTTGAAGTAAACCTTGAAGAAGGGATAGCAATAGGGTTATTATATCCAAAAACAAATACAACATTGCTAGGCAAAGAACGCTATGATGAATTTCATGTTTCAGGATATGGGATTTCGGCAAAAGTTGGACTAAACCTCACTTTTTTTAGGCATTTTTACTTACAAACCGATTTTAAATTGGGTTATATAAATATGCAAGATATCAGAACTACCAAAAGTACGTCTGATAAAGCATCGCAGCACTTCTATTTTTATGAAACTGCCTATACCTTTGGATATCGTTTTCGATTGTTTTAACCAAAATCCTATTTGATTTTTAGTGTAAAAATAGCATAACTCGGCATAGCCGCTTTGTTGTTTTTATTAGATGGTAGAAGCCTTCATATCTTTGGTGATGTAACCGTGTTATGAAGTAAAATAATTTGTAATTTGCGATTTCAAACCAGCGCTTATTTGCAATATGTCACTAGAAAAATATTTCAACAGGTATAGAAAACATATTATTGGCATAGGCCAAACATTTGAATCGCCATTCGGTAAAAAAAAGATATTGTATACAGATTGGACGGCCAGTGGTAGGTTGTATAGGCCTATAGAAGAAAAGTTAATCAATCAATTTGGGCCTTTTGTTGCCAATACACATACTGAAACCTCTATTACAGGTTCAGTAATGACACAGGCCTATCACAAAGCAAGAGCCATCATAAAAAGACATGTAAATGCCAGCGAAAATGATTGTTTGATTACCGAAGGTACCGGCATGACAGGCGTTGTCAATAAATTTCAACGTATTTTAGGGTTACGGATTTCTGAGAATATGAAGGAATATACTGAGGTTCCTAAAGAGTTGAATCCGATAGTTTTTATTACCCACATGGAACATCATTCAAATCACACATCTTGGTTGGAAACCATTGCCGATGTCGAGGTAATTCCCTGTGACAAAACCGGTTTGGTATGTTTTAAAAGTTTTAAAAAATTACTTGAAAAGTATAAAGATAGAAAGATGAAAATTGCTTCTGTAACGGCATGTTCAAATGTAACAGGTATCAGGACTGATTACCACAGAATGGCAAAAATGGTTCACCAATACGGTGGCTATTGTTTTGTAGACTTTGCCTGTTCTGCCCCTTATGTGCCCATTGACATGCACCCTGATGAAAAAGGTGCTTATTTAGACGCTATTTTCTTTTCGCCACATAAATTCTTAGGCGGCCCCGGAAGTTCTGGAGTACTGATTTTTAATAATAAACTCTATCATAATTCGGTACCCGATAATCCCGGAGGCGGTACTGTTACCTATACCAATCCGTGGGGAGACCATCGCTATATTGAAGATATAGAATTACGCGAAGATGGCGGTACCCCCGGTTTTTTGCAAACCATTAAAATAGCCTTGGCAATCCAATTAAAAGAACAGATGAACCCTGAAAAGATATTGGCGAGAGAGCATGAAATTAACAAGTATATTTTTTCGCAGTTAAAAGGTATCGAAAATTTGCATTTATTAGCCGAAGAACACGAAGACAGATTGGGTATTTTTTCATTTTATATTGACGGTTTGCATTATAATTTAGGCGTTAAGTTGTTAAATGACAAGTTTGGCATTCAAACCCGCGGTGGCTGTTCTTGTGCCGGAACTTATGGGCACTATTTATTACATATTGACTTGATGGCCTCAGAAGAATTTAAACATAAGATTGAAGAAGGATGTTTGTGGGAGCGGCCGGGATGGATTCGAATGTCTATACATCCAACCATTACCGATAAAGAAGTAGCGTATGTGTGTGAAAGTATTAAAAACTTAGCTAATAATTATAAAAATTGGGTTGATGATTATGAATACAATGCAACTTCAAATGAGTTTGAATATAAACACAATCATGCCTTAGAAAAGAGAACGGTGGAAGAATGGTTTCGCCGGTGAGTTTGTACGATGATTTTTTAGTTATAGCAAAACATTTCGGGTACTTTGTCTCGGTGTTTAAAGCGTTTATGAGTCCAAAAATAATATTCGGGCTTGGCATAAATTTGATTTTCTAATGCTCGTAGAAACGAATCGGTTACAGTATAATTCGGCACTTTTTCAGGATAGTCTTCCAATAGTTTAAAAGAAGCTTCGTAATAGCCTCTTTTTCTTTTTGTTACATTTAAAAAAACAACTGCGGCATTTACTTTTTTTGCCAGTACTTCGGTGCCGACAAAAACGGGTACTTTTACTCCTAAAAAAGAAGTCCAATAACGTGTGTTATTTAATTTAGGAGATTGGTCGGCAACCATAAGGTACAAACCTAAAATTTTTTCTTTTTGATTTTTCACAAAAGTTTTTATGATGTTGTTTTTGTCTATCGGTACAGCACCGAAGCGGGCTCTGATAGTATAAATTAGATTATTAAAATAGTTGTTTTTTGCCGGTTTATAAACAGCATGCCCTTTATGTGGCATGAACTTTTCCATATTACCTAGCCATTCCCAATTGCCATAATGCCCACAGATTAGCAATACGCTTTTTTGTTTGCGATATAGTTCTCGGAGTACTTCTGTATTTTTATAGACAAGGCGTTTGTTCAATTCTTTTTCAGAAATGGATAGTGTCTTTACGGTTTCTAATAGTAAATCTGTAAAATGGCAATAGTGTTTTTTAACGAGTTGAGAAATTTCTGTTGGTGTCTTTTCAGGAAATACCAACTGTAAGTTTTGTTGAATAACCTTTCGCCGATACCGAATCACATGGTAGAGTAAAAAACAAAGTACGTCTGAAATGAAATAAATTATCCGAAAAGGTAAAATCGACACAAACCATATCAACGGATATACAAGTATAAAAGTTAAAAATTGCATTTTAAAAAGTCAAAAAAATTGATAGAAGTCCTATTCTAACAACAAAATTATAAAATTTTTGACGAATGAAAGCGGGAAGCCTTACCGGTAATATGGGCAAAAAACATTCTCATGCCCTGAACGTATTGATAATTATCTAGTTAAGTTGAAGGTTGATTTTTACCTTTATGTTTAAATCGTTTATGAGTCCAAAAATAATATTGAGGGGCTTTATAAATCGATTTTTCAAGCTCTTTTAAATAGAAGTCGGTGATATCATAATCGTTAAAATTAGTTGGATTTTCGGCTAAAAGTTTAAAATTGGTTTGATAATATCCCCGTTTGATTTTCTGTGTCTGAAAAGAAACGACTGCCAAGTTGTGTTTTTTTGCCAATACTTCGGCACCGGTATACACAGGTACCGTAATGCCTAAAAACGTTGACCAGTGGTGTGCTTTTTTTAGTTTGGGCGATTGGTCACCCAAAAAACCATACATTGACAAGGTATTTTCATTTGCATTATTTTCTACTACTTCAAAAATTTTCTTTGTAGGGATTAGCGAGGTGTGAAACCGTCCTCGTGTTTCACGGATTTTTTTATCAAAATAAGGATTTTTTAATTTTTTAAAGACGGCATATCCTTTATAGTTCACTAATAAGTTTAGGCAAAAAACCCATTCCCAATTGGCATAATGAGAACCTATCAATACAATACTCTTATGTTTTGCTTCCAATTGTTGCAATAGCTCAATATTGGTAAAAGTATAGCGTTTTAAGATTGTTTTTTCGGAAATGGTAAATGATTTTACCATTTCTATAAAAACATCTGTAAAATGATGATAAAATTTTTTGGCAATAGCTTTGATTTCCCGTGCTGATTTTTGAGGAAAGGCAAGGGTAAGGTTGTAGATAACCGTTTTTTTTCTATAGCCAATAATGTAGTAGACAAGATAATAGAAGCAATCAGAGATAAAGTATAAAATTCTAAATGGTAGTAGAGACCATAACCAAATGAATGGATATACTAATATAAAAACTAAAAATTGCATTCGAAAAATTTTAGCAAATATCGGTATATAAACTTTATCTTTGAAGAAATATTTACAGTAAATGGATAAAGTAGTAGTCATCATTATTATTGCGAATGTATTGGTATCCCTAAAAGGGTTTTCTGACCGCTCGTTTTTAGAACAATATAAATTTCAAGTAGGACCCATTTTACAAGGTGATAAGCTGCGGATGTTTACTTCAGGGTTTTTGCATGTAGACCAGATGCACCTCATCTTAAATATGCTAACCTTATATTTTTTTGCAGATAATGTGATTTCTTATATTGGTGAGTTAAAATTTATAATTATTTATATGGGTAGTTTATTGGCCGGTAGTACACTAGGATTGGTTTTTCATAAAAAAGAACCATATTATAGTGCAGTGGGTGCTTCGGGAGCCGTAATGGGTGTATTGTACGCGGCCATAATGTTAGACCCAAGTTTAAAATTAGCTTTTATGTTCTTTCCATTTTTTCCCATTCCGGGATATATTTTCGGAGTGGGCTATTTATTATATTCTATGTACGGCATGAAAGCACAATTAGGCAATATAGGCCATAGTGCACATTTAGGGGGCGCTGTTGGAGGGTTTGTACTGACCATAGCACTATACCCGCAAGTATTGATAGAAAATAAAATGATTGTAGGGGCATTGGCCGTACCTATTGTTTTATTGTTTTTATTTAAGGATAAATTAGAGAGAAGGTAAAAAATAATTATAGGTTAAGCATTGTAGAGTTTTTTTCTTTTAAATCCGATAAACAATCCAATAATTCCTATTAAAAAACAAATTACAAACCAAAACATAATATCGTAATTATCTTTGATGATTCTATAGATGAGTGTAAAAAGGAATAAAGTAAACCCGATAATTTCCCAGAGTTTATCATTTTCTATTCTTTTTTTGGAGTTTAAAGTGAGAGGTAGGTTCAATAAAATTTTGAGTTCATTCCAATCCCAAAATAGCAACAGTAAATTTGCCAAGAGCATCAATCCGGTTATTACCGGTGTAAACGCAAAATAATACGATAGGGTGATAACAAAGATATTGGTTATAATAGGAAGGTTTATCAAAGCGCCGAGTTTTGAATACCTTTGAGTTACTAGTAAAAAGCCTGCCAACAGTTGGGCTATTCCAATAAACTTCCAATACAAACCTGACTGGTAGAGGGTTTCAAAAAAATGCCAAGCACTGTTAATAGGATTTAATTCGCCACTTTCAAATGTAAATCGTTTGCCTTTAATTTTGATGATACTGGCAAATACAAAAGTACATCCGAGGGCATACCTTGTGTAAATAATTAGTATTTGAGGCCAAAATTTCTCTTTTATTTTAGTATACATTTTATAACTTGTTTTACTGTGAGAAATGGTTAAATTACTGTATAATTGTTAGTCACCGCTTAAAAGCGAAGGTACTGTTTTAGGGTATGCCATTCGTAAGAATTGATATCCGATACCGGTTACTCCAGACATAAGGCCTAGTGTATACCTACTCTTATCTCCAATATTCCAACCGTTATGTTGAATAGATTTCATGAGTGATTGTAAGATGTTATCTAACTTTTTTTGAATGTTATGGTCGTTGTAATACAAACTATATTGAAGGAGGAGTTCAAGGTTTCCAAAATCACCGAAAGTGAGGCTTTGTTTTCCGCCAAACCCTTTTTCTAAAGTAGTTTGTAAGGCAATTTCTAAATCTTTCTTAATATTAAAATGTTGAATTCCTGATTTTAATAATGACAATCTTGCCAAGCCAATTCCGGGAGCACCATGTGCCCAAGCGGTTGAGCATATTTTTTTATTAGGATATGTAGAAGTTACAATATCTCTACAATCTCTCCAGTTGTTTTGACTTTCTATAAAAAGGGTATTTTCATACTTTAAAATCATCTGTACCGCATCTCGATAAAGGGCCTTTTTCGTAGCCTTATACAGTTTAGAAAATGCTAGAGAGAACCCTGAAGCGCCATGAGCTAATCCACTTAAAGGTACTTTACTCGCTATTTTCCAAGCGATAAAATTAGAATTGTGAGTGGCATTGTTTAACAAGTGGTTTGCTGTTTTTTCTGCCAATATTAATGCTTTGTTTGATTGGCTATATGAATAATAATTTAAGCAAGCTACTATAAAACCCGCCGTTCCTTTTAAAAGAGAATAATCTTTATCTCTTTTTATCAAGGCCTCAAAATTGATGGTATCTAAATAAAATTCAATTTTATTGAAATACAATCCTTTGTGATAAAGATTACCCAATTTAGTGTATAGGTCAATGATGCTCCCCCAACCGGCATACAATCCTAATACTTTAATTGAGTTTTTTGCTTCATCAATCCTTTTTTCTAAATAGCGTAAGGCCTTATGCGAGATTGTCTTATATTTTTCATTTCCGGTTACTCTGTGTAGATAGGCAAAGAATAAAATTTCTCCGGGCATTCCGCTAAATAAATCATAAAAGGCTTCAGAAATTCGGTATTCTTTTGCTTCTAAATCAGCAGCTTTAAAAACGAGCCAGTTACACGTGTCATCGTTGCAATGGATAGATTCAATAATATAATCGGCCACTTTGATACTCTCGGCTAACAATTGTTCTCTTCGGGGTTTTATTTGCTCTATATTAGGATTAATTTTCACAATTAATGGTGTCTTTTTATCGGTAGAGAAATTAATTGCAAATGAAGTGTCAATAATCCATAATTGTTTTTTTAAATCGGCTTCAGACAGTGTATCAATCTTTCTAAAGACCGTATTGCTTCCGGTATCAGCAAAAAAATTCTTTAAATACTTATCGTCTTCATACCATAAATGACGTGAATTTACCCTCGTTGTAAATAACGGTACTTCTCTTTTCATCAGGCTTTGTTCTTCAAAACCAACTAGTTTTTCAATAAGGCGATATACTTTTATCCTTTCTTGTAATAATTGAAAATGTTTTTTGGCAGCATTTTCATTTTCTAAAATTTTCGGATGTGTACTTTCTTCCAGTAAATGAATATACGCTATGGTATTTCTAAATAAAACGCGTACTTCATCATTTCTAAAAATGGAGAGGTTGGCTTTAACAAGTTCTTTATTATTGCTTAGAGATGCATACACTTTTTTAAAGCCTCTTTTAAAATGAGGCAAATATTTTTTATCGATAGTTATTTTTTGATTGTTTAATAAAGGGACATTTTTACCTCCGATTAACGTTCCTTTATCTCTTATAAATGAGATGTCATCACCATCCATTTTTAGCACCATATTTGCTAATAAGCCTTCTTTATTTTCAACATCAGATAAACCACTGATATCAATTTTATTTTTATTAGAAGAAATAGTACTTGGTAAAATACCTGTCCTTAAAACAGATTGATCAATTCCTTGATTGGTTTCGGTTCCAAGAATGGGCAAATAAGGATAAAAGAAAGATTCTAAGTCAATCAACACAGGGTGCTCACCATGGGCAATAATATTTTCATAATGAAAATCAGTGGCTTCCATGGCATATAAAATAGCCAAATAGGCTCCTTTTCTAAAATAATACCGTTCTATTTCTTGGATTGTAGTACATGATTTATATGTTATATATTCAACCCAACCATACGATTCAAAACGCAGTGTTTTAGGAGTTAAGAACCCAATGTTTACCTGTTCATCGAGCTTGGATAGAAAACATGAGAAATGATAATCTATAGATAAATTTCTAGGTTTATAGATTAGTTTGTTGCCCGACTCGAATTCAATAAGAGCCACAGATTTTCCTCCTCGATGCCGATCGCCCAATCCGAAAGTAATTCGTTTAATAGTGCCTAATTCGATATTTTTGAAAAATAGGTTTTTGATATTTTCAAAATCTTTTTCTAATCGTGTAGCAAGAAGTTGTGTTTGATTTAACCATACTTGGGCTTCGCTAATGAGCCATTTTTCTAAAAGCGGATATTGGCTTAAAATATATTCTCTAATTTCAGGCTCCTTTAAATAATCACTAAATGATTTTAACCGTTCTATTTCGTTAGCCTCGGTAAAATGGCCTTGCTGTTTTAAAATTTTGTAATTGGCTACTAATGTTTTAAGTGATAAAGAGAGTAAATTATCTAAGAGGTTGTGAATAATTACATTATGTGAATTGACAAATAAGCCTGTAAACCTTGTATTGGTTGTAGTATTGAGTTTTTCTACTGTTTTGTTAATGAGCGGAAGGCAAAGGTTTAGCAATCCGGTTTCAAAATTATTAGAACCGAAATCAATAAAGATTTGATTTTGTTTTGTAATTGTTGTTTCCATTAGATAAAGTGATTAGAGCTTATTTAAAATCTTGCTATAGGTTTTAATGCCTTTTTGAGCACAATCGAGATGAGGTATTGTTTTACTAAGTTACCGTTTCCGACTGTACTCAAACAGACATAAATGTTACTTTTATGATAATTTAAAATAGGGTTATAAATTATCAAGAAAGTTTTAGAAAGGCCAAGGCCAGCAAGATTTGCCGGTACCGTTACATTCGCCACTTAAGGTACAAATGTATCCTGAAGACCTGAAAGGCTCTTGTTGTCCACCTGTTATGGTTTCTAAATTTACTTCGGGAGAACCAATGATATCCAAAAGTTCTTCTTTGTTTTTGCCATTTTTCAATGCTTTAATGATTTCATTTTTTTTCATAATAAAAATAATTAAATTGTTTTACCTACTCTTGTGTTGGCTTTTCGGTTTACGCCACAAATTGCTGCAACAAATTCAAAAACAAAATAATATGTAAATATTTGAATATCAAAAAATTACATCTTTATATTCATAAATTTAAACTGTGTATTTATAAATTTTAACAACTGAAACTATGAGGTAATAATCAGCTATTAAGGCTTTTAGATGTGATTAATTGCCTTCATTTGAAACCGAGTTAAAGATTGTGTAGAATTTGTAATTTGAGATGCCTTTTTACGATACCCGAGTAATGAGATGAATAAAAACTAGTGTCAAAAATTGGTTAGGGCTGTCGTATTGAAATGATGTTTATTAGGGGCATCAACTAAAAATGCCCTACAAATTGTAAGGCATTTTCTTTTTAATGAATTGATTACTTTTCCTTTTTCTATTTTCTACTTCTGGTGATTGTTCTTTTTTTGGAAGAATTTGTACTCCTGCGTTGGTAAGAACTATTCCTAGAAGTTGAGCGTTGCTGTGCTTTTCTCGGTTGTTGTGACCTTGCCCTTGTATTTTGAGATGCCCTTCGTTGCGTTGTGCTGTTTTGTTGTATGCTTCTAGTAGACGTATTTCTGCGTTCAACGGCTCTTCGCTGTGTGCTTCTTGCCGATGAATTTCTGCGCTCAACAGTTCTTCTTTGAGTGCTATTTTGCTGTACAGACCTTCTTTGATTAAGCTGTAATCTATTATTGTTTTCAGAAACACGGCGTTGTGTATAAACACTTCTGTTTGATTGAGATGGGTTTGTACTACGTTGAGACGACGACCTTCTGATAGAAGTATTTCTTTGAATGTTACGACTACCATTGTTAGTGGTTCGTTGTGTACCTCTTCTTTGTATCACAGTACCGTTTCTAAGTTGCCTGTTAGCTGTAGTAGAACGCCTTGTTTGCGTAGCCTGCCTTCTTACTGAAGTGCTATTTCTTGCAATGCGGCTGCCGGCAGTAGAACGCCTTGAATAATTCCTGTCATTACGGGCGGTGCGTATTCTTGAATTGACACTTCTAAAAGAACGGTTGCCAATATAATTTCTATTGCTGTGATAGTTTCTTCGATAATCATTATAACCATAGCGAATGGGGTTGTAATATCTTCTATAAGGCCTATAGCTCACGATACAATCAGCATAATAAGGCCTTACAAAATAGTTGTAATACCGATTATAAACATAACGCCTGTTATACCTATTGATATAACCTGTATAGTAAGAATAGTTTCCATAGTGGTCGTAATACACATGCAATCCGCCTACTCTAATCAATCGGCCGTCATTGTAATAAATACGAACATTGCCGGCTTGGCTGATCCTTCCGTAATAGTCGTAATAAATAGGTACATTTTCAATTTGGATAATAGCACCGTATTCGTCATACTGCACATAAGCATCGTAGTTGTATCCTGAGTTATAACTAATACTTACATTCCCGATATTGACACCTACGTGTACGTCATTTCTTGGATTGATATAAAAATCAAACTCCCCATTTTGAAATACCGAAAAAGTGATTCCTCTTTCAACAAACGTAAACATTTCACCATAGCCGTTATAAGAAGGTTTATGAAAGCTATTTTTAGTTACAGTACTTGCAAAAATATTGGGAGAAAGGCTTAATGAGAGGATTGTTACAACTAATAATGCTACTTTTTTCATGATATGTGTATTAAGTTTATAGTATAAATTAGTGTTGGTTAGCACTATTTCCATAACATTTACAAACAACGTGCCAAAAATAAAATAAGACTTTGAGCCTTCTTGTTAAAAAGCGCTTTTTAATCTAAAGAATTCCTCGCAGCTTGCTGCGGGGTTTCCGATTTACCTCTCCTTGGGAGAGCCTGCCTGACGGTAGCTACGGTGTACCCACAAATATAATTAGATTTGTAGAATGAGAGAAACAATTAATCCATCCAATTTTTATCCTGATTATACGGGAAAATTAGGAGATTTGCGTTCAGAGCGTCGTGGAATGGAAT
>Ga0256841_1000239_pt1 | contig 60374 bp, 41 predicted proteins | sample 356308metaG_FD_185971 | JGI IMG/M metagenome (GOLD analysis project Ga0256841, IMG submission 185971) | Hydrothermal vent microbial communities from Mid Atlantic Ridge, Atlantic Ocean - 356-308 | ecosystem: Environmental > Aquatic > Marine > Hydrothermal vents | place: Atlantic Ocean: Mid... | reverse complement strand
GTAGGAGCAGCAATCCTGCGGGAACTTCCAAGAGGGGTTTGCAGAAAAACCAAGCGGTCCTTGGGATTCCGAAGAAGGCCCATGAGTGCGCCACGGCTAAGCACCCTCCCACCGGGCTCTTCCCGGTATTTCCCCACTTCGGGATCAAACCAAAACCCCGACTCCCCTTGAATCAACAAGGCATGCACAGCCAAGCCTGCATTTGCTTTTTTTACCTGCCCCTCGAAAAGCCCCAACAAAAATTGGGTAGCTGGAGTATTCTCCTTACCTTTTTCAACGGTCCATGGGAGCCCGACACTCGGAGCGACTCCCGTGTCAAACTCTCGCAGGAACTTGGCAAGAGCATCCAGTTTCCCTTTCTCAGTCTTCCTGAAATCGTGGGCAAATCCAAACTGAGTAAAGTCCACGATATCCGCTTGGGCACCGCTATTCCCCAACCCAAATTCATTCGTAATGATTTGAGAAGTTTGCAGAGGATCGAAGATCCAACGGGCTTCCTTTTCTTGCAATCCCCTGAGGGCGGGCGTCTCCATCACCTGTGGGATTCCGCCAAGAGAGAAAGAAGTCAAACGATTGTTGCTCCCTCCTGGAAGGGCATGGCACTGAACACAGGACCGTCCAGCGGAACGCGCCTCGGCAATATTACTTTGGGGATCCCTGAGAGCCCTTGTATGGAAGAGTTTCAGGCCAAGAAGTGCACCCGTTCCATCCTCAAGATCCTGATTCCCAAAAACCCCACTATAAGATCGATCCAAGGGCTGATCCGGGTTGGGAGGAAAATGAACGGAATAGGAAAACTCTTCAAAGGCTTTCATTTCTTGGGGCAAAATCCCCATGGGTCGTTTTCCAGGAGGGGCCAGATTTTTCATCCCCATTAACCCGACATAGGCTGCGTTAAAAAAAGAAAGATCGGGACGATCCCCCCTCCAATGGAGAGGGTTGTTAGAAAAAAGACGCTGCCCTTTGCCTTCTACCTCCGCAGTTGCCAACCCTTGAAAACTTTGAGTTATTTTGGTCCCCTTCACAAAGGGATATTTCTTCTTCAGGGAAAGCACCCTTTGATCCGTCACACCATCCACAAGTTTGGGATTATAGAGTTCCGCTCCGGCAGGGCTTGCGGCACTCAGATCCCACCCAAGCCCATCGCTGCGTCCATCAATATGGCAACTCGCACAAGCATCAAAGCCATTCCCCGAAAGGCCCGCATCATAAAGGAACCTCCGGCCAAGGCGGATATAACGGGGTGTAGGATCATTTCCAAGAGCTTGGACCCTTAGGACCTTTTCACGAACCGGATCCACTTCTGCGATGGAATTGTCCAATCGATTCATCACATAAAGACGATCTCCCGGGTCTCCAGGATTCCCCGGAATCCCATAACGGAGAGCCAAGCCCCGAGGTCCAGCTAAAGGGTTAGCCGATAAAGGAGCTTTTGGGATTCCAAATCCACGAACGGTCCATTGCCTTGCGGGAGCCTGTCCGGGGAGAACAACTCCGATCCGATCCCTATGAAACGCAGCTACAAAAACCTTGAGCGGCCCCTTGGAAGGTTCATAGACTGCCACCGCCATAGGATGGGCGAGAGAATCCTTATAAGAAACCGGTTGCCCCTGACGATTTTGATTCAAATCCCTTGTCTCAACCCGGACCTTGGAACTCCCCAGCCCCCTTATCCGATGAAGCAAGCTCTTTACAAAACCTGTTGGCGCTGCAGCAACAACCGGCTCGGAAATCCTCTGGTTTTGTGCGTCACAAGCCACCACCCAAAGGTCCCCATTCTTCTGAAAAGCCATCCCGGCTTTACAGGTTCCTAAGCCACCCAACATGGATGCTCGTTGTTTTTGGAAGTCAAAACTCCAAAGATCGGAATCATGTAACCAGGAATGCCCTCCCTGGAACCCTAAGACAAAAAGTCCTCCCTTGGGACCCATGGCCAAAAACCGGGGTTGCTTCAAGGCCTGCGTGGGGTTCTGGAAAGAATTGAATAGAGGGATTCTTTCACTCCATCCGGGGACCACGGGCAAAAGGCTTTTTGCTTGGATCCATGCCAAGGCATTACGCGTATTTTTGGTCACAAACAGCGTCTTCCCATCACGAGCAGGAAGCACCATCATCGGTTCATCTCCGACATACACAGTGCGATCTACTCGGACCTGTAGATTTTTTCGAGCACTGTCCATCGTCAAGCTAAGACGAGTCACGGAATCCCCAAGCATATCTGCCGTATAGGCCACCCCATGAACCTTGTCATAAGTAACGGAAACAGGCCGAAGCCCAACGGGGACCCTCGTAATCAACCGGAGCCCACGAACATCAAAAACTTCAAGCCGGTTATCAGGAGTGTTGCATGCGAGAATAAAATCTTGGCTCCCCACACGGGCAACGGTGATGGGAGCAACTTGAGGGATCTCCAGGTTCAAAAAGGAGTCACGCCCCTGTGCAGAACAAAGGGAAGCGGATACAAGAAGGGCAAAAGAAAAGAATCGCACATTGCCTCCAGCGGAAAGAGACCAAGGAGAAGGCTTGATTCTACCCGATTCCTTTCCCAGCTTCCTCGAAGAGATGCCCACAATGCAATTCATGTCCCGGAGTAAGAATCATTCTCGAAACAGAACCGATCCTATCCACGAGAGTATTGGGGAATATTAAGGAATCTTGAATCCGGATTGGGTTCATAACCTGCACTCCATCCATGAGCACCGAGTTATGAATCTCACAGCCATCAGCCAATTGGACCCCATCACCAAGGATCTTATCCATCCCTCTTGTTTTCAAAAAATGAAGGTTTAAGGCTAGGAGGTCACAGGGAAAGGAAAGATTGAGATCTTCACGGACGACCTCTGAAGCCTCAACCCGCCAACCATCTTCAATAAAAATCTGAATGGCATCTGTGATCTCATATTCATCCCGCATGGCCGTCCTCGGGGTCCTTCGGACCGCATCAAAAATCGCGGGAGTAAAAAGATAAAGGCCACAACCTTTCAGGTCCGTTCTGGGATGCCGCGGCTTTTCAATCACCCGGCTCACAGCCCCATCATCACCCAAATGGACCACAAAATTCCTCATGATCGCCAAAGGATCCGGTTCCTTTTTAACAGCAAGAACTCCTGCGGTACCATCCCTCGTCCCATCTCCAATCCGTTGAACCATGTCGGAGAGGTTGGTTGTTTCAAAAAAAATGTCCCCAAGAAATAAGAAAAATGGGCGGTCCACATGCTGTTCCAATCGACCAAGAGCATGGGCAATTCCTAGAGTTTCTTCCTGCTCCACATAGCGAATGTTGACCCCCAAGTTAGAACCGTCTCCTAAACAGCGGACGATTTCAAAGCCAAGGTGTCCAATCACCAAGACCAAATCTGTGACCCCAAGATCTCTCAGGGCTTCAATTTGATGTTGGAGAAGCGGTTTACCCCCAATCGGAAGAATCGGCTTAGGGAACCTTTCGGAAAAGGGCTGCATTCGGGTTCCCTTTCCTGCGGCCAAAATAACACCTAGAAGATCCTTACCTTCCACCAATCTCCTCCATCGCTTCAAGTGAGGCCTTTCGACCATCCGGCCTCACAAAGAACGAAAAACTCGCTTGATCCATTCGAAAAGATCTCAGAATCAAGCGGGTTAAGATCAGGCCGTTCTTGGAGCCTACTACTTAGATTTATTGAGATAGAGACTCACTCGGGTCGTAAAAAGGCTGGAAAGAATCAGATCTCCAAGGCCATCCCCATCCACATCCCCCAGGTCCGCGGAAGCAGCTTTGTAAGTCCCGGGAAAGCGAGAGGCTTTGAAGCCCCCCTTGCCATCGCCAAGGAGAACGAAGAAGTCCGAACTATCCGCATTGGTCACAAGGATATCCGCGAGACCATCTCGGTTCAGATCCCTTGCCATCAACGCGGTAGGTCCCTGGCCAACCTTGATCGAAAGTTTTTGAAAGCCATTCTTCTCAGCAAGGAGGAGGCTGAGTTCATTGCCCCCCAGATTGCTGACAACAAGATCATCCCGGCCATCCCCATTAAAATCAGCTGCTCGAAGGTAATTGGGCAGGTTCCCAACAGGAAGGTCAGCACCCAAACTGAAGCCCCCTTTCCCATCGCCATAGAGGATGGATACGGTCGCTAGTTTATAGCGGGAAACGGCTAGATCTGCCTTTCCATCCCCATTGAAGTCTTTGGAGAGAATACTGAGGGGACCACCCTTGAGGGCAATCGGGGAATAGGGAGAAGAGAATCCAAAGCCCTGGGGGCTACCCTTAAGGATCCACACTTGATCCCCGCCATAATCGGCCAAAGCCAAATCATCAAAGGAATCCCCATCAAACCGACCCGTAACGATCTCGAAGGGTCCCACACCACCTTTGAATGGAGCCTGATTGATGGGGGGAAAGAGGTCGAAGGCGAAACTGCCAGAGGTGGATTTATTGAGAAGGAAACGGAGACCACCCGAGACAGCAATGACAACATCCATTTTACCGTCTTTGTTAAAATCCCCCTTACCTAAATCACCTGGCAGTTTTCCCACATTATATTCTTTGACCTTCTCAAGCTTTCCGAACTTACTTCCTTTGAGGATGGTAACAACTCCCCCTTTGCGATCACTGACGGCAACATCGGCGTACCCGTCTCCATCAAAATCCGAGGACACAAGGAAAAGGGGTTCCTTGCCACCTGTTGCAAAGTTTTCGGAACCCTGAAGCCCTTTAGCTCCCAAACCCCGGATCCAGGAGATTTGCTGGGTGTCCAATCCACTCGTCAGAACATCCAAATGCCCATCCCTGTCGAAATCAACCACCTGACATTGGGTGGGGATTCCGGAGGTTCCAAACTGTCTCTCTTCGCCGAAAAGTCCCCCACCTTTGGCAACTAAAACACCAATGGCGGGACGATCTAAAAAAGTGACAACAATGTCGGGGAACCCATCCTCGTTCAAATCGCCTGTATCGGCGTAGACAGGATCCCCATCCACATCCAGAGTTTTTCCTGCAAGAAAGCTGCCTTTACCGTTTCCCTGGAAAAAAGAGAGGTTGCCGCTTCCATAGTTTGTCACTAGAAGATCGGGAACCCCATCCTTGGTAAGGTCCTTGGCTTGGATCCTCACTGGCCCTTTACCAAGAGTAGAGAACATTTTACGGGAGGTCCCGACAAAGCCTTTGGAAGAACCCAACCAGGTAATCACCTCGTTCCTGGTCAAATCGGTCCCCGCCAAATCCAGAATGCCATCCTGATTCCAGTCTCCTGCCGTAACACTGTTGATTTCTGCATTCGCTCCCCCAGCCAAATCCTTGGGGGAAGAGAAAGAGGCCCCTTGGGAGAAAAAGACTCGCAGGACGAGGCCTCTGTTGGCACCTAAAGCAAGATCTGTTTTTTTATCTCCATTTAGGTCTCTTGCAAGGAGGCCTGCCGCGCCCTTCCCAACAGGGAGCGTCTTGGAATCTTCTTTGAAGATCCCCTGGCCATTATTCCTCAAAACCCGAATCCAGCCCTTCCCGGGAAAAAGGCAAGCAATGTCTTGGTCCCCATCCCCATCAAAGTCTCCAGAGACAACTTCCCCCGGTTCATCGTTGTAGGCAAGAGTCGTACCTGCTTTTAAGGAGAGGTTGGCCGGACTGGAAGCTACGGCGACCATCAATTTTTTGGCGGAAAAACTGGTCACCACCAAATCCAGGACCCCATTGCCCGTGAAATCCGCAGCTCTCAGCGCACGGAGTCCTGAGGATCCCATCTCAAACTGCTGACGGGTTTGGAACTGAACAGACCCAAGGGTGACATTTCCGCCCCCTCCGGATCCTCCCCCCCCATTGTGGCAGGAAGCGAGCCCAAGGCAGAGAATTGAAGCGGTACATAGCGAAGAAAAAAAGGAGTTCATCAAGAATCACTCTTGGCCAAGAGAAAAGGAAATGGGAAAAAGGATGGAGGGACCAACGACTTGTCCCAATTCTGGTCCAATTCTACCACGTTTGGAATCCTCTGCAATAAAAGGAGTTCCATGCTTTTTTTATAAAGGAACCTCAGGGTCGAGCTCTCTTTTCTAAAAGAGAACTGGTCCTCCTTTCCCCTTGAGATGGTGCCTAGGAAATGCAAGGTCCTGAAAGGGCCTAATAAGACGGCCTGAAAACAAGGATTTCTTCCCAGAGGGTTTTCACAAGATTGAATCCCCCCTCGGATCCTCATCGCTTAGAAAAGGATATTGGTGCCTGGAAATTGGATTTTGGAACCAAATTTTTTTTTCGGATGGCGTCAGGCCATGAATGAACCGTGTTATGCCTCCATCCCCGGCAACATAGCTTCCTCTTCGTAAGTTCTTAAACCTCGAGGCGGTCCAAGAAGCAGTTGTCCAAGAATCAGAACCTTTGGATCGAGCCCATCCAAACCTCCCCGATCACCAATAACAGCAACCCCCCAAGCAGAAGAGTGATCGGCTTCCAACTCCATATTGTCCAAGGCGGATTCGAAGACCAAATCCCCCCCTTGATTGGAAAAAGCTTGGGTTTCTCGAAGATTCCCAACATCCGCAGGGGCCAAGCCCCCTGAGCCAGAATACCCACCCCCAGAAACAAGCTCCTTCGAAAAGACGGATCCTTCATCCCATTCTTTTCTTGGCAAAGAATCCAGAGAGCCCAACTGTAACGTTTCTTGGGGCAAAAGAGGGGGTGGGGCTGCCGAAGCTGGGGAGGTACTGGAAACCCTCACATCCCGAAAACGCTCGGGGATCTCCTTCTCCTCCCGGGAAAGGGGCCGATCCCTTCCCTCAATCTGCCGCTTGGGTTGATGAAGGGGATCAGTGGGGTCCTTGACCAAATCCCTGAGAGCCGCCATCCAATCCTTTTCTTCCTTCTGCTCCCCATGGGAAGTATTGGAAGAAGAATCCGCGGAAACATCCGGTCGAGGATAAGGTTTCCGTCGGGAGCCTTTTTTCTTGTTTCGTTTTCCACTTCCGGAACCAATGACCGAAAGAAGAATGAGGACCGTGAAAACGGGATGGGCTAATAGCCAGTCAAGAATTTCCTGCATCGCCTGTTCCTTCTTGAAACCCTTTCAACCATGGCCCTTTTCCGATTTCTTGGATTTACCTTTTATCTGGCCCCTTAGGTCCTTGGGAGGAATCGCCCTTCCCCCCAAACTTATCCCGCATACTTGTATCAGCCTCAATATTCTTCAGCCGAAGATAATCCATCACCCCAATGCGCCCTCCTCGGAAAGCTTCCGCAATGGCAAGGGGTACCTCCGCTTCATTCTCCACCACCTTGGCACGATTCGCCATCACCTCCGCTTTCATCTCCTGCTCTCGCGCCACAGCCATGGCCCTTCTTTCTTCCGCTTTGGCTTGGGCGATCCGCTTATCGGCCTCCGCCTGGTCCGCTTGAAGTCGCGCACCAATATTTTTTCCAATATCCACATCAGCAATATCAATCGAGAGAATCTCAAAGGCCGTTCCCGAATCCAGCCCTTTGGAAAGAACCGTCTTGCTGATCAAGTCTGGGTTTTCCAACACATCCTTATGAGAGTCCGAAGAACCGATCGTGGAAACAATTCCCTCTCCCACGCGAGCAATAATCGTCTCTTCTGTAGCACCGCCCACCAAGCGGTTGATATTGGTACGGACCGTCACCCTTGCTTTCGCCAAAACTTGGATCCCATCCTTGGCCATCGCAGATACCTCAGCCTTTCCCCGAGAAGTATCCGGACAATCAATGACCTTAGGGTTTACGCAAGTTCGCACAGCTTCAAGCACATCCCGGCCCGCAAGGTCAATGGCCGCAGCTCTTTTAAAGTCAATATCCAACCCGGCCCGATCTGCGGCGATCAAGGACCGAACCACATTGACGACATTCCCGCCTGCCAGATAATGAGCTTCGAGGTCCCCAGTCTCGGCCGGAACCCGGGCCTGTACCGCCGAGACCTTTGCCCGCACCACCACTCCGGGATTGATCTTCCGCAAACTCATTCCCACCAACTGGAAAAGGGAGATCCCCGCCTTGGAAAAATAGGCTTGAATCCAAAGATTCAAGTACTTCATCAAGACGATCACTAAGATCAATAGGACAATCAGCAAGAGTCCAAGGGCAAGGAACCAGAAATTGTTGGTTCCACCGGTCTCAGCCAAGATTCCCCAGGATTGCATCGCCATCTTCATTACTCCATTTCAACTTGGATTCTTTCGGACCCGAAAAGGTTCTTGTTAGGTTCTAATCGGTTTGGATTGGTTCTACCACAAGTTGAGACATTTCAACTCTTAGGACGCGCACAGGGAGGTCCGCGTCAAGCATCTCCCCTCGTGTCATTGCATCCCACCGAACTCCCTCCACTTCGACAGTGCCGGAAGGACGGAGGGGAGTCACTGTTTTACCCTCCTTTCCTACAAGAGCGAGGATTCCCTTTTCTCTTGGGAGCGCTTTCTTGGGATCAAAGCTAGGTCCATTCAAGAGGAAGGCCTTTCCCATAGGTGTTTTTGGGAAAAAACGGAAGGCCAAGAAAAGAATGAGGGGAGCTGAAATCAAAACTCCCAGCAAAAAAGTCAAGCCCACACCCATTCCATGTTCAAAGGAGAAAAAGACGGTAGAAACCACCAGGATACCCGAGAGGATGCTCAAGACCCCAAAGCTGGGGAAGAAAACTTCGGCCACCATCGCGAGAAACCCCAAGAACAATAGGAAAAGAAGGAAAGGGATGCTCATGAGCCCTGCTTGGGTATCTGAAGCAGGCACAACCATGATCCGGTTTCCTTGGACTTGGATGATTTTCAAAAGGCAACCCTTCTCAATAAACCTGCCATCCGTCACGACATCGAGAGGCACACCGTCCAAATCCATCTTCCCCGACGGGCGAAGATCGGTGAGAGCTGGCCCCTGTTTGCCCAAAAGGTTCTCATGGGATTGCTCTTGCGTTGCAGCATTGGAATAGGCCTCCAAGGGACGCTTAGGCTCCAAGAGAATCGAACTGAAGAGAGGGATCTTAGGCAAAAGCCTTGAGGCCAGCATCAAAAGCCCCACCCCCCCAAGGATGGAAAAAAGCAAGCCCCACAAATTCCGGGTGAGATATTCTTTTTCCCAAGGATTGGCAGGAAGCCCAAAAGGTTGCAACGAGAGAAAAAGGGCCAACATAATGGCAATCAGTCCCCCGATCCCTGCAATCAGAGTCCCTGGAACCAAAAAAAGTTCAACCAAAACGAGCCCAACTCCCACGGCAAAAAGCAAGATTTCGGTCCACTCGGCCAATCCAACCAACCAGTTCCCGCCAAAAAAGAACAGGAAACAGAGAACGGCCATTGCCTCAGGAAGCCCCGTCCCGGGAACCTTCAGAGAAACCATGATCATAAAAAAACCTGCAACGAGTAGCAGGAAGCGTATCCGATAGAGAAAGCTCGCCAATTCTTCGGACCAATTTGGTTCCAAAATCTCGCTGTCTCCGGCCCCAATCCCCAATTCCCTTTGCAGAGCATCCAAATCATCCACAATCCCATCTGCCAGACCAAGCCGAAGCGCTTCATGAGCAGTAAGGGTAAGAGGCTTTGGGCTCAGGGTCCGGTCATCCAAGACTTTAAAGTCCTCAATCTTCATGGACTTCATTTGATCCAGAGACATCAAGCGTGTTCGAGTAATCCCATCCTTACCCCGGAACCTCAATTCATGAAGTTCCAAGGTAGGATCAACCATGGCCTCTGCAAGGAGAGACACTTGATCTCCATGATGCGCAGAGAGGGCTCGAACCTGGGCCCGCACAGCTGAAATATATTTTTTCCTGACTTCCTTTTCGACTTGATTCAGGATTCCTCCAAAAAAAACAGGCGTGGCTGCCCCGATGATCGATGCAGGATTCATGAAAATCCGTTTGCAACCCAGGGCAATGACCGCCCCTGCGCTCAACCCCTGGTTTCGAATATAGGCAACCGTGTCAACACCCTTCTCGCGGAGGTTTTTCAGGAGAGTAAGGATTTCGTCCATGCTAGCCTTCCCTCCTCCAGGCGTATCAATGTCGAGAATCAGCCTGGAGTACCCGGATGAAAGGGCTTTCCGCCAAGCCCGCCGCACGAGGGCCACCATCCGGACGTCAATTTCTCCATGGATCTGCACGACAATGGCTCGCTCCCCCTCCAGAACCGTGCTTTTGGGACCTTGGGCAGAACCCAAGTCCACCAGGCCCAGGGTGAAAAGTAAGAGGAGTAAAAAAAGAGGTGTTTTTGGGGTCATGCGAATCCATTCTCCAGCATTTCTTAAAAGGACCTCAGTCCTTGCCCAAATATGTTCATGACCTCGTTCCCTCTATCGGGCGTTTTAGGTACGAAGAAAGCCGGGGCATCATCCCCCCAATGGGCAAATGGTTCGAGGGGGTACCCAGAAAAAATCTCTGATACCGGAAGCCTCACTCCTCCTGAGATCGTCCTCATTCTTCCCTTAGGAAGGCAAGGAAGAAGCCTCTCGTTTCCGCTTGAACTTTAACCCATGAGATTCCGATACAAGGGGTGGAAACTGAAAGGGGGAAGAAGAACGAAAGCCACGGAAACAATCCCGAAAATCCATCTTGGAAACGCAACCAAGCTGGTTCAATCCTTCCAAGGAGCCATTGAAGCCCATAGCCTCGGGGTCGAGGATCGCCCTCGACTTAGAGAGTCTTTGGCTGAAGATCTTTTCCGCCGGCTCCAAGCCATCAATCGTCAAAGACCCTACTTTTCTCTTGAGATTGAACAAAAGGGGTTTTCCGTAGAAGGCTGTTTTCTAAACGGGGGGCAGGAACTCCCAATCTTATCCTCCTACCTTCTGGATCAAGGGATTCGAACCATCACCTTTCATGCGGGTGTCCCCAAAGCTTCGATCACTGATTTTATCAGTATCCTCGGGTCTGCCCGGTCCATGGGAGAAAGTGCAAACCATGCCCCAAGATGCCTTTGGGCTCGGATTCTCTCCCACCCTCTCCCCGGGATCTCCATACGAGTCCTGCAAGAGATTCCATCCACAGCAAAATTGCTTTCCACAAAACCCGGCTACAATTCCCCAAAAAAAGAGGAGATCCCTTCCGAACAACCATCACAAACCCAAAGATGGATCCGAGCCGAAAAAAACCGTTCCTTGAGCTTGGAGCTGGGCCTCGCAATCCTCACTGACTTGGTTGAGGAGGGGAATCCCCAAGATTTCGAGGAAGTGGAAACTCGTGAATTGGAAGCATGCCTGGCCCATCTCCTCCAAGAAAAGAGGATACGAGAAACCTTGCACCTCCTGGATAGAGCAGACCTATGTCTCCCAAGGGATCAAAAACCCTACAAGATTCTGAAAACAGCTTTTAATCGGACCATCGATGAAAGGTATCTGAACGAGCTTCTGGCTTACTTACCCCCTTCTCCCGATCCATCCATCGCAGCTTTTCTCCTCAGGATCGGCCCCAGAGTGGCTCCTATTCTCCTGGGCGCTCTCTCGCGATCAAGAACACCCGCACTTCATGCCCTCCTTGAAACTTTGGTCCAAATGGACCCTGCCCCCTTCCTTAAGGCCTTGGAAGAAAGCGAGGATCCAAACCTGCAGGAGACGGCCCTTGAATACTTAATGGAAGTCCCTGCCCACATACCCGAGCCTCTCCTGCGACTCCTTTCGGAATCCGAAGCGCCCTCCTTGCGAGCTAGTAGTTTTGAGGCCCTTTTTAGGGAAGGCCTTATCGGGGAAGAAGAAGCCCTCTCTTTGACGGAGGATCCCATAGAGTCCATCCGAGTAAGAGCCCTGACATGGCTCACCCAGAACCCCCTCTCCTTTTCCAACCTCGAGCGATTCCTTCTTGAATTCAGCAGCAGAGAACGAGGCATTGGAATCCGGGAAAGAAAGGTCGCCTTCGAGGTGATGGCCGCAGCTTCAAGTCAAAAAGCACCACAGATTTTAGATCCCTGGATCCACCAACGCAAAATGCCCTGGCGCCGCAAATCAGACCGCGAGAATCAAATTTGCGCCATCCAGGCCCTTTCAACCCTCAGCCATTTGGGAGAAATCCGGGATTATCTCGAAAAATTACTCCTCTCCTGCCCCTCTCATCTCTGCATTTGGATCCAAAAAGCCTTATCCAATCGCCAGGATCCTTGAACCTTCTTGGAAATCCCCCAGAATCCCGTCCGTAGTTATGAAAAGAATGAACCGAGCATGCGCGCTCTGGAAAATTCATTCACCTTCAAATCAAGCATTCCACAATCAGGACCAGGGAGAGAATCATGAGCACGAAAACAAAGTCGAGAGAACGGACTGATCGGGTCCTGATCCGGCCATGGCCCAAAGTTGTCTTTTTTTATCCCACCATGGTTTTTTGTTTGATTGCCTGGTTCCTTTCATTCCTCTTCCCAAAAGCCGAAGGGCTTTCTCAGACCTTGGGCCTGGTTTTTATGGTGATCTTTTTTATCAACCTCCTGGTCTTTGCCTTCGACTTCAATCGAATCAAGTCCATCACCCTGATCTTCGGAATCATCGCGGTCGTGTTCGCCCTTATTTGGATGAATGCACAATGGGGCATCTGGTCTTCCATTCAAAACCTGGTGAATAAGATCGACATTCAGATGAATACCCAATTCTATGGATTCCTCTCATTCATCTTTTGCTTGATCTTCACCATGGTCTTCTTGAATACACGGTTTAATTACTACGAAGTCAATCGAAACGAAATCCTCCATCACCATGGATACCTAGGGGACATCAACCGTACCCCGACAACCGCCATGCGGATGCAAAAGGAAATCTATGACCTCATGGAATATGCCCTTCTCCAATCAGGGCGTTTGATTTTCTATCCGGCGACCTCCCGAGAAGCCATCGTGATCGACAATGTCCTCAAGGTCAATCAAGTTGAAGACCGGATCAAAAAGCTTCTCTCAAGTGTTTCCGTCGCCGTCCATAATTCATCTTCCGCCGAAATCGGCGGGGAAGATCCTTCACCTCCTCCCCCCCAAGTTTAGCCATGTGTCCCCAAGCGATCATTCGTCCCGCCCCCCTCCAATGAGGAGCATGATCCAATACACCATCTCTGCAAGTGCAACAAGAGCTGCTGCTACATAGGTAAAACCTGCTGCATAAAGGACTTTCTTCACAGCAGGCATCTCTTCTTCGGTCACCATCCCAGAACTCGAAAGGATTCGAAAAGCTCGACGGGAAGCGTCGAATTCTACGGGGAGGGTAACAAGATGAAAAAGAACCCCCATTCCAAACCCAATGACTCCCAACCATAACAAGAGGCTTCCAAAGGGCATGCCTCGCATCCCTCCAAGTAAAAAGCCAAAAAGAAACATCGGCATGGCCATCTTGGTACCAAGCCCAACGACAGGAACAATGCTGGAGCGAATCTCCATGGGTTTATAATTTTCGGCGTCCTGGAGCGCATGACCACATTCATGCGCAGCCACAGCCACTGCTGCAGGGGTCCGGCCCTGGAGGATCTCCTGAGAAAGGCGAACCACTCGATCATGGGGATCATAATGGTCCGAGAGCATCCCAGGAACCGCCTCGATCTTCACATCCCGAAGCCCTGAAGCCTGGAGAATCATCCGAGCGGTATCTAGACCGGAAAGGCCCGATCGAAGGCTTCCCTTGTTATACCTCTCGAAGGTTCCCTTGACCTTCCAGTTCGCCCACATTGCAAGCAGGAGGAAGGGTCCAACAATGAGAAAATACCGAGGATCAAAAAAGAAAAATGCCATGCCTTCCAAAATCATTCTCCCCAAAAAATCGATCTTTTAACTCGGATGAGCCATGAGATTGTTCCAATCCCTTTGCATTCGCAGATTCATCAAGATAGGTGTCAAGCCTGCAAAGAAACCCCAACAAGCAGATTGGTAAGCCTTCTGGATGCTCATTGCAAGAGGGGACCTTAACCCGAATCCTTCAAATAGCGAAAGGCCCGAATGAACTGTCCCCATCCCTGGGGAAGAGCCAAACTCCACCGATGCGGGACAAAATTCCATCGGATTAGAACATTCCGTGAATTTGCCCGTTTTCATCGATATCAATGCGTTTCCCACCTGGGTTCCGACCTAAGCCCGGCATGGTCATGACCTTTCCTGCGAGGGGATAGATAAAACCCGCACCAGCGGCCAGGCGCACATCCCGAATCGGAAAAAGATAGTCCTTAGGGCAGCCCTTTTTCTTGGGATCATGGGAGAGCGACAAGTGGGTCTTGGCCATGCAGATCGGAAGCTTGGAAAAACCCTGATGAGCAAGTTCATCCAGCTTTTCCTGGACCCCTTCCTCATATTCCACTCCCGAAGCTCTGTACATTTCCTTTGCCAGGATCTCGATTTTTTCGCTCAGGGAAGCCTCGAGGGAATAAAGGTAATGGAAATCAGCTTCTCCCGATTCTGCAGCTTTCATCACCGAAAGAGCAAGCTCCTTTGCCCCCTCGCCTCCTTTCTCAAAAGCTTCTGAAACAACTGAGTCATAGGCCCCCATCTCACATGCACGAGAAAGGATGTGCTCAATTTCGTTGGGATGATCACTGGGAAACCGATTTAAGCAGACTACAACTGGAACTCCGTGCTTACGAACATTTTGGATCTGAGCCTCCAAATTGCAGATCCCCTCCTCAATGGAACCTAAATCTTCCTGAAACATTTCTTCAGGGAGAGGTTTTCCCGGGACGATTTTGAAACGACCCGAATGGGCTTTGAGAGCCCGCACCGTAACAACAAGAACTGCAGCATCGGGCTTTAGACCGGATTGACGACATTTGATATTAAAGAATTTTTCGCAGCCCATATCAGCGCCAAATCCAGCTTCGGTCACAACATAATCGGAAACCCGGAGTGCAATTCGGTCAGCAAGAATACTGGAATTTCCATGGGCAATGTTGGCAAAGGGACCGGTGTGAACAAACGCAAGCGTTCCTTCCAGGGTTTGCATAATCGTCGGCTGAACAGCATCTTTCATGATGGCAGCCATCGCCCCCGCAGCTTGCAGATCCTCGGCAGTCACATTTTCTCCCTTTGCATTTTTCCCCACAACAATTCTGCCCAAACGGGATCTAAGATCTTGAATCCCTTCACAGAGTCCCAAGATCGCCATGACTTCCGAAGCTGAGGTAATATCAAAGCCTGTCCTCCGGGGAAGGCCATTTTTTTTACCACCCAATCCAATCTCAATGTCCCGCAGGGCCCGATCATTCATATCCACCACTCGCCGGAAGCTAAGGCGCTCAGGGCTCAGGTCGAAGGGGTTATCCAGCAGCAGGCTCGTATCTGCGAAAGCCGCAAGAAGATTATGAGCCGCAGCCACGGCATGGAAATCCCCTGTTAAATGAAGATTGAAGTCCTCGGGGGGAATGACCTGGCTAAAGCCCCCTCCGGCCGCGCCCCCTTTGATACCAAACACTGGCCCCATGGAAGGCTGGCGAATCGTACAACTTGCTCGTTTTCCCAGCCGATTCAATCCAAGAGAAAGCCCAACCGTCGTCACGGTCTTTCCCTCCCCCAAAGGGGTTGGCGTCACCGCCGTCACCACCACATATTTTCCTAGGGGGGCCTCCTTGAACTTCTTTAATACAGAAAGATCCACCTTAGCTTTATGATGGCCATAGGGGATCAAATCTTCCTCGGCGAGCCCATAGGGTGAAGCGACAGCGGTGATCGGTGAGAGTTTTACACTTCGAGCAATTTTAAGATCATCCATAAGGGCTACCTTTGATGTTGCAAGCATTGAAACGGGGCACACCGGAATGGATTCAAGAACGGAAACCTCCCAGTGAAGGGACCTTGCTATACTGGGACGAGATCTGCGAAGGTTCAAAAAAAGGAAACAGAAATCGGCCCATTTAGGCAAAAGGAGCGGGGAAGCATAGAAAGGCCAAGGCTGAAAGTCCCCTTCTGGTTCATTCCACTGAGTCTTCTCATTCTCTCCCTTTGCTTGTATCCCCTGTTGCGATGGGAAAAACAGGGTCATTCCCAAAAACTACCCCCATTGAAAAAAAGCAAGGTTCAGGACAACCCCACCCTCCAAAAACCAACTGCATCATTCTCCTCCGCCCCCATAGCCTCCCAGCGCTCTCCCACCCCTCCCTCCAAAAAGTCCGGAGGAGTCTTCGGGGAAGTCCGAGACCTTTTCGAGCGCCCCGTCTCTGGGGTCCGCATCCAGATCCAACTCGGAGGAAAGCAGGGTAAAACACGAATCACCACAACCGATTCCAAAGGTCGCTACCAAATCCCCCTCACAACGATGGTCCCTCTCTTCGTCTTTGCCTACCACCCCCAATACGCCCCCCTCCCCAAGCCCGTTTTTCTGGAACTCAAAGCCCCAAAACGCTGGGTCCAGGTTCCCAAAATCGTCCTCCTCTCCGGCAGAAAGCTGATGTTCCGTTTTCTTGACCCAGGCGGAACTCCTCTCTCTGGGGTTCGAGCACTTCTTCAAGAAAAGCTGGGGGCGGACCGTGGTCCCTTCGGCGATCCCCCCAAAGAAGCCATCAGCGACCCTAAAGGAATTGTCCAATTTTTCGGCCTTCCTCCAAACTCCCAGGATAGTAGCTTTCAACTTCGCATTATTCCCCCTGCGCCATGGATCCGATTCCTGTTGTTGCGCTGGCCGCATCCCCCAGAAGGCAACCCTGTTTCCATCACCCTTCAAAGGGGGGCTAGCCTGCAAGGGAGAGTCGAAGACGCCTTTGGGCGCCCCTCCAAAAAGGCTGAATTACGCGCTCTTCCCCTTGACTCCAGACCTCTTCCCCCTCCCAGCAAAGCCCAAATCCAGTTGGAGGGCCGAAGGCCTCCCTCCCCTTCAACCCCCCAGAAGCAATCTTCCATCCCGTACTCCGTAAGGTCAGATGACCAGGGCCGCTTCCTTTTTTCGGGACTCCCCAAAGGACCCAGCCAAATCATCGCCCATCCCAGCGGCCCTCAACCTCGGGTGTGGACAAGCCAGAGAATCCATATCCCCAGGTCCAAAGACCTCATCCTCAGGCTCCCAAAAGGGGCGTGCCTGGAAGTCCGTTTTCCTCCCTTGCTCCCCTATTCCTCCTTTGCATTTCTCCGATCAGCAACTGGAAGGAGTTGGGTTCGCGCATCTCCCTGGAACAAGCTTCCTCACAGTTCTCCATTCCAACGAGACAGCCTCCCCCGGGAGAAGCTGCGGATACAACTAAAAAACCCCCAGGGTTTCGACTTCACCTCCAACATCCTTGATTTTGAGAGTGTGGAACGTCTCCGCTTGGATCTTAGCCCCCTTCAAGGGGCATCCCTTCGGGCTTGGTTAAAAATGAAGAAGCCGGGCAACCCTAAGACTCCTGTGCTCATCCGTCTCATCTCCCCTGACCCGAAAATCCTCTCTTTGGGTACCATTGCGGAGAATTCCTCCACAATCAAACTCCAGAAAGATGGACATTTTGAGATCGGTCCCATCCCTGCCGGGATTTATGAAATCCTTTGGGCTTCCCGTATCCTGGGACAGATCCATTTAAAACCGGGGGAAAGGGTGGAGAAGACTTTTTCTCCTTTCTGATTTTCTATTTTGACTGAAAAACAGGCTATGATTCACAAGATAAGCCTTGAACAATCTCATGATTCCTTCAGCCCACTTTCATATCAGCATTATTTCCTTAAAAGTACCTAAAGCCTCTCATAAATCTCCGGGAACTCTCCCGGGCGGACCTTTTTCCAATTTCTCCATCAGAATAAGGAAGAAACTACCTCTTCCACCGTCGAACCCTCTTTCCTGCATGCCAATTGTTTACTGACCTGAATCTATGAAAAACCTTCTCGCTGTCCTCTTTCTCCTCCTTGTCGGAACCGGCCTCTTCTTAGTGTTCGGAAGCGATTTCTTTGGAACAACTCCCCAAAAATCAGCCTCCAATGGTTCTGAACCTCCCGTTCTGGAAGGAAATGAGAACACTACTCCAGAGACCGAAAATAAAGGCATTGAACTCAAGCCTCCTGTCTCCAAGGGAAAGCAAGGAGAAAAGAAGCCAAGTCCCACAGAGCGCACCAAGTTTGAGCAGCCAAAGCATCCTCAAGGAGTGCGTGGCCGTGTGATTTCCGTCCTCGGGCAACCTGTCCCCAAAGCAAAGGTTTACCTCCTTAAGGAGATCCCCCCCTCTGACATGATCCGCCTTTTGGCCATGATGCAACAAGGAGGTGGAATCCGAGCCCAGATTGTCTCCGAAACCCGAACGGACGCCCTCGGCCGTTTCGTCCTTCGGGCCCCCGCGACCAAAGGGGAAGCAGGTTACGAAGTTCATATCGTCGCCCCCAAAATGAAGGTCCTCCGAAAAAAGCTCCGGCTCCTCCCGAAGCATTGGGAGGACCTAGGCCTCCTCAAATTGGAACAAGGCAAAACGCTTTTTGGGCAAATCCGCCAGGAAAAAACCAAAACTCCCATCCCGGGAGCCACGGTTCTGGTCCGGCTTACACAAATGAATGTTTTGGTTCCCACTCCCGGTTTCGAAGATGGGATTGTTGGAAAAACCGATTCATTAGGGCGCTATGAAATCTCCGGACTCCCCGACGGTCCCTTTGAAGTCAAAGCCTTTGCCCGAGGATTTGGAACCATCATCAAACCTGACATCGCTTTCACTCGCAACGAGAAGCGTTTTAAGCAGGATTTTGATCTCCCCCGGGGCTTTGAGATCGAAGGCTGGGTTGTGGATTCGGACGGCAAACCCATTCCTCGGGCTTCGATCGAAGTCATCCCCTTTTCCACCCAAAACCCCACACGAGGCAATACTCGGTCCGACCAAGAGGGACACTTTGCAGTCCTTGGCCTCGCGGCGGGTCAGTACATGGTAAAGGCAGAAGCCCAGGGGTTTGTTGCAACGGAAAAAAAGCCTGTCAAAGCCGGGGAAAAAGAGTGCCAAGTCGTCCTTGAACGCCAGAGCAGTATCCTTGTTCGAGTCTTAAGTAAGCGGGGAACCCCCATCCGCAATTATCGGCTCGAAGTGAAGACTTGGTTTGAAGGCCAAGAAGGATATGGCAAATCCCAGATTCCCCCCATTGAAGTGCGTGGGGCAAAAAAGGGAGCCTATGAACTCTCCGGGCTCAATCCGGGAAATTATATTCTTCAGGCCGAAGCTCTGAATTATGCCCTGTCCTTCAGCAAGAAATTCCGCATTGCAGGAAACAGTACCGACCCGCAAGAAATCGAGATCCGCCTAAGCAAAGGTGGAACTATCAAAGGAAGGGTCGTTGATGCACAAAACAGGCCGGTCGCTGGTGCCTCAGTAAGCTCTCTTGACAACAACTTCCAAGATAACCCCTTGACTCGAATTTTTGCCAGCATGATGACGGTCAATGTTTCTCAAAAAACAGTCATTACCGATAAAAGAGGCAATTTCACCCTCAAGCTGCTGACCCCTGCAAACTATCAATTGATGATCGACCACCCCTCATTTTCCAAAACCTTTAAAAAAGGGATCCAAGTCCAAGATGAACAGGTCAGTAATGTCGGGACGATCCTCCTGAGGAGGGGTGGGAGAGTTGAGGGAATCGTCATCTTCAAGGGGGCTCCTCTGCCCGGGGCCAAGGTTTCCCTCAGTGGACGAGTGGGTGATCCCAAAAACCCACAAATGGTCTTTGAAAATGTCTTTGCGGACGCCAAAGGACGATTCAAGATCCCCCGCTCCCTTCCTTCCGGGGATTATGAAATCCAAGCTTCTCGTACCAACTTGGCAAATCCAATCCTCGCAATTGCAGACATCCAAAGAAGCACGACTCAGGTCAAAGTCCATGATGGACAAACAACCAGAGTTCGAGTGGAAATCAAGAACAACTAACCTCTCGCTGCATCCCTCTGAGTCATTTCGGCCCCTGGAGGGAAAGGGGACACCGAAAGTCAGGCAATGGGCGAGTGCGCAATGGGGACCGGCTCTTTGGGGAAGGAGAGGACAAAGGTCGTGCCCTTACCCACCTCGCTCTCCACATGGACTTCTCCTCCATGTCCGAGAATGAGTTGACGGACGATATAGAGCCCAAGCCCTGTACCCGAAGTTCCGCTAGTGTTGCTTCCTCGCGAAAACTTTTCCCAAATGCTTTCTTGAGAATCCTCAGGAATTCCCATTCCATTGTCTTCGACCCGGATCTCGAATCGATCCTCCAATTCCTTCCCATAAATCCTCAAAAACCCTTGTTCCTTTTTGGGATCCATGTAGCTGGCCGCGTTGCCAATCAAATTCATGAAGATCTTCATCAACGCTTTCATATCAGCCTTGATCACAGGAAGAGCTTCGACGCGGACCTGAATCCCTTGCTCTTCAATCAAAAATCGAAGCCGCCTCAATATCGTCCCCGTCAAAACCATGAGGTCCACTTCTTCAAACTCAAAATGCATCCCGTCGTAATCCAACCGTGAGGACTCCACGATGTCATCAATCAGCTCCTGCATATAAGCAACGGACTCGGAAGCATTCTTCAAGGCTTCCGCCTGGGTCGAAGAGATCTCTCCCAAATGCCCCCCAAGCAAGAGGCTGATTACCGTTTTAAAAACCGTAAGAGGCTTTTTGAGGTCATGAGAAATCAGCTGGTTCACCTCGACCAGCTCCCGGTTTTTCCGCTCAACTAGAGCCTTGTACTCGGACAAATCCGAATACAATTCAGCCAACTCGAGGTTTGATTGGACAGCTTGTCCAAGGAGAGCATGTTCCTCATCCCCGATGAAAAACCCGTCTCCTCCTGGATCACGATTCGTTGGGGCTTGGCTTTCGCCTTTCTTTGGGATTTCGGGTTGGCTGGGTTCTGGTGGTATGGTTTCGAGCTGGACGGACTCCGGTTGGACTGAATCTTGAGAATCGTTCCCTCCCCTCGGGGAAACTTCATCAGAAGCAGACTCGTTGGAGGGGCCTTTGGGGCCAGCAGCTTCTAAGGGATTTTCTTGATCCGAAACCTGAAGGTCCAATAAAACTCCAGCCCGGAGAGCAGAATCCTTATGTTTCCCTTCTTGGACTTCGGTTGGGGAAAAAGCGAGGATCCGCTCCTTTGCTTTTTGAGCAATACTTTGAGGATCTTCCCCTTCCTTTTTTCCCAAGCCGTATTGGCGAACCTTGTCCTCAACCAAACTGGCCGCAGCCTGGGCGAAGGCTTCCAAAACTCCTTTTTGCTCGGTTGCTACGGAGGGAAAGGTATCGACGTCCCTGAAACGGTATTTCTCAATCATCTCCTCTACGGAGAGTGTTCCAGGAAGGTCCAGCTTATTGAACTGGATGACTAAAGGAATCTTTGTCCAATCCAGCCCATTTAGATCCAGGTTTTCTTTTAGGTCTTCGATAGCCCTTAGGTTGTCCTCCACCCGATCCTTTTGAGAATCTACAACCAAAACCACCGCATCCGCACCGGAAAGGACATAGCGCCTCATCACCACATATTTAGGCTGACCGGGAACGGTAAAACCCTGAATCCGGATTTTAAATCCGTCAACGGTCCCTAGATCAATGGGCAAGAAATCAAAGAGCAGGGTCGCATCCTGTTCCGTATTGATCGAAACAAGCTTGACTTCATCCTTGGGGCAGAGAAGGTTGTGAACAACCTTCAAACTGGTGGTTTTGCCCCCCAAGCCTACGCCATAGTAGACAAGTTTCGCATTGATGGTTTTTTCAGCGAGATTGATGAATCCCATGGAAGGCTCTCATAAATGGCAAACAAGGCCTCCACCCGCCAAGGGTTGCTGGTGGGAGGCAAATGCTTCCAAAGAGAACCCAAGGGGAACGAGGCAAAAGGAACTCTTCCTTTGATCGGCCATGGGATGGGGAAAACGTGAAAAAAAGTTCAGTGGATTTTTGCACCTTTCTCGTTGATTGCTTAGGTTCTCGATCCACGGAACCCAAGTTCAAGAGCTTCTTTCCCTGAAGATCCCGGCCCAATGGATGATGCTTGAGAATGGCCTCTCAGCGGAAAACAAGTCTCCGGGAATTCTTCCTAGAAAAACTCCCAAAGGAAATCTTGGACCCTGGAGGGGAAGCCACCGGGCTCAGTTTCCGGGCTTGCTCTGGAGATCTTTTTGAGTCTTTTCCAATCTTTAAAATCCAGGGATTCTTTTAAATACCCCAGAACCTGCTGGCGTTCTCGCGTCGGAGCTTTGGGAGAAAAGAGAACCACTTCCCGAAAAAACCTGTGAATCCTTTTGGCCCGGGCCCTTCCCTGGGCATCCGAGGAGAGGGCCGCTAAGTCCGCCAAGGCCCCCAAAATATGACTCCGTCGAAGCCTATCTCCTTTTAGTTTCCCAAAAAGATCCAAAAGGGCCTGTTCACTCTCTGGAATGTTCGCAAGCATGAGAGCTGAATAACTCACCGTGTCGATTTGATTTTTTTTAGAAATCCAGCGAGGAGGCTCTTGAAATACTTTCAGGAGGACCGGGATCCCTTCTTTTCTCCGAAGATGGCCTAAAGCTTGAAGGAGGGGACGCAAACCCTGGACCTTCCCACCCAGTCTATGGATTCGCGCCTCAATGATGGGGACAAGACCGGAAAGGCCGGCTTCAATACAGAGGTCTCGGAGGATCCGGAATTTGGTCCCAGTCGCTTCCCGTATTTCACCCAGAATCTCTGAAAAAACAGGCGTGGATCGACCCCGCAAGGCTCGGAAAGCCCCTCGACGCACACTGAGATCGGGATCCGAGGCCAAGACCTCGAGAAGCGCAGTACTTCTTTTTCCGGGGATCTTGGCAAAGAACCCCGTGACCGCCCCACGAACCAATGGGTCCTTGTCCCCGGCAAGGACTTCGATTTCACGCAAGGAGGCCTTGGGAACTCTTTCTGCAAGTGCGTTTATTAAACCCGCTCGAAAGGCAGCAGTTTTGGCTTTTTTAAGAGCTTGAAGGAGAAAGACTCTCCCCTCCTCCCCGCCCGAACGATGGAGCTCCATCGCTACCACTACTCGCAAGTTTTCAGGAAATGCGAGGATCTTTCCTCGAAGAGTCGCCAGGCTGAGCTGGGGGCGTTTGGCGCGCTTGAGAGCATCCAAAAGCTCGGCATGCAAACCGCTCAAGCGCTCAGGGGCGATCTTCCCGTCGAGGATGCCTCTGAAAAAACGCGCGGTTTCCGGGATATCTCCCCTCTTAGCAAGGATTTTCAAGACCAAGGCTTGTCCACTTGGGGAAAAGGTCGAAAAACCCCTTTCCAAGAGAAGAACCGTTGTCTTGTCAGCGCATTGTGCCAGAGATCGAAGTGCATCTGTCCGCACCCCAGGGTGGGAATGATCCAAAGCTTTTCGGAGGAAACCTGAAGCATCCTCTTCACCCCGATCTCCCAGGATTTGAATCACGTTGCGCAAAGGAGACGAGTCGGGATTTCCAAGGAGCTGCTTCTGTCCGAATCGCAAGAGAGCTTCTCGGAGCGCCGGATCCCGGGAACGGATACAAAATGATTTTGCAAACCTCCATGCACGAGCTGTGGTATTGCCACTCACCTTCTCCACCAAGCGCTCAATCATTTCGGGCTTGCTAAAGGTATAGACCACCCTTGTAGGAGGAGATGGGCTCAAAACCGGCATGAGGGCAAACCCTCCCTCCGGCGGAGTTTTGGCAGGCCCACCCTTTTTCAAGGCATCCCTGCTGCATCCCATGACCATGCATGGAAGAAAAGCGGCAAGGAAAAGGAAAGATCGCTGGATTGATTTCAATGGCACCCTGAAACTAGACCCCTTTGTGACGGACGTAACGTTTTTCGACCCAAGCAGCACATTTCCTGATCTTCATCCCCCAAGCTGAAAAGGGTTATTTTTTCTGAGTGGGGAGGATGGAACTTGGACTCAGCGTGCCCAGGATAGATTGGAGTTGGAACCAGGAACTCCGATAGTCAAGGCGAGCTTTGAGCCAACGGGAACGAGCATCCGAGAGCTCTTGGTTCCTTCTTTGAACTTCGAACTGGGTTGTAGAATCCAAGTTCAGGCGAATTTTTTCGGTCTCCAAGTTCGCCTGCGCCAAATCCACCGAATGCTTAGCTGCTTCAATGGTCTTCTTTTGAGCCCTCAGGGTCCGATAAACCTTCCGGAGGTCTCTGGCCAAATCAATCTCGAGAACACGGAGGTTCCTCCGAGCCTTTTCCAGCTCCAACCGAGCCTTCCGAAAGGATGCCTTGGCAGCCAGGTTCCCGATCGGAATCTCGAAGGCGAGCTTGAGGCTGTAATCCGGAAATTTGAATCCAAACACATCCTCCTGATACTTCCCCGTGTCATCCCGAATGGCATCACTGGAGACCGACCCACTCAAATCCAATTTAGGGTAAAGATCCCAGCGGGCCTTTTTTGCTTGAAGGAGCGCTTTTTGGACGCGATCCCGGCCGGCGAGGATATCGGCCCGTGTCCGATGGGCTTGGTTCAAAGCTTGCGAAAAAGGAGGGAGAACAAGCCCAACATCGTTTTGTCCAAGCTCTTCAGTGGGAATCAGGACGACCTCCCAATCCTCGACTTCTCGAAAAGGAAGGATCAATCGCTTCAATCGGTCTTCGCCCTCCAGAATGGCATTTTCGGCCAGAATCAACTCCTCCTCCTTGCGGGCCACATCGGCCTGATCCGCGACCTTGTCCTTCGAGGCCAGCTCCCCAAGGCGAATCTTTCGTTCCGTTCTCCGCAACTGCTCCCTTGAAATTTCCAAGCTTTCGAACTTGACTCGAAAATCCTCGCGGACAAAGACCAAGCCGTAATAGGCTTCTGCGATTTGCTGCAAAACGGTCTGTGCCCTGCGCTTAAAATCCTTCCTGGAAGCCCGAACCTCAAGCCTTGCGCTCCGGTAATCGGCGAGAACGCTATCCCCCCAAGCACCCCGAAGGAGAGGTTGGCTCAGAGAGAGCTTGACATCCCCAAAGAAAAAAGTGGATGGAAACGAGAAGGCTGAATTGACTTTTTGCTCGAGATAACCCGGAGAAAAGGCCAACTCCAGAGTTCCCCCGGTATCAAAGGTTTTCCTTGCCCCAAGGCTGAGAAGATAGGTTTGGGACCGTGAACTCGGTTGCAAACTACTCCTCGCAGGAGACTCCGAGCGAGTCCAGGTGGCTTCGGTGAAAAAGGCTGGATCAAAAACCCCCCGTGTTCGCTCAAAATCTTCCTTTGCAATCAGAGTGTCCAATCGCGACACAGCCAAGTCCTGGTTTTCGACAGCACCCAATTCGAAACATTGCCGAAGCCCCAAATGCAGATGGCGCCCCGGACGCTGATCGGTAGGAAGGAGAATGGGTTTCTTTGCTTCCTTGGATGGACTTTGGTGCATGTTTTTTGGAGAAGGCCTGTTTTGGGAATTCGCCTCCGGTTTTTTTTGGCTCACCAAACCTGTCACACTCAAAAGAACCACGCATACAACCTTAATCAAATTGCTACTCCTCATTCTGGGCCATCATGGCCCCTTCCTTACGCAATGGCTCCGAAAACTCTCAGAAAAGTTCCAAACTCTTCTCGTTGCTGGCCCCTTCCAGGCCCCAGGCTCAACGCCCACCAAGATAAGGGGCCAAATAAACCGTTTGGGCAAGGAGGAGGATCGCGGTCTCCCTGAGGTTGGAAGGGTTCGCTCCTGCAATAAGCCGCCGTAAGGCAGCTTCGAAACGAGCCCATCCGCGTTTAGGGGGAAAAAGGCTCCAGGCAAGGTGATACAGGGTCGGGTTCCTCGTCCCCAACCACTGGGGATTCCTCTCGAAAAAAATGAGCCCCTTGCGGATGGGTTCGGGATCTACCAGATCGCCATAGCCGAAGAGGAGAGCGGCTCGCGCATGGATCCCTTGGCTCCCTCGGGAATGAGTCCTTAGGAGCAAATGCTGGAGAAAGACTTGGCGAAGTCGGCTTGCCTTTTCGGGGGACACTGAGAGAGCGGGAGCCAAACGAAGCAGGAGGCCCGCTTCGGCGAGAGAGTTGACCGAGCTTGCCCAGGTTCCTAGGAATCCCAACGCCCGTTGAGTCCCGCCTTTTCCCCTTTGTTTGTGCCGATACGCCCTTAATCCTTCGGCCTGTTCTTGGGTAAATCGACAGAGCTCCCGGGAGAGGACGTCCACCCGCTGGCCGTTTGTAATGAGAGCTCCTTCGAGGTATGCCCCCAAGGCCACAGCTAGAGATTCTCCATGCAAACGAGGCAACCAGACCTCAATTCGTCCAAGGAGTTTTCGAACCCACGCAGCATGCGGGCCTCTGCGAGTCGTAGAACCGGAGGCAAGTAAGGCCTTAAGGGCAAGCGAATCCCGTTCAACCTCTTCATAGCTTGGATTTAGGTCGTCCCGGCCCATCCCCCTTTTCTCCAAAAACCCAACAAGCGTCTTGCCTAAAAATTCCACCCGCTGCCGGCTGCGTGCATCGAAGCCCACCTGTTTTGCTGCCCGCAGAGAAAATTCCCCGCCTGAGCGACGACGAAGAAGAAAGCGGAGCATGCGGAGGTCGTTGTTGGAATGGATCCAAGCAAGGGAATCCAAGGGTTTTTTAGGCAAAGCCTCGGTTCCCAACCCTTTCAACGGATTTCCCGAAACCTTTGCTCGGAGAGCCCCCGCTTCCTTCCAGAGTTCAGGATTGGAAACCGGGTTTTGTGAAAAAAGTCCAAGAAAGAACAAAAAGGCACCGAGGAGGAAAACCAGACCCAAACCCAGGCGAAGCGGGATGGAACGCTTAAGCGCCAATTCAAGATTCCAAAGGAAGGTCCAGGCCCCAAGGGCACGGTCCTTCCGACGCTCTCGGCGAAGAGCACGCGCACGCACCACGGTCCCTATCCGACGGCTGGGACGCACCGAATCGAAGACCTCAAGTTGGGGAAGAAGATCCTTCAGATCTCGAGCGATCTCCGGATCTTCATGGAAAAGAGGAGGCACATCCACTTCTTCGGAGACACTCCCTTCCCTTGGAGTCTCATTTCTTTTCTTTGGGGGCTTCATCCTTCTTTAGATCAATTTCATATTCAGAATTGCTTGGCGAGGCTCACTTTTCCACTTTTTCCTTGTTTGCGGGACCGGCCTCCTCATCACGGGCAGCATCAGGGTCCCGCTTGGGCTCAAGCTCCCCCCGCTTGCACCCTGCAAGATTCAGGCCCCTCATCCTCCACTAAAAGGGCTTTGAGAGCTTTGACGGCATTGTGCATCCGAGATTTCACGGTCCCCACTGGGATTTCCAGCAGCTCACTGACTTCGGGATAAGGAAGACCCTGGTAAACTGCAAGCTCGAAGACCAGGCGATGTCCCTGAGTCAGGCGATCCAAAGCGTGACGCATGCGAACCTTTTGTTCTTCCACGACCATATTTTCAAGGACACTGGGTTGCTCCGCTTCGACAGAATCCCTCAAAGGCTTTTCTTCGTCCACAGAAGCATCCAGGGAATAGAGTCGGGGTTTGGGTTTTTTGGAGCGATAATCATCAATCCAGAGGTTCGTCGCAATACGATAGAGGAAGGTCGAAAAACGTCCTCTTGCCTCGTATCGATGCGCGCTTCTAAGCAACCGAAGGAAAACCTCTTGAGTAAAGTCCTCAGCCCGTCCCTGATCCCAGCAAAGACGGTAAAAAAAGCGAACCAAAGGCGCTTCGAAACGCTCCACAATGACATCGAAGGCTCTCGGATCCCCTAAGCGAAACCTCTCCATGAAGTCGATAGACTGCTCTTCAGGAAAGTGCAGAATTTTCTCCTCCCCCTTTTTAGGCTCCCTGAAGGAAGCATGTTTCCCTCTCAGCTGGGAGGCCCCCCTTGCATGCGTTTTGCATGCCTTACGACTAAGTTTTCGTTTGAGAGGATTTGCCATAAGAATCGATTCTACCCTAGGATCCTATCCGGCAACGCAGGCCCAGGCCCAAGGTTCAAACTTTTTTTCGCTTTTGGGGACAAAAACTCAAGGATTCTCTTCCAAATTGAGCTCCCCACCAATCCTATCGACCCAGGCTCCTTCCAGAACAAGAACAATGCGACGGGTTCCCTCAGAAAGGTGCTCCAAATGAACCTTCAAAAAATCTTGGGGGAGCTTATGCCGCAATTTTTCCCCCCATTCCACCACCAGGACCCCCTCTTCGGCCAAGCGCGCCTCAAGGCCATCCTCCAAAAAGTCCGCAGTCCGTCCCTCGAAGTAGGCGTCGAGATGAAGAAGGGGGACAGGCCCTTCATATTCAAGCATCAACATCCAAGTCGGACTGCGAACCTCGTCAGCTGCGTCGATCCCAAGACCACGAGCAAGCCCTCGGACAAAACAGGTTTTCCCTGCCCCAAGCTCCCCAATCAGCGAAACCCCATCTCCCGGCTGCAGAAGGACACCCAATCGTTGTCCCAACCGCTCAGTCTCACCAGGAGAATGGCTCAAGAAGCAGAGCTGGACGGGCTTGGCTGAGGCCCTCTCAACATGGGGCTCACCATGCTTGTTTGAATCCCTGGGTGTCCCCGGGTTATGGGAGTTCATGTAGGTATCCCTCCTCCGCCAACCGAATCCCGCTTCCATCCTTCTTGCGGAGAACAAGGCCCGGCCCCCCGCAAACACGGCCAATCGGTTGGCGCAGAATCTTCGAAAATTGGCTGTCCCCTTGTAGCCGGCGAGAGGCCTGGGCAGAAAGCCCAAAGCATAGTTCAAAATCCTCCCCATCCCCGAGGGCGGCAGCCAAGGGTCCAAGAGGACCTCGGGCCAGAGGGGAGCGTTGCGCTGACCGGTGGACGGGAACCCCCCCTTCGAACAGTTCCGCCCCCAACAAAGGCTGTCCCCCTTTGCTCGAAGCCTGAAGCATGCGGCCCAGATCGAGGGCCAAACCATCGGAGAGGTCGATCATGGCATGCAGAGGGTAAGTTCGGGACAGCTCTTGGGCGAGGGTGATGCGAGCCTTTACGCGAAGATGACGCTTCGTATAGGGTGCCCCCCCGAGAGGGCCCGAAACATGAAGGAAGTCCCCATTCCTAAGACCATCCCGGGGAATGGGACGACCAGGACAACGTCCGAGAGCCGTCAAACTGAAAACCGAGGGTCCTTCAACCCCCGCTACATCCCCCCCAATCCAGCCCGCCCCATACTCTGCAACCTCATGGGCCACGGCTCGATAAAGGGCACAACGACGCCTAAAGGTCCAAGTAGGACCAAACACGAAGGACACTAAAACCACTTCCGGCAAGGCCGCCATGGCCGCAAGGTCCGAAAAATTCCTTCCCACGAGTTTCTGACCAATATCGCGGGGAGCCGCGGAAGAAAGAAAATGCCTCCCTTCCACAACCGGATCCATCGTGGCTAAGAGCTGACCAGCCCGCCCTGCCTCCCTTCTTCTCCCAGGCAGCAAGGCGGCGTCATCCCCGGGCCCCAGGAGACCTCGACCCCCCAACAGGGTTTCCAAAAAAGCCAAGTCCCGCTCCTCACCCATCCCCCGCAAAGCACTCATTCGCCTTTCCCCAAGGCAAAGAGGACACGAAACAGCACCTGCCTGCGCCTGATCCAACCCAACTTCCGCGAATCCGCAAAAGGAACCTTGAGATCTTCATTCAGGAGAAAATAGTTTCCCTCGGGGATTCTCCCGAAGACATGAAAGCTCCGAGGATCCAGCTCTGAGGGGAGCGGGATCGCTTTTCCTTTTCTGTCCAGGAGGATCAGTTTGTTTTTTACAATCGTTAGGGTTTCCCCAGGAAGGCCCCGCACCCTGCTAAAGGCAACACCCCCGTCACGCCCCTTAAAAAGGACAACCCAATCCCGCTTCAAGACCATAGGAGGTTTGCGGTCAATCAGATGCCGCTGCCCAGGCACCAAGATCGAGGGGACCGCCTGCATGCCCGGATGATCCAAAACGGGGATTCCAAAGCGGCGAAAGACAAAGAAGTAAAGGAGGAGAGCCAGTACCCCTAAAACATACCAACTCATGCGCCGCAATCGCTTCGCGGCATCTTGGACCTTCATCCCAAAAGCTCCCGCAGTGAATGCACGAAGCTTCCAGGATCCCCGCTCGCCAACGGGCCTCGCATGAAGGCCAGACCATGCACACCTGTCGCAAGCACCTCCGCTGCATTGGAAGGAAGAATGCCTCCCAAAGCAATCACCGGAACTTGGGACTCCTCTATCAAGGTCTTCAAACCAAGGAGCCCCAAGGGAGGCCGAGGGGGACCAGCGGCCTTCCGCACCGGAAAAACCGGCGAAGCAAAAACATAGTCCACTTCACCCTCAAGAGCCTCTCGCAGCTCTTCCAGGTTATGAACGGAGGCCCCCAGGCGCAGCTGAGATCCAACTGCACGTCTGGCCGCAACCGGTGGCAAGGAAGTCCGCCGAAGGTGCACCCCATCCGCCTCGCTTGCAAGTGCAAGGTCCAGGCGGTCGTTGACCATCAGCCAGCCCCGATCAGGAGGAAAAATCTCCCGACAGCGCGCCACCGCGGGCAAAAGATCCCTCGGAAAGGAATGGCGTTCCCGGAGCTGAAACCCATCCAGCCCTTCTCGGACACAGGCCGCAAGCGCTTGATAGAGGTCTTCCGATAACCCCTCCCCGGGGCTGATCCAAAACAAGCGGGGAACCTGAATGGCTGGCTTCATCATCGATACCCCCGATTCGGGCTATCCCGTCTTTTGACTTGGAGAATTTTCCGCTCCCTTTTTCGATTTCCCGGGAAGGACAAGGTAAAAACCTAAATCCCTGAGCATCCCCCGGAAATCTCCCAGGCGAACATCTTTTTTGATTTCCAGTTCATTGGGATTCGGCCGCTTTCCAGTCAATTCACGCACCCTGGGATGCTTAAGCAACTGATCGATCATTTCCGGCTTCCTGGCCCGCAACACCCTCTCCCCACTCAAAACAAGGAGCCCGGCACGGTCCCCCCAATCCTGCAAACTGAAGAGTACATTCTGAGGGAGCTGAACACGGCAGCGATCCGTCAAAACATCCAAGATCTCTGCAATCCCCATTCCATCAGCAAGAGCTGAACGCACTGACTCCTCGCTGATCTGAAAGCGATAGACATGCTCCGCGCTGGTCCGCGTACTGAACCGATCCAGGCTGTGCACCAACTCGAAAGCATCTTCCTCGGGAAAAAGCAAGATCTCAAAATCGGGATTTACGACAAGAGTCGAGCGCCCTCCCTCCCCTTGGGCGTTGGAGAGGAGCACTGCGCCCAAGCGTGACAAGCGCAGCCACTGTGGGATCTGGGACTCACCCTTGTATCCGAAGTCGATAATACCAAGCATATGGAGACGGTGCCTAACCCAGTGGAAAAGGTTCCAGATCAGTTGGGACTGGTCTTCCAACACCAAGAAACAGCCCTGAGCCCTCAAGTCATCGAAGTACGTTTCAACACCAAGCCCATCCAATTGGGTCATATAGCTATTTCGCGCAAGGTGAGGCAAAAACATCGCATCATACCAATGGCCGGGCTCAAGCCGCCGCAAAAGCCTCAGTAGAATCCGCCGCAACCGCACTTGATGGAAAGGATCGCCCCCCGAGCTGCTATCTTCAATGGCAAATCCCAAGAGGAGACGCAGCTTTTTGATCAACTCCATTTCCTCGAAGTTACGCCCTGCCTCCGAAAGCCGAAAGGTCCTCTCCCCCGTCGGCTCAATCAACCGGCGCTGCCGACAAAAGCGATAGAGAAAGCGGAACACCCGTTTGGGATCCTCCCCGTCCTCCTCCGTTACCAACCTGGCCATCATCCGCTTTTCGGTCGCCTTGAAAATCTCCCCCTTCACCGTAAAGCGCACCCCATTCTCGTCCACATAGCGCAAAAAACGCATCACGTTCGTTGCAATGTCCACCCCGGCCGAGACGAGCCGGGGCGGTTCCCTCCCCTCCCTCCTGGAGACCTTTTTCAAGTAGACAAGTGTGACCTCTTGGAAGATCCAGAGGGCCTCCTCATGAAACTCCATTCCATAACGCCGAAAGTCAAAGTGCCGCACAGTCCCCAGCAAGGACTCTTCCAACACACGCCTCAACTCCGCCCCATTCCCAAAGGCCCCTTCCCCCCCCGGCGTCTTTTCGGCCAGCGATCGCGGCAGGATCCCCCCGTAACGCCTCAGAGCGAGTTCAACCAATTCACGCACCTTGGGCTCCAAGCGGCGGATTCGGGCCATCACCGCATTGGGCATTAGGAAGAGCTTGTAGGCCTGCCGTGCGTGTTGCAAAGCCTTGGCCTCCTTTCCTTCGTGGAAATGTTTTTTCTGAAGGTAGTCCTTAAGCGTCAAGGGCCCCTGCGGCTCGCGTGAGGGCTTCGCCTTGCCCTGCAAAACCTGCAAAACCTCGGCCAGCTCAAGCGGAAGAATCCATGCAACCTCACCATGGTCCCCGATCCCCTGACTCACTGTTTGAAACACAAAGCCCTGGACGACCAAGCGTTTGATCGCCAACTCCGCGGAACTGGTGGGTGTCCCTTGATCCTCCCCCACCCTGACCAAGGTTCTATGGCCGGCCACAAAACCAGGTTGCTCCAAGAGGTAATCCAAGAGAACTTGGGTGAGCCCATCGAAATAGCTCCGAATCTCAGCCACCCCATCCTCGTCCTGCATCTTGGCCAAGATGGCATCAGCATCCAAATCCTGGCCCTCGCCTCCACCACCCCAGGCACGGACAACCCGTTCCCTCTCGCTTTCCTCCAGGACCGCGAACAGCTCGTGAAACTTGATTCCCCTCACCCTTCTACCCCTTCTCTGTTAGCACGCCACTCCTCGATGCGGTATCCATAGCCCTGTTCCGCAAGAAAGCGCTGCCGCTTAGCCGCGAATTCCTGATCCACAGTCCCTGCGCTGACCAAGGCGTAAAAAACCGCCTCGGAACCATCCGACTTAGGTCGCAGAATACGCCCAAGCCGCTGCGCCTCCTCCTGCCGCGAACCGAAAGAACCCGAAACCTGAATCGCCACATTGGCATCGGGAAGGTCAACCGCGAAATTGCCGACTTTTGAGACCCCAAGAACCCTCAGCTCCCCCTTACGAAAGGCCATGTAGAGCTTTTCCCTGGACTGGGTGCTTGTCTTTCCGGTGATCATTGGGATCCCCAAATCCGCACGAATCCTTTCAAGCTGGTCGAGATATTGCCCAATGATCAGGACTCGATCCCCCTTGTGAGCTTGGAGCAACTCCTTCAGGGCCTCCAACTTTCGAGAATTGGTTGAAGCTAAGCGAAAAGCGTTCCGCGGCGAAGCTTGGAGGTAACACCGCCGCTCTTCACCTTCAATGGGAACGCGGATTTCGACACAACTCGCCTTAGCGATGTGCCCCCCACTCTCCAGCTCCCGCCAAGGCACGTCGTAGCGCTTCGGCCCAATCAGCGAAAACACATCGGTCTCCTTGTGATCCTCGCGAACCAGGGTCGCCGTTAGCCCAAGGCGGCGGCGCGCTTGGATCTCGGCCGTCGCCCTGAAAACCGGGGCTGGAAGCAGGTGCACTTCGTCATAAATCAATAAACCCCAATCTCGATCCCCAAAGAGGTGGAAATGCTCGAACTCCCCCTCCTTCTCCTTGCGGTAGGTCAGGATCTGGTAGGTGGCGATCGTCACGGGACGGATCTCCTTCCGCTCCCCCGTATATTCCCCAATGTCTTCTTCCCCAAGAGAGGTCTTGTCGAGGAGTTCCCGCTTCCATTGCCGGACGGCCACAGTGTTCGTGGTCAGAATCAAGGTCCAGGTTTTGAGGAGGTCCATCACCGCCATCCCCACAATGGTTTTCCCGGCTCCACAGGGAAGGACGATGACTCCGCTCCCCCCCGTCGCGGCGCCGCCCGCATAAAAGAGCTGGGCCGCCTCCCGCTGATAGGGACGAAGTGAAAACCGGCCTCCTTGGGCCATCTCTTCGCGAAATCCAAAATCAGGGAGCCTGGCTCCCTCCCTATAGCCTCCAAGGTCCAGAACAGGATAACCCAACTGGATCAAAGCCTGTTTGAGGTTCCCCCGATCCCCCTCCTCTACGAGGAATCCCCCCTCCCTCCCGTCCCGGAGATACTTGGAAACCGACTCGGCCCCCACCAACTCCCCCAGAAGTTCTTCATCTTGGGACCGAAGAAGCAGAAGATCTCCCTCACGCTCCAAGCGGAGCAATCCGTAGCGCCGATACCAATCCCGGATCTCCGAGACCAAGTTCGGGGGGAGAGGAAAGCGACTTCTTGCAGCAAGTCCCTCCAGAAGCTCCTCCAACTCCATGCCGGCGGAAGCAGCATTCCAGATCGAAAGGGCACTGATCCTAAAAAAATGGATGTGCTCGGGGGCCTTCTCCAACTCCGCAAAACGAGCAAGAAAGTTCCGGGCTTCTTCGAAACCGGGAGCCGCCACCTCCACCAGCACGGAACGGTCTCCCTGAACGATTAAACAAGGGGTCTTTGAGGCTGTCTTTTGGTCCACGCTCAAGGGCCATTTCCGGAGTGGGCGGGCGGTAATAGTTCTAAGAAAGGCAGAACATCTTAGCCATGGACTCAAGATGAGGCTAGTGGGAGCCTCCTGGTCTCTGGAATTCAGGCATTTCCGGAGAAATTACCGATTCTTAGGGGTCCGAATCTCACCACAGAATCCCCTGCCCATACCCCAAGCCCTTAAGCCCTTTACCGTACCAAGAATTCCTGGCTTTTTGCCACCCTCTCGCGCCAATAAGCCAAAAGGTCCCCCATGGTTTTCTCGAAAGGAATCTCGGGTTTCCAACCGGTGTGTTCGCGGAATTTTCGAGTATCGGGGACTTGGAGATCCGCATCGATGGGACGAAGGCGTTCCTTTTCCACTCTCACTTCGATGTCATCCCGCGTGGACAAGGAGAGAAGATAGTCAAGCATTTCCCTCACCGTGCAAGAGTAGCTCCCCCCGATATTGTAATAAGCCCCCGGTTCAGGATTTTGAGTGACCAGCATGTAGTAGGCTCTTACCGCGTCCCTGACATCCGACCACGTCCGCATGGAGTCAAGATTGCCGACCTTCAAAAGGGGAGGAATCAAACCCGCTTCGATCATGGCGATCTGCTTGGCGAAAGTCGACTCTGCAAACACATCCCCCCGCCGTGGCCCGGTGTGCGTAAACATCCGTGTCGTCATGACGCAAAGGCCATAGGCCTCCCCGTAAAACCGCCCCAGGAGGTCCGTCCCGACCTTAGAAATGGCATAGGGCGAAGCGGGATGAAACCCAACCTCCTCGTGGATGGGAAGCTCTTCTTTGGACACCCGCCCAAAGACTTCCGAGGAAGCACAGACATGGACAATCGGACACAATCCCGAATGCCGGATCCCTTCCAAAACATGTGCAGTCCCAAGGATATTGGTCTGGAGAGTCTCAAGGGGAGCATCAAAACTGGTTTTGGGATAGCTCTGGGCCGCAAGGTGGAACACGTAGTCGGGCCGAGCCCGCCGAAGGGCATTCTGCACGCTCGCGAAGTCGTTGAGATCCCCATAGAGCAGATGAACCCGATCTTTTGCATTGATCCTGGGAAGAAGATGCTCCACATTCGAGAGATCTTCATTCCAACGTAAAAATCCGTAGATCTCCCAAGCGGTATTCTCCAGGAGGAAGTCCACCAAATGGGAGCCCACCATCCCCGTCACTCCTGTAATGAGGCAGCGCACTGGCTTAGGCTTTCCCGGAATGATTGTTTGTGCTTGCTCTTCAGGCATAACACCCCTTCCGGTCTCTCTCTGACAAAATCGGCTCCTCAATGGGCCATTCAAAACCCCAGCTCGGATCATTCCAAGCAATGGTGAACTGTCGCCCCGGCACAAAATGGCTGTCCTGCTTGTAGAAGTAAATCAAGGTGTCAGACAGGGCTAAAACCGAGTTCCCAACACCTTTGGGAATCAATAATTGCCGCCGGTTTTCCCCACTCAGGCTGAAGGATTCCCAACGCCGGTAACTGGGAGAATCTTTCCTGTTATCTGCGAGGATTGCATAGCCTTCCCCATGCAAAACCGTCACCAACTTCGTTGTTTCGAAGTCGCCGTGGATCCCCCGGAGGACAGCCTTTTTCGAAACAGAGAGGTCATCCTGCACCCAAGAAATCCCCCCTGCAATTTCCGAGTAAACCTCGGTATCAAACAGCTCGACATAGCGTCCCCGGTGATCTTCGAAGACCCCGGGCACAATCTGCCAAACTCCATGAAGAGATGTTTCCCGTACTTGGATCATGCCGATGCTATCGGAACAATCTCTCCAAAAACTTGATGGCTTCCTTAGAAACCCTCCGAGTCAAAGAGGCTTCACAGAGCGGCTTGTAGACAGAAAACAACTCAATGCCAGGCCTTCTCCTTCAAATAACAAGGAGAGGAACCTTTCCATCAATAACATCGATAACCTCATGCGCCCTCTCTATCGGGAGGGAGCTCCCTTCCATACCGAAACCTATGGATCCCTGCTCAACCGCATCACCATCCAGTATCTGAAATACATGCATATGAGGAGCGCGGGTTTCTTACAAGGGGATCGAATCCGCAGCCACCTGGAAACTTTGATTCAATGCTCTCAAAACGTTTATGACCGTATTCTTGAGGGAAGCCCGCCCTTTGATGGGCCCATCGCCTTCAACGGCGGCAATCCATCCGAACAAACTTGCGCTCCCAAGGAGTTCATGTCCTTTGGGAAAGCCCCGAGGTCTGTGAAATGGCACGGGGGGTCATCCAAGGTGCCCTGAGTTCTTTAGAGTTCTTGGGCTTTATCTTTCTCCAAGTGAGCTATACCGAGATTTACAAAGAGAACCCTCTCTCCCAGGAGACTCGCGGCTTCCTGGGGGACTTAGGCTTCCAACGCTACAAAGAAGCTCCAGGTTATTATCCGGAACGGGGTGACACCATTTATGTCCGAGCGAATTCCAAAGCGGCGAGGGAACTGAATCAATGCTTCAGTTTTTAAGGCCCTTAGCCCAAAGCCTTAGAGAATGCAGGTTCAAGATGCAGTTTAGGAAAGGAGCTGCTTTGCCCTCCCAGGGACAGGCTGCACATCCATTTTCTCATGTTCCACCTTCTTCGCCTTGGTCAAAAAAGTGCCACTCTTTCTTCCCCAGAGAATGCTTTCTTTTGCAAAGCGAGGGAGGAGACCTTCAAAGTTGGTCTGACTAAACTCAATCACCTGCTCTGTCTGTCGGAGCGGGATGGGGTCATTCGAGTGGAGAGCATGAAAATAATCCAAGAAATTCCATTCAAACCGGGCTTGGGTTCTCAAAACAGATTGGGAAACTTCCTCCTCTCCGGGACGCGGGAGAACATTCTTGGCCCCAGGGCGGGGCATTCGCAAGTTTTGAAAACGAAAGACTGCCTGTAACTCGTCGGGGTCGAAGGGAACCGCCATGGACTCTAGGAAGTTCTGAGTTAAATCTTCCATTTCGGCATAGAAAACATCAAAGTCCCTGGAAACTTGCAAAAAGAAGATTTCTTCGACGTCCCAATACAATCCTCCAAAATCGGGGAGGACCGTCCCACGGCCTTTGCCCTGAAGGATCTCTTCGATCTTATCCGAGAGTTGATCCAAGCAAGTTTCTATAAAGGGGTAGTCCCCCTCCTTGAAATTCCGCTCGGCAATCCAGGATAAATAACTCGTAAAAGGAATGCCAAATCGCTCATAGAGGTAGGCCATGACAAAATAACCCAACTTGAGGCTATGCATTCCCATCGTCACGAGGGAGAAAAGATAGGCTCGCTTCCAATCCTCCTGGCTGAGGGAATCGGTTTCAATGACGATCTCCTCTACTTCAGGCACCCAGCCCCTGTCCCGGACCTTCCCGTGAATCTCCGTCAACTCGATCTCCAGAGTCTTGATTCCAAACCGCTTCCGATATTCTGGTTCGTTGAGTTCGGTATTTGGATAAACCTGGCAAAGGTACATAAAGATCTGGTTTTTGAGGCCCGATTCCAAGATGGCCTCAATCCCAGAAATCCATGATTCATAACTTTCACCAGGAAGCCCAAGGATCAACTCGGTGTAAATGGGAACCTCGGCTTCGTTGAATTTCTTTTGGAGCCTCTGGGCCCGTTCCATTTTGATATTGTCCCTTTGGATGTTTTTTTGTACTCCAAGGTCCACACTCTGGTAGGAGATCGTGATCCCCTTCTCGAGTCCATGGCGATGAAACAGGCTTCCGATCTCGTAGATTTTCTCGTCAGTATTCTTCCCGTAACAAGTCCTGAACTTCTCGGGAAACCCCGTCTTCTCTTTGATCTCCACCAAAAGTTCCGCAATCTCCCGATCCCTTCGATGCACACCGAAGTTGGAGTCGGCGTTGAAGACATAGCGGATCCCCTTGGAAGCCATCCAGCGTAACTCAGCCTCGACCCGCTCCATGGAATGAAAGCGATACTTTCGGTTGAGCCCCCCCTTTCCCCAATAGCAGAATGTGCAACGAAAGGGGCAGCCCCTGTTGGTTTCAATAATGGCTTGAAACTCGATTTCTGGATGAGCCGTCAGCAACTCATCAAACATCCCTGTCAAATAGGGCGAAGGATAGCAGTCCAGGTCTTTTCGAAACGGCCTCTCCCCACACTCCCTTTGCACTTTTCCTTGATCATTTCTCCAGCTGATTCCCGGGATCCCTTCAAAACTCCCCCCCAAGGCGTAAGCTTCGAGAAGCTCCCGAAACGCATCCTCCCCATCTCCTCCAACTGTCACATCGACAAAGGAATGCTCCCGTAAAAACTCTCTCCCATCATGGGGAACATGCGCCCCCCCCATCACAATCAAACATTGGGGATAGCGCTCCTTAACCTTTCGAGCGACTTCCAAGCTAAGCCGGGCATTCCACATCAACATAGAAAAGGCCGCGACCTTTGGATTTTCATACTGAGCAAGGATTCGTTCCAGCCCATCGGTATGGAACAAAAAGGGCGCAAAATCATAATGCTTCCGCACCACCTCACTCTGCTCGGCGTATGCCCTGAGAATCCCTGAGACGAAGGGGAGATAGGTGGATCCCTCCATCAAGACATTGAATTCATTCAGATAGACTCGCCCTCGCGACTCCTTCGGACTGGGGGAACATCGATGCATGCAAGATCCTCGGCTTCAGCAGGGGCCAACCACCCGTACTATCGCCTTTTCGGAAGATCCCAGCCCTTTTCTTTACCTTTCTCGCTCAGGAGGGAAAGCAACGACCAAAGCGAAGGAGCAATCTGGGATCCCCCAAAACGACAATCCCCAAGGTTAACAAGCATCCAAGAAGAGATTTCTCCTTTCTGACAAAGCCCACCCATGAAGATTCTCGTCCCAGGACCAAAACCTTCGCCTTACCTACAAGGCCCCGTTGAACCTTCAATTCTTGGTTCCGAATCGAAATTGTCGCCTCCTTCACCTCCTTGTTTTTCCCCTTGAGCCGAAAGTGGTAGACACAATCCAAGCCCTTTGCCTGCTTACGTTGGAACAACCATGGAAGTGCCTCAAAGAACTGTTCAGCCTTTCCCGGTCGAAGTCCGGAACGCACTGCCTTGGTCGTCTTGCGAGGAAACTTTTGTCTCACGTAGGATTGGGCGTCGGAACCCTTCACCACGTAAACGACTTCCTCCTTGTTCTGAAGGGGTTTCACCACATCCTCGAGATACCCACCCTTATCCCCAAGGAAAGGGCCAATCACATCCTCTCCAGCAGGACAAACGGCCATACAATAGGCTGCCTTGTAATTCGGTCCCCAACCTAGGGACTGCCACATGGAAACCGTTTCTTGGTCCGAAAACCGCTTCCGATATCCACGGACAGATCCGGCAGAAGCGACCCCCTCGATCCAATCCCCGAAGCCTCCCATGAACTCCCTATAGTTATGCGTGTAACAAGCTGAAAAATCGAAATCCCCATTGGATTTCACTGCCCCCGTTGGACAGGCGGCCACACAAAGTTTGCATTCCAGGCATGGGTTAAAATCAATCCTCTGACTGTATTCTTCCAGCTCTGCATCCATAAGCACCGTTCCAAGAAGAATGTGGTTTCCGAACTTGGGATGGATCACTAAGCGGTGGATCCCCATTACTCCCATTCCCGCTTCCTGAGCGACCAACTTATGGCTCACAACCCAGATTCGCCCCGGCCATTTTTCGGCTTCCATAGGAAAACCGTGAGGAGGATTGATGGCTCCAATTCCCCTGCGCTCCAAGGCCTGAACAATCTTTCTCCCAACCTCGTTTACCTTGTCAGCCACATGGTGAAACTCAAGGTTCGCCACCGAACGCATCGGGCTGCGCAGATTCTCCCTCCCCACCCGGCACACGAAACTGATAAAAGTCCGTGCACCCGAAAAGGCTTCCCGCGCCCGCTCCCCCTCTTCCCGGATTTCGGGACGATCCACTTCAACAAAGCCCACATCATCCGCTCCAGCTTCCAAGCAAAGGCGGCGCAACCAATCTTTATCGATGCTTTTTCCTCTTTTTTTCAACCCCTTCTTCCCCTGCACCCCATTCCCTTGCCTCTCCTTTCCTGGATCCACTTTCCGATTCTTTTTCATAGACGCACCGTTGGTTGTATATACACATTAAGAGAGAAAAAATAAGGAGTTCCCTCTTCTCTTTCTTATTTCTTCGGAGATTTCACGGAGACCTTCCCCTCCATTGAAATCGACCCAAGGAGCGCAGACACAAGATCCTCTCCCAACCGCTCCTCGGCGACTTTTTGGGCCTTCTTCCATCCTGAAAAGGCCTTTTTGAAGACCCTTTTCCCTAAGGAAGTCACTCGGAGCTGCCCTCCCTTCCCACCCTTCTCTTCTGCCTTTTTTTGGATCCAATTCCGCTCCACCATCTTCTTAAGATTCCGGCTGACCGTAGATTTCTCCATGCAGAGAACTTGGCCCAACAAGGTGCTGTTCGCCTGGGATCCCATCATCAGCAAGGCTGCCATCATGTTCATTTGTCCAATGGTGATCCCCCCTACGCGAATTCGGGATTCGTAGATCCCCGAAACCACCCTTGAAAGAAGTCTGATTCGTGCAGCAAGACAATGCTTGGCAAGTTCCCTCGCCATTTTTTCCACAGGATCTTTCGGCATTCCTATATTGTATATACAACCAAAGAGAAAGCAATGCAAAAAAAGATCCATCTGAAAAGGTGCTCTTAGGCATCGAAAAAAAAACCCAGGGAGAGAAAATCTCCCGGGGTTTCCTGTTGAGCCCCACAAAGCTCGAGGGCAGAAAGCTCTCCAAGCCCCCTGCGTTCAACCGCTTAAGGAAAAGAACATCTCAGTATGCCGTTCCTGTTGGGTCCACCCAAAAGTTCAGAACCTGGAAGCCACGCTTCTTCCCCTTTCCTCCCCTTTGCTTGTAAAGAGCCACCCCAAAAGCATAATTCCAGGCGGAGAAATCCTTTCTGTCCTGGATATCTCCGATGGTCCCAGCGAAATGGGCTCCCAACCCGATTTCAATACTGTAAATACCGGTGTTCCCGATGCCATAGCTGGCCCCCGCGACAAAGGGCCCGATTTGGATCTCTCCTTGGACTCCAGTCGTGATGGTCCGGGTCTCCTCCGTAGAGTTGGACTTTTCAATATCGACAGAAGCCTCATTCACCCGAGTACCCTGCCCCACGGTTTGCGGTGGAGAAAGCCATCCCCTTCCATTGTTCACCTTCCCTCTGGCCTCAGATTCATTCAGATAGGAAACAGGATCCCCCACCCTGTGTTTGAAAACCTGGCTCCGGTCAATCCGAGCTTCTGGCTTCACAGTTTTGTTGTAGTACGAGAGAGTCCATTTATAGACTCGGGATTGCACAGGGACATCAATACTGATTTTTTTACCGATGAGGCTCGTATCCCTTGCGGCCAGAATCTTATAGATATAAGAACGATAGACCACTCCTTCAAAAATGATGTAATCCTCTTCATGCCCTCCGACAAAGGTCACGGTTTTGGTCACTGATTTGCTGGTTCCATGGGCCCTTTCTATCGATTTTTCATAAGTCGCCCGCACATCGAAACTATAAAAGGCGTTCTTGAAATCTGCAGAAAGCCCCACTTCCCCTGAAAGAGTCGTCGTGGCTGAAGTCGTATGAGTCACAGTTGTGGTCCGGCTTTTTCCATAGGAGACCTCTGTGTCGTCATAATTCTGGGAAATCCCCGCCTTGGTCGGTGGTGCTGCCATCAAACAGATCGGCACAGGATCGGAAAGGGCCAGAACCTTTTTATTGGTATAAGCAATGACCAAGCCATCCCCCTGCAAGTCTGCGGCAGCCAACATCGGCGTATGAAGAGAAACTGCCTTAGAGGATGCCTGTAGGGCTTGAGTCCAGATTTTCTCAACCTTCAAGCCAAAGCGAAGTTTTTGTTGGGAATGAATGTTCTTCTTCCCAATACGGTACATCTCAAGCTTGGCATTCCTACCCGAGTCATGATTCACCATAGCAACCACTACCCGATCCTTTTTCTCAAACACATCATGGAAAACTGCTGCCCGGCTGCTGGCTTTTGCATGACCCTGGGTAGTTACTTGCAAAGTTTCTTTCGTCTTGCTCCAGGCATCCTTTTCTTGGTTGAAGACCCATTGGGTGAGTTCAACATCATATCGGCCGGGAGCAGAGGTACCATTGGCGGAACCCGCATGGATCATCAGTGCATCGGTCCCATTTCCATCCAAATCGACGGCAAATGCTTGCCAACTCCGATGCCTAGAGAATGGGGTATAGCGAACATGCTTCCAACCATCCGACTTGGGTGTCCCAAGAAATGCAAAGGACTTCTTGGCATCCATCCCATCATAAAGCCCCATATTGATTTGGGGACCCCCGCTGTTTTCCACTCCAAGAAACACCAACTCGTCGGAACCATCTCCATCAAAATCGCCCGCGACAACATCCAAGTCAATGTAAGATGCTTGATTGTTTCCAACCGTACGAACATAGGGCAGAAAAGACGCATTTCCCTTGTTTGTCCAGAATTTGACAGCCTTGAACGAATGTCCTGCATCATCAAACACACGCGCAACGACCTGATCCTGATTCCTTCGTTCGAGGAAGGCAATCTCCGCCTTTCCATCCCCATCCAGATCCCCTGCGGCTACCTTGCCGTCGTATTCCCAAGCACCCTTGCTTGCCAGAGAGTGATCAGCTTTGAAGAGAAGCTTGAAACCTCCAACCCTGTCATCAAAAACACGTAGGGCAGCTCCGGTGGCCTTGGGATATTTGTTTCCTGTCGACGCCCGGGTTCCTGTTGCACAAGCAAGAATGATCTCGTCCCGGCCATCCCCATCGACATCCGCCAGGCGGAGGGTCGCATTGAGAGCAGGAACTCCAACCGAAAATTGTTGATCTTCTACCCTCTGTCCCTGGTAATTGGTTCCATAGACTCGAACCTTCAAGTCGAAGAACTCTCTCCGATTCACCACCTTCACAGGGTAAAGGGCAACGGCCACCACCTCTTCAGAAGGATCTGCATCCAACTGCCCACCAGCCGAGTCAAAGATCTCTGCCTTGGGAGGAAAGGCCGCAGGAATCGGAGGAAGGAGTTGATGGTTTTTGTCATCATCGTCCATCACCAAGCCATCCATCCTGCTTGCATAGTTGTCCACAAACACAGCCAATTCATCGCGCCGAAGCTTGTAAATGTTCTTTCCGAAAGGGTGATAGCCCTGGGGGAGCTTATCTTTGTAGTGGAATTCTTCTAGCTTGTAGCTTCCTTGATTGGTCCCCCCTCCGTTATTGCCCCCGCCTTTGTTGCCTCCCCCCTTATTTCCTCCGCCTTTATTTCCTCCGCCTTTATTTCCTCCCCCACCGCCGCCACTTCCCCCACCTTTTAAACTCCCCGTAGGACCTCCTCCCGAGCCACAGGCAAAGAGCGTGAGAACTAACAAGGCTGTCACGCAGGTGCGAAGATTCAAAACGTGGGAAAATCTGGATTTTGTTTTGGTCATTTGATTCAGCTCTTTCATGTTTTTTCCTTTAGAAGCTGGCTCCATCAAAAGGATCCATCGTCACTCAAAGCTTTAACCGCCAAAATCATTCAAGAACCGACATTGAATCCCTGTATTTTCTTCTTCCCAGAGAGGAAATCTTTGCAAAATAGGCTAAGCTGTTTCAAATATTGGAGTTAGCTTTCTTCTGCTGGAGTGAAGTTATGGATCATGAGAGCAAGAAGCACCGGAAAAGACCCTTCAATGAAATAGGCTCGGAGCATGAAGGGAACGAGGCCAAAACGAATCCAATGACGGAAATACCTCTGTCGAAAGAACTGCTTTCTACCTTGGAGACGCTCGGACACGACCCCCAGACAGGGGGAGAGACCTTGCTCCCTCTCCTCTATCGAGACCTCCGAGCCTTGGCCCATTCAAAGATGGCGGCCCTCCCCGCCGGGCAAACGATGGACCCCACTGCTCTCGTTCACGAAGTTTGGATGCGGCTCCAAAAAAAGGTCTCCCAAAACTGGCAGGGAAAATCCCATTTTTTCGCCGCCGCCGCCCGGTCCATGAGAGATATTCTCGTGGAGCAGGCCCGCCGAAAAAGTAGGATCAAACGCGGTGGAGATCGAAAGAGGGTAGACCTGGAACTGGACGAACTAGTCATGCATCTCCCGGGAGAGGAACTCTTGGACCTCGACGAAGCCCTCAACCTCCTGGAACAAACCCACCCACGTAAAGCACAGGTCGTACAACTTCGTTTCTTTTCTGGCCTGACCTCCCTTGAGATCGCTGCCTTGCTCGACCTGACCCCACGCACAGTAGAACGGGATTGGCGCTTTGCCAGGGCTTGGTTGGAAATGAAGATCGAGGAAAAAACCTCGGGGTCTCAGCATGCCGATTGAAGGCAGCCTGGAGAACATCTTCCAAAACGCTGCTGATCTCAAAGGATCGGAGCGCCAAGAGTATTTGGATCAAGCCTGCCCCAAGGGCTCCCAGCTCAGGAAAGAGGTCGAGAAACTTCTGGAACACTTGGATCGCCCTTCGGCTTTTTTAGAATCCCCTCTTCTCGAGACAAGAGAACCGTCCTCGCGGGATTCCAAACCCTCCCGTTTGGGAGGATATGAAATCCTTCGCGAGTTGGGCCGAGGAGCTTCCGGACAGGTCTTCGAAGGGCAGCAAACACGCCCCCACAGGCGGGTGGCCCTCAAGGTGCTGAAAGATCAATGGCTCGACCCCCGTTCGGAAAAGCGTTTTCAACGGGAGATCGAGATTCTCGGGCTCTTGGAACACCCCGGTATTTGCCGGATTTACGAAGCGGGCAAAGCGGAACTCTATGGAGCCAAGGGGCAAGCCCTGGGAAAGCGGCTTTATTTCGCTATGGAGCTTGTCGAAGGCATCCCCATCACTCGCTTCGCCCGAGAGAAGAACCTGGATCTCAAGGATCGACTCTGCCTTTTGCTCGCGGTGGCCGAGGCTGTGGCCGAAGCCCATGAAAGGGGTGTCCTCCATCGAGATCTTAAGCCGGGGAATATCCTGGTCACAGAATCGAACACCAGAAACCCCGAAACACAGGGAGGAACGGCTCGCAACCTTGCGCGCTGCAAAGTCCTCGATTTTGGGATTGGCCGCGTCCTCGGCGAAGAGAGCCCGGACCAAAGTCGCCTGACTCTCGAAGGCGCCGTTTTTGGAACTCCCGCTTACATGAGCCCAGAGCAGTTCTCAGGGACCCTGGGGTGCGTGGACACTCGAAGCGACGTTTGGGCATTGGGGGTCTTGGGATACGAACTTCTGGCGGGCCAACACCCTTTTCTCGGGACCAACGATCGTGCTTTCATGGTGAGAGAAAGGATTCTCGGAGAAGACCCTCCCCCGCTGCGCAAAAAGGTCAAGGGATTGGACCACGACGTGGAAACCTTGATCCAAAAGGCCATGGAAAAGGATCCCGAGAGGCGTTACCCCACAGCAGGGAGCTTCGCCGAAGATCTCCGAAGGATTCTGCGAAACGAACCCATTCTGGCCCGCCCCCCTTCTTTGATCTACCAGATGGACCGATGGGTCAAGCGCCACAAAGCCCTTGCCGCCGGGTTGGGAATCGGAGTTCTGGGATTGGTCCTGGGAGTGATCCTGAGCCTTTGGTCTGCCAAGGTTGCAAGGTCCGAGAGAGACCGAGCCCTCCAAGCCCAAAAAGACGCCCAAGACATTAACGACTTTTTCAACAGCGAGCTCATCCGTGTGGCCTCTCCATCCCGCACCCAAGGCAAGATCCCCAATGTGCATCAGTTGATCGATGAAATGGCCAAGTCCCTGGAAAAGGCATTCCCAAAGCGCCCCCTGGTCCAGGCACGGATTCGGGCGGCCCTGGGAGAAACTTGGCTCAAACTCGCCCAGATGCCACGATCCAAGAAACAGCTGGAAAAAGCCAAAAGTCTCTTTCAAAAAGCCGGTGCTTGGGACAGCGAGGAAGCTCTTCAAAACCAAGTCAACCTAGCAACCTGGTTGGGCTGGTCCGGCCAAAGGGAGGCATCGCTGGCCCTTGAACAGCACACCCTGAAACGAGCCCGCGCCATCCTTGGAGATTCGCACCCCATTTGTTTAACCCTTTTGGGAGACATCGCCCTCACCCTCCAGGAACTCGGCCGCTTTTCGGAAGCCAAAACAAAATTGCTCGAAATCATCCATATCCGAGAACGCCTCCTAGGCAAGGAGCACGTCGAAACCCTGATTGCCTGGAACAACTACGCCCTTTTCCTGAATCGAATCGGCAAACTGAAAGAATCCGAAGCGATCAACCGAAAACTCCTGAAACAAAGGACCAGGATACTTGGCCCCAAACACCCCAACCGCTTAACCTCGTTGGGAAACCTGGCCCTCAACCTCCTGGCCCAAAAAAGAGCCAAGGAAGCCCTGCCTTTCGCCCTGGAAGCTCTCAAGCTCCGCACACAAGTCTTCGGAAAAGGACACCCTTCTTGGCTGAAGAGCTGCAACATCCTCGTTCTCATTTACGAGGCTCTTTCTCAAACGAAAAAGGCCAAGGCACTTGCGCAAGAAGCTTATGAGGCTGCGTTAAAACACCAGGGTCCCAAACATCTCGACACCCTCCGTCTCATGAACTCCCTCTCCAATCTTTGCCGGGAAACAGGAGAAAGCGAACGTGCCCTCCAACTAGCCACAGTGGCATTAAAAAACATTAAAGCCATCAAACCCAAAGGGCATTGGGTCATCGGCATCTACGAAACAACCCTCGCCTTGGCCCTCGAAGCAACAGGAAAACACACAAGGGCTCTGCGTCTCCTTGAGCATGCTCTCCATCTTCTAGAAGCCTCCCTCGGTCCCGAGCACAACCGAAGTAAAAAAACCAGGGCTCTTCTCAAAAAACTGCAAAGTCACTCCCCACAAAAGAACCCAAAATAAGAATTTCTCCAATGGAGTATCACCCTGTGGAAGGGAAGTCACTCGTTTCAAGAATGGTCAAGAATCACCTGACCTTGCCTGCACCAATTCCTTGGATTTTTTTATCTTTCGAAAAGGGGATCCAGCGACCCTGTTGGTCTTTTTTACATCGAGGATCCAGCCTGTAGATGCCACCGACCTCCCGAGACGGAAGCCTTGGCTTTCGTTTTCCTTCCTTACAAAACCAGAGGTTCTTCTTGAAGACAAAGGTCTTGGGAAGGGTCCTTGGACCTACGTTGACAACCTTTTTGACTCGTTGATCAAAAAGGACAAGGTTGTTCTCGAAGCGACTTTTTTGGCATGGCTTAAAACCCTTTGCATCCTGTTCTTGCAAAATACGGAGAACCCATTTTTCAGGATAGGCAATCGTGTTTCTTTGGACCAAACATTCACTCGAGGAAACAAAGGCGATGGGACTCCTACTTCCGGAAAACCAATTCCCAAAAACCTTGATTCTCCGTGCTTCGAACTCCTGAATTTTGGGGCGAAAAAAGCGAAGGTCCGTACTTCCACCCAGGTTGACAGCCCTTGATCCGGCATTCAAAAACAGGTTTCCCTGGATCAAGATGTCCCGACTGCCCCCTTTGGTCTGCACCCCGCTTGCCTGGGAAAAACCCGGCAAACCTTCAAACCTGCATCTTTGGATTTTTCCTTTTCGGCAACCGACCATGTCAATTGCCGAGCCACCCCAAGCCCGGAACACGCAGTCTCGAACGGTGAAATCAGCCAAGCCGGAGAGCTTGAGTGCATCATGGTTTCCCCGAGGACCTGTTTTCTCCAAAAGGAGTTGGGAAAAAACGAGACCTCTGGCTGGCTTCTTGAGATCCCCTCCGTCATCTGCATTAATAGCATTGGCCTGACAACCCCGAACATGGAGGCGACGTAAAACCAAGAAATGGCAAGAGATGAGATGAAAGCCTTCCTCACCTCCCTCAAACAAGGGAAGCGATTTTCCAGGAGTGCCTTCAAGAATGATGGGCCGAGACCTGCTACCTCGAAGTCCCTTGAGAACGTAACCACTTCCGTAATGGCCAGGAGCGAGAAGGATATGTCCTCCCGGCCGAAGTTTCGCAATAGCTTTTTTGAGTCCTTTGGCATCTTTCACCTTGAAGACCTGGCCAAAGGACAAAGGAGACAGACCAACAAATGAAAGGAGCAGGAGTGGAAATAGGAAAGCTCGCATTGCGGCTCTCGTTCTCTCCATAGGCAAATTAAAAACCGGCCCTACGAAAAAGGCTCTCCCAAAAAACGCGCGCACTATAGAACTTTTGGGCCTTTCGATGCCCCGCAGCAGCGATTGCCGCACGCTCCTCTTCATGCTTGAGATAATAGCGGGCTTTTTGCACGAGATCATCAAAGTCGCGGAACGAAACAAATTCTTTTCCAGGAATGAAGTAGGAGGAGATGTAGGGATTGAGATCACACAAAAGCATGGCCCCGCAGTGGGCGATTTCAAAAATGCGTCCCTTGAGTTGCTTCACGCGATCCTGGGTCAAAGCAATGGAAATCCTCGATCTTTGAAAAAGCTCCGCATATTCGGGCACAGTGCGCATGAGTTCAGGTTCGACTGCGCTTGTGCGAATGACATGAAGATCCAGGCCCTCCTGGGATTCGAGGAAAGCAATCAGATCTTGGCGCTGCTTCAAACGGCGGAGTTCCCCGACAAGCGTCAGACCAAGGTCCCGCTCCAAGCCGGGGTCATGGAAATAGGCCGGGTTTTTTGGGGTGAATATGGGCCAGGAGTTGGGGAGTTCAAAATCGGTTCCGTCCAGGAGGACATTGATGTCCGAAACCTCGGCATACTCGGGCTTGGGTTGGCTTGTTTTTTTGTCCAACCACATATAGACAATCTTGCTTCCTTGCTCCTTGGCAGCTTTGAGAAGGGCAACGCTTGGATTGGCCGGGCTGTGGTAGTGGTAGGTGCTTACAATCATGTGTTTCTGAACACCCGGTGGAGGTTGCAGGTCCTCCAAACAAAGGGCGCGCCCCTGATGATGGTATTCGTCGTAAAACACCAGAGAAAGGTCTGCCAGTCCACTCTGCTCCAAGGGCTGGACTAAATTGTCGAGATTGATGGACAGCCCTGAGTTTTTGAAACCGTGTGAGTATTTTTCGATACAAAAGGTCACATGGATTCTTTCTGCGGGTCGAAGGAGCCTTAGCTTGCCCTCAGCAAGATTCCATTCTTCCTCCCTGCAGTCCGGCTCCCATCGAAGGATTTGATCTGCCAAGAGCCGCCGAAGCTCCGGCTCTCCCGAGGGTGTATGAAAGGCTAAAGCCCCTTTCCCTCGGGGGACAAAGAACAGGGCTTCGCGGAGGGCCTCGGTCGAAAACTCGCCTGCTTGGAACAAGAACAGGCAGCGCTCACTGGGGATCCTACGTCTCCAGTCAGCCAGCACTCTTCCCGGGGGGCCTTGGACAAGGCAAAGAGAATCACCAAGATCTTGGAGTTCAGTCTTGAAGGATTGGAGGGTCTCCGGAAAGGAAACAGGAACAAGAATCTTGGAAAAAGGTTCGGCGAAAGTCCGAATCTCCCCGGAAGTCCTTGGACCCAAAAGGACCAATGTATCGAGCGAATGTTTGGAGCGAAACTCCAAGAGTTTTTGCCGGAGGACCTGGTTCATCGGGAATTTAGCTCCGAACCTTCAGAGAAAACAGGAAAGGCCGATTGGAGGAAATCCACGAGTTCGTCCATGTTCCCGAGGAATTCGCAGGGATTCCCTGGATATTCATAGAAACGAGGGATGCTCCGGGCGTCATAGCCACAAAGAGCTTTGGGTTTAAAACGGTTGGCTTCGGTCATGCTGAGAACGAAGGGATCGAAGGTTCTCCCGAGGAGAAGATCGCAGCGGTCGCTGAGCTTTGAGAGTTGAAGGGGACCAAGGTCCGAAACATCAATGAGGTTCTCAAAGTGAAGCCGAGGAGCCTGGGTGCAATAGAAGTGAATCTCCGGAAAGATCTGTGCCAACCTCTCGAGATCGAAATAAAAGCGACAGCGCCAATCGCGACTGCGGCGCAGCTCCAGATAAACCCCTGGTTCTCCCGAAGCGCAAAGTTCTTTGAGCCTTTGAGAAGGCACGACAGCTCCGAAGTCCAACAGGGGGATTTTGTTTTCATCAAAGGGAATTTCCAAGGGGAGATTGTTCTCTTCCATGCGCCGTCGAAACACTTCGAGTTGAAACTCAAACTGAAACGCATGGGTGTCCTCATAATCCGCGAGATTGACGGAGAGAGGGAGAGCATCCCGTGGACAGAGATAGGCCAAGTCGATGGAAGCGCCTTGATCGAGGCGGGGATAGGGGGAAAGGTGCAGTTGGACGCCGAGAGTTTCCAGGTCTTGGAAAAGCCCTTGATCCTGGGCACAGAGTCCAATCTGGAGGGAGACATCCCCCCTCTCGAGGATCTTCCTGTAGAGCAAGCGCGAGAGCATGAGGTCGGCCAGGCCACCGTTGTTATAGAGATAGAGATCGATCATCGTCTTCGCTGCCTGATTCTCCGAAAGATGGCTTCACCCCAAAGACCATGGGGATCGGGTTCGTAGGCGCGCAGCCAAAAGCCCTGGTCACCCATGAAGATGCGCAACTCCTCGGGTTCCGGTACCCCATCAAAAACCGGTGCAAAGAATACTTTGACGCGGACCAAGTCCACGTGCTTGAGGTAGGATTCGGCACCTCGCAGGACTTCCAATTCGGATCCACCTGCGTCCAACCAAAGGAGGTTGAGCTGGTCCATGGGGAGGGATCCATCTTGGAGCATGCTGTCCAGGGAGATAACGGAAACCTTTTGGCTTGGCGTGTTCTGGCCACCAAACAGATCCTGGAAGGAGTCTTGGAGGAGGGAGAGGGAATGCACACAAGCCTTCGCGCCCAGATGCAATCGGGCCTCCCCAGGGCTTCTCCCCGCCGCAAGATCTAGAATACGTCGATCCAAAGCCTCGGGATTCCTATTCGAACAGGCTCGGATCAACTCTTCCCGTGCCCGGGGCTCGGGTTCCAGATACACCTGCGGTTGAAGACCCAAGCGCGAAAAAGCTTCAACCTCCTTCCCTTTTCCGGCTCCCACCTGCAACACCCCATGGATCCCCAGAAGGAATTCGGGATAGGACCAAAGGAGGCTTCCCTCCAACTCTTCGCCGCAAATCCTGGCGAGTTCCGTCTTTCGCAGAGAGGTTCGAACCTCCCCCAAAAGCCTTTGGGCCAAAGCATCATCCCGGAGGATCTGGAGAGCAACCACCCCAAGGGTTTGGAGCAGATCCTGGTTGCAATAGTCCTTCTGCAGAACCTTGTGCAGGAGATGCCAACCTTCGCGGGGAGCATCCGCAAAGAGGGCAAAGGTCCCCAAGACCAACAACAAGCGGTCCGAATTCGGGTAAGCAGCGAGGGAAGGGAAAAGTCTCTCTCGAAACCCTTGTTTCCCTCGCACAAGGGCAGAACCCTTTTCCAAAGCCTCGTCCAATAAACCTTCCCTAAGGAGTTTCCTGCATTGGGCCAGTTGAGCCTCAAGCTCTTCAAACTCCTGAATCAAAGATTCCATGTTTTCGAGACAGTCGGCTTGCAAAACGATCTCATAGGAATCCTTGGGGATTTCTTTAGGATAAAACAAGGCTTCCCCCTCACTGAGACATTCCTTCGGAATCCCGTAAACTCCTCCTTTCCATGAAAAGAGAGCAAAGCCCCCCAGGTCCTTTTGAATGCACCGGGCTACCTTCGATTCTTCAAAACCCTCCGGAAGCGGCAGACAGACAGAATCGGGACCAGCCCATTCTTCCTTCATTTGCTCGCTCTGTTCATAAAACAGGATTGCCCGGTCCGCGTTGCAGACCTTTAGTTTCTTGCCTCGAGGAAACAGGTAATCTTTTTCCATTTGGAAAAGGAAGCTGTCCACATCATCCCGCTCCCGCAGGGAGGGAAAGGCCTGGCTTCCATCCCCAAAAGCGATCACCCCTCCTGCACGCACAAGGGGGGCATAGTTCAACCAATCCTTTCGCATCTGCATAAAGGATTCTTCCCCATCGAGAAAGAGGACATCCACCTCAGGCATGATCTCTCGCACCCGTGCAATAGTTTCGGGAACACCAGAGTCCCCCTGGAGCAAGTACTCCCGGGAAGAATCCAAAGTCTGCCCGGCAACATAGGCAGCCACCCTCTTGGGATCCTTCTCGACGGTGAGCATCTCTTCTGCCAGCAAACCCAAGGCAAAATGCATCCCCCCGTGCCGCCCCAAACCGATCTGCAAAAACCGCCCCTCTAAGCCTCGGGCCAAGAGTTCACGAAAGAACTCGACCAGGACACCCCTCGTTTGTTCCATCGCAGGGTCATAGCGACCTTCCTTTTGAGAGTTGTGGTAGCCAAGACCCCGCAGCTCCGGCCGCTCCGTCACCCAGGAATCCACCTGGCGGAGAATCTCACCTACCCTTTCCTCGATCATTGTCCTGCCGTAAATCCTCCAACCTTTTTCACTGCCATCAATGGCACAAAGGGTCCTCAGGAGAGGTCCGCAAAACCTCCTTCTTATCGGCGGATCAGCGGTTTTTCTGGAGTGGTGTACTCCCCCATCTGAAGACAGAAAGGGATTCCTCGAACCTCCAGAGCCCTCGGCTATGATCTCTCTCTATGAAGCGCTTCTTCCTTACCTTCTTTGGATCCGGTCTCGCCGGAGCCGTTATCGGCTATTTCATCACCCTGCATTTCAAGCACGATCCCATTGTAGAGATCAAAGGATTCAAGATTCCCATCCAGACAAAGGAAGGGCTCTTCATCGCGAAGGATTTTTACTTGGCCCTCGGAGTAGCAGCAGGGGCGGGAGCCCTCATCGCGACCATTGCCTGTTGGCTCCTCTTTCTTTCCCCCGCAAGAAAGAGACGCCGAAAATGATCGGAAAATTTATGAAGAGATGGGAATAAATTTCCCTACTCACCGTTTCTCCCAGTATGCTCTCTCTCGGAGGAACCCCTATGAAAGTATCTTTTTCCCTGGTTCTTTTTTTCTTTTTCCTGCTTTGCCTAACCCCTCCCCCCGCAGTCGCGCAAAGAGCCCAAAAAGTCCCGAAAAACCATGCAGAAATAAAATCCTCAAAGGACCTTTCCACACCTCTCTTTCCTTCCACGGAATTCATAGAGAAAAAAATCCGTTGGTTTCGGAAACTTCCCCAGGGAAAACGGACAAAGCTGCTTTTGAAACTGAGGCGAGCAGCCACAAAGGTCGAAGATCCCTACCTGAACCAGCTCCGCAATTGGGCCAGCCTGGCAAGGAAAAAAAATGGGGCAAGCCATCTCCCAGCCTTAAAGAAGAAGAAAAAGAAGAAGGCAAAGAAGAAAAGCTCGGGACGGCCCAGGCCCAAGTACGACCCCTTCCAGGAACTGCCTTTCCCCTACTGTTTTCGATATGTCTTTGGGAAAAGAAGGGTCGAACCCTTCGAACCTTCCTGGAAGCAATGGAAACCTCGCACCTCTGGGGAAAAGGCTCTGAAAGCCAGGCTCTCCCTCGAAGCCGATGAGTTTGCTCTGCGAGCCCTTCTCCGAGGCTATCCTCCTTACTTGGACCTGAGCCTGGCAGGCCTTCTCAAGGACCTGGACCAAGACCACAGATTGGATCGTTTCGCCTTTTTCCTGGAGACATACAGCAAGGAGTCCTTTGATTTTTACCAGGCCATGGATGAAACAAGCAGGAACGAACAAAGCCTCTTCTACTACGACTCCATGATCCTCGCATGGATCCGATACTGCTTCAAAGATCAGCCGGCCCTTCAAAAACAATTGCGGAAGAAGAGCATGGCTGAGCTGCGCTCCACTCTGTTTAAAAGTTTCATCTCCTACCGAAGATATCGAGGTTTGCGAGAAGCCCTGGCACTCAGCTTGCTCCTTCGCCCGGAAGACTCTTTTCCCGAAAACCTGGAGCGTTACGACCCTAAAAATCCTGGGGATCAATACTTTACTCGCGAAGAATCCTTGATGCTTCTGGGACTCAAAGATTTCAAGATTGCTCCCTTCCTCCAAGAAATCAAAAAGGGACTTCCCAAGATCCAGTTCCCCCTCTTCGCCCATCCCAACAAACAAATCCAAGCGGTCAATACCGCGTATGACCGCAACATGGAGAAAATCAGTAGACTGAGAGGAACCACAGACCAATATCTAAAATGGTGCAAAGGAAGACTGAATGCTCCCTTTGCAAAGGTGGCCTCGGTGGTGGCAAATGAGTTGGGGAAGTAGGAAGCACCCCCCCACCTTCCCCCTTAATTCGACCCTGCTTTCCCCGCAAAACTGCCGCCGAAAATCCCCATGTTCTTAGGAGGATACAGGGGGTTCCCGGTCCCCAAGCAAGGCGAACCAGGCTTGAGAAGATAAACGGGAGGAAGGAGGAGGGGGTCTTTTTTCAAAATCATCGATCCTGCAGTTACCTTTCCCAGGAAGTCCTTCTGAACCTGCCAGATGCAGGAATGGCTCGCTTTGTAGGTCCAATTCTGGCTCGTCTTCAAACTGGATTCCATCGCAACATTCCATCGAATCCCGGTCACCTTTCCGAGCTTAAAATCCCAAAAGATGTTGTTCGTAACCTCCAAAGCCTTGCCTGTCTCATAGAGACTGATCCCAAAGATCTGCTGAGTTTGGCTCGTGAGTGCGGAAAAATCGAAGCCGTGAAAAACATTGTTGCGGATCGAACCCTGCGTTCCAAACTTCATAATGACCCCAAAGAGATCTCCACTTGTATGGGTTTGATTCCCAGTCGGGGCTTTCAAATGGAAGGGGCCAATGACATTGTTTGCAATTGTAATCTGGTTTTGCGCGGATTCCGGTTTGTTCTGACCGCAAGAGATCCCATTGACATAGTAAAAATTGGTAGGGGAACTCGGCGGGGAGTTCAAAAAGCCGTAGATCCGACAGTTTCGCACCGTAGCCTGAATCCCCCGGCCTAAAACAATCCCGTAGGCACCTACATTCAAACTAGGCGTGGTTTTTCCCACGTTCAGGTTGCGGATCGTGCAGGATCGGATTTCTCCTTGCACGGAGCTTCCAAAGACAATCCCCCGGACACCGCTGGCCATTCCACTCGTAGCCCCCTCGAAGAGACAGTTTTCTACGAGAACATTTTTGGCTCCAGAAACAAAAAGGCATTTCGCGTTTGCCCTATTCCCGGGATTGGGCAGAAGAACACGAAGGTTTTTGAAAAGCAAAGAACTCCCTGTAGCACTTACTGTGCCTTGGAGGGTAGGCTTCCCGCTTCGCGTCCCGGACCAGGATTCCCCCAAAAGGGACGTTCCTGTCCCAATGGAAAACCGTAGGTCACTCCCATTCACGACCTTTCCTTGATAATTGTTTTTTGAGGGTTCGATGTGGACTCGGCCTCCTTTTTTTATGGCTGCAACCTGAAGGGCTTCCACAATGGTTTGGAAGGGAAGAAGGGGTGTGCCGTTTCCTTTCTTTGTGGCATCCCCGTCCACATATAGATCTAAGGGTCCCCCATCTATCACCCTTACCTGTTTCCCTCTTGAGAGGCGGAGAGGGGCGGCTTCGCCTTTCGCCCAAACCAGTGCTTGAACAGCAAAGTGGGTTCCCCCTGGGACCAAACTGGGGACTTGAAAACCGCTTTTCCAGTTTCCTTGGCTGTCCAAAAGACCCGGAACGGTAAGGAACAAGCCCCCTGGATCAATGTCCAAGGAATCCGGCCCGAAGGGGAGCCCCTTGGGAAGGAGCTTTAAAGAATAGAGGAGAACCGCAAGATTCTTTCCTCGTTTCATTCCTGCAGCCACTTGGATCAGGCTTTGATCGGGATGAGCAAGGTAGGTAGTTTTCACTCCCGGCCCCGCAACACCCAACTTACCCCCATAACTGAGGGTGGGACGTTGAGAAAAAGAAACAGAGCTGAGGAGTCCTACTGCAAGCATAGGAACGGCAATGGCCTGAAGGGTTCGCCCGGTTTTCATCATATCATTCTCCATTTTTGAGGGTTCACCCATTTGTGCCTTCAAGCGAAAAAGTGCAACACTCTCAAGGCCCAAGAAAATGGATTCCTGGAATCATATCAACGCAGGGCATAGAGACAGAAAGTCGCCCATTGGAAAGGTTGGGAAAAACCTTTCCTATTCCGAAGCGTTTCAACTGCATGTTGAAAAGCTTGGGGAACTGACATCTTGGGCCAAGCCCGATAAAACTCCCTGTCAAAGGCTTGGACCGTCCTATCTTCAACTTCCCAAGCGGTCCCAAGGACAAACTGACTCCCTTGGGAGAGAAAGTCCTTCGCAAAACTCTCCTGCATGGAAAAGCAAGAAGCCTCCTCCTTTAAAGAGGAGCAAGCTGCGAGATGAACCAGTTGAGGTGAAGGAAACTGCAAACTACGAATTGTCAAAACCTGGGAACCCAGGTCCAAGCTGAGTCTCCCCCTTCGGTTTCGACCATGCGCTCCTAGATAGAACAGCTTCAGGGGTCTAACCGGAAATGAGGGAAGACGACCTTCACAGACTTTGATTTTTCCCAAAGAAGAAGGTAACTCCTTGAGGAGGGAAGGGAGGATTTCAAGCTCAGGATGGTGGACAAGCAAGGCTCCTTCGAACTTCTTTTCAGGAAACTGAACAAGAAGGGAAGCAGCACAGGGTAGAGATCTGATCCTTGGAAGAGACAGGCTCCCGTCCAAAAAGAGACAGGCGAGAACTCCTCGACTGATTTGGACTTCTTGGTCAGAATCCCCCACTAAAAGGATGTCCTGGGCCTTGATGATCATATTGGAGAGAGGTCCAAAGAGCTCATTGGAAAGCCGGCGCCCCAAAGCCTTCAACACGAAAGAACTCCCTTCTCCCGGATATGCGGAGATGAACCGACCCCAGAGCTGGAGGTCCCTACGGAGTTTCCTAGGATGAGAAGGATGGTATGAAAAAAAACTCTTCCCATTCACAAGCCAACAACGCTCTCGGCCTTTTTGGAAGGAGAAGGACAGAAGAATGCCTCCCCTAGGCAGGTGCGCTTGTAGGTTTCTAGGGATCGCATCGGGAAAGGAATAGCTCTGCCTCTTCCCACGAAGATCTCTGGCTATTCTTTCCAAAGGTTTCCGAGAAAGACCCAGGCCTCCATTCTCCAACATACGACGAACTCTTTCCAACTGTTTGGCCCGGGGAAGCCCTTCGAGACTGTCAGCAATCAAGGTTCCCTGTCTTCTCCGATCCGCAAGGGCAAAGGCCAGCTCTTCAGCACCTTTGATTTCTTTATTGGGATTCAGGAGATAGCGAATCCAGGTTCGATAGAGGCGATCCAGAAGTTTGTTTGTTTGCTTAGAAAGACCTGGATTGCGTGCTTTCCCTCGAGCAAAGGGAAGAAGAAAATCTGCATGCTTGGCCAAAGGTATGGCTTTTTCGGGAAGACCCGCATCCACAAAAGCCAGAGCAGAAATACAGAAAAAACGAAGAGCTTGGGGGATCATTCCCCCCTTTTCGTACCAACGTCCGACCTCCAAAAAACCTTGGGCAGCCCTCCTAAAATCTCCTTGGATTCGGTCCGCCCGAGAACAAAGAGTCAACGCAAACACGCGATCCCGATTTCCTGATGGGGCCGATAAAAGAGGTAGTAAAAGGGAGCGAACCTTCTGGGATTTCCCTTGGGCCAAGAGAAGACTCGCTTCCTTGAGGAGTAGAGTTTTATTGAGAGGAGATGCCCCGACAAGCTTCAAACAGGTTCTCGCTTTAGAAAGGTATTTTTTGGCTTTTGCAAATTCCTTCCTTCCCAAAAGGCGATCAAAAGAAACAAGGTAAAGGCTGGCCGCTGTATGCGATTTTCCAAGCCTTTCAAGCCGCTTCGCCTCTTCAAAGAGGGTCTCTAAATCATAGCCCGCCAGACGCCTTCCCAAAATAGGAATGAGATACGCCCGCTCCTTGGGACTAAGCCCAGGAATCCCCCCAACCTCTTCCAGAAATTTCCAAAGACTTTTTAGAGCTTCTCCATTCCACCCCGCTTCCCTCTGGAGGATCACTAAAGAAAGTCGGGCAAAACGCAAACGCTTTTCTGCTCCCCCCTTCCTTAAAAGAGGAAGGGCTTGTTCCAAGGATTGAAGCGCTTTAACGGGCTTTCCCTCCCTCCGATAAACCTCGGTAAGGGTGAGAAGGGCTTCTCTTCGGGAAAGAGGGCTCAAGCTCTTGGACTTGAGTAGTTCAAGAAGGAGAATCCGGGCTTTCTTAAACTGGCCATGGAGAGAAAGGAGACGGCCAAGGTTCCCTTTAGCAAGGAGGGCAAGTTCCTCCCGACCCAACTCTCGAAAAAGGGTCATTGCGTCCAAAAAATGGTTACGAGCCTTCTCAAAATCCCCTCCCTGCTTCATAAGAACCAAGCCCTGATTGTTTTTCTCCATCGCTTCTTGAAATCGTGCAGATTTGGATGGGTTTTGTCCCATCTCCTTCTTTTTCCCTTGCAGGAGAGGAAGGAACAAACAAATCAGGGCTAAGGAGGCGGAAATCAATGCTCCCTCTCAGGGTCTTTGACACGGAAAACAAAGGAATAGGAAACTAGGTTGGGTCCCTCAACCATACAGAGGTAGGCCCCCTCCTTTAGATTGGGATAGGCTTTTGGCCATGGTTTGGGTTTACCCTTCAATTGAAGGGTAAACCTCTTATCACCAGGAGCTCCATTTGCATCCAGGGGAATGATTTCAACAAAAACCGGATCTTGAGAATTAGGGCGAAAAACCGGTCGGGGAACTACCTTGTTCCCATGGGGTGACCTGAGCGCAGCAAGCTTGGGACCACCGCGAAATCTCGGAGAATCCGAAACCTTTGCAGGAGATTTCAAAACCGAATCCATGAAAAAGGTAATTCCTGTAATCAACAACAAAGAGGCTGCGATTCCGACCATGAAACCCAGACTCCGGTTGGGTTTTGAGGGGTTCACAATCCGGGCACACGCTTGACAATCCTGAAGGTGAACTTCGACCCGTTCTTTCTCTTCGATCGATAGCTTCTCCTCCAAAAAAGCTGCAAGACAGTCCGCTTCTGGGCAGGGGTTTCGCTTCAACGCCTGCACGATCTGATCATCCAAGCTCATTCCATTGTTCCTCCACGATCACCTCTTTTGAGGACACTGTCTCTTTCCTTCAAGCTCGACTCCAAAAGCCCTTCAACACTTCCTGGATCAAGATCAAACTCTTCTTGTGCGACCTCTATGACCCACTCTCGAAACCGCCTCAAGAGACGCTGATGAAGTCTTGAAGCTGCGGTGCGAAGATGGGACTGTTCGGGAGGAAGGACCTTGGCTCGAACAGCGGCCTTCGTCAAAGGAAGCCCTAAGGCATGATGGAAATGTAAGAACAGACGCTCCCCCCTGGAAAAATGACGCATGGTAGAATGAACCAAATCAGTCGCGAGCCGAAGGCGCTCCGCTTCAAGGATTTGGGCCTCCACTGAAGGTGAAATAAAAGTCACCCTCTTGGAGTGTCCCCTTACGCGATCTTCCAGGCAGGAATCTCTCGCTACCCTTCTTCCTAAGCGCCTGAGAAGAACAACTCGGAGAAAACCTCCCAAGCTGCCCCGACCCGTGTAAGCAAGTAAAGGGGATCGGCTCTCCATTTGAGGAAGCTGAGCGACAAGCGCCTGCCATTCTTCTTCCACCAGGCTTCGCCGGTATCCTGCCCGCCTCCCTGCTTTCAGAATCCCAGGGACCTTTTCCCGAAATAGAATCCGAAAGGCGTTGTCATTTCCCCGGAGCAAACCTTCTGCAAGGTAGTGTTCTTGGAGATCGGTTTGCTCCAGGGAGCTTGCCCTTTTTTGGAGCTGACTCTCAAGACGCAAAAGCCAGGATTCCAGATCGACACCACAATCCCCCCATTCTCGAAGGCAAGAGAGGTAGATTTCGAGAGATCGCCGCCGCAATTCCATAGGGAATGAGGAGGCATCACTAGAATGGTTGAAAAGTGGGGACTTCATGACAAGGAGTTGAAGATTACTTTATTGTGGCCTGAAAAGTCAGGGTGCAACAAGGGGGCTTCAAGAAAGGCATTCTTTGAGGCTTGGGGCAAAAACCCGGAGGACTCGTTTTCCATAGGATCTGGCTCGACCCAAGCTGTCAGCGTAAATAGCTTGCCGTCGGGGCTTTGGGATGACGACTGAGATCTTTGGGAGTGCCGGCAAACACGATCTCTCCACCAGCCTCTCCCGCTCCAGGGCCAAGATCCAGAACCCAGTCGGCGCGGGCGGCCACTGCCATGTGGTGCTCGATCACGAGGACGGTGGCCCCCTGCTCAACCAAACGATCGAGGACGCGAAGGAGCTTTTCGACATCGGCGCGGTGCAGTCCCGTGGTGGGTTCATCGAGAACGTAAAGGCGGCCGGGACCGGGGCGCTTGCAGAGTTCGGCGGCAAGCTTGAGGCGTTGGGCTTCTCCCCCACTGAGGATATGGAGACCTTGACCC
>Ga0256841_1000238_pt1 | contig 60534 bp, 70 predicted proteins | sample 356308metaG_FD_185971 | JGI IMG/M metagenome (GOLD analysis project Ga0256841, IMG submission 185971) | Hydrothermal vent microbial communities from Mid Atlantic Ridge, Atlantic Ocean - 356-308 | ecosystem: Environmental > Aquatic > Marine > Hydrothermal vents | place: Atlantic Ocean: Mid... | reverse complement strand
TTAACAGGGTGTTGAAAAACGCAGTTTTTCGACATCCTGTGTGCGGTATAAGGATATACCGCCATTTTCAATGGCTGTAAGCCATTGAAAATGAAGGAACCGGGAAATCGCATTTTCTGGTTCCGGGGTTGAAAAAGTCCAGGGAAGGACTTTTTCAACATCCTGTTAAGGGTACTGACCCCTTATCCTCCTTATCCTTCTGCATGGCGAGTGAGCAGAGTTCCCGTTAGCCGCTGCCCCGGCACGAGAGCCCGGTGCCGGGTTGAATGGTGGGCAGCCCTCTCGGCACCTTCGGTGGCAAACAGGATAGCACAATGGCCGGCACATTCATAGAAATCAGGAGAAAAGGGAGATACAGGCTCCAGAGCAGGCACGGGGTTCTGCCTTCTGGGATGGTATCTGAAGGGAACCTCGAAAAAAGAAAATGCGATTTCTTCTTTGCTTACATTTTCAATCACTTGTGGTGATCGAAAATGATGGGACATCCCAGTCCCACTCGGGCCTCTCGATTTTTCGAGATGCCCTGAAACCCATGCTAAGATGATTGATGAAATCGCGGAGACAAACCATGCTCAAACCGGAAGAATTGCCGCATTACACTTATGACGACTATGTGCTGTGGAAAGGTGACTGGGAACTGATCGATGGCATTCCCCATGCCATGACGCCATCGCCCACCATCACCCATCAGCGCGTCAGCCAAAAAATCGCCCGTTATCTCGACGAAGCACTGGATGATTGCCCCCGCTGCCAGGCATTGATCGCGGTGGACTGGATCATCAGCGATGACACCGTGGTTCAACCCGACAACCTGGTCATTTGCCATGATGAACAGAACAAGTTCATCACCCAGGCTCCGGTATTGATTCTGGAAATCCTTTCGCCCTCTACCGCCAAAAAGGATCAGACCACCAAATTCCGCATCTATGAACAACAGGGCGTCAAGTGGTATTGTCTGGTCGATCCGGAAACACAAAGCGTAAAGATTTACCGCCTGGATCATGCGGGCTACGTGGAGGAAGCGAATACAGAGGCGGAAACTCAGGCATTCGATCTGGGGTTCTGCATTATCGAGCTGGATTTTGGCTTGATTTGGCCGGAGTGATTTGCCACACCATACGCGCTGGGTGATATTTTGCAAAGAGTAAAGAACATTTAAGGGTACTGACCCCTTTCGCCACCTTTCGCCACCTTTCGCCATTATTGATATAACCACCGACTTAACTCCTTCGACAAGGTACTTAAAGATATCCCCGCGGTCATCCAAAGCACACCAACCAATGAAATCAATACATCTCCAGTATGCAATATCTCTAGATCTGAACGTATACCTCTTTCCAATTGTGCAGTGCGATCTTCAAAGAGTTTCCTTTGCTCATCCTGGCCAACCTTAAGACTATTTACATCTCTAATCAATTCACTTTGTTTTTTGCTAAGAGAGTCAACATTTTTTAATATATTTTCCACTCGTTTTTCCAATTCCCACTCTGGATCATCAGGGCTCCATACTATACCACTAGCACTAACAGTAGGTTGGTTAGCGACTACAGCGCCCGAACCCATTATTGGCTTTCGTTTCCATCTTGGAAATCTTTTCATCCATATCAAGAAGATTTTTCGCAATGGCTGTTGTCCAAAATGCTCGCGTACAGATAAAATTCCTCTCAAGGTGATTGCTATACCTATCAGTTGAAGTATGTAACCTGTTATTCGAATTGATTGTTCGCTTTTCCATACAGAAAAAACCATCGCCAGCGCAACAGCCAGAACAAGAAAACCCAAAAATATTGCCTTTCCTTCAGAAAGCCAATACCAAATTTCACGAAACCATTCAATTGCTCTGCGCATTTTCAATATCACTATTAATCGTCCCTAAAGGTGATCCTGGGAGAAAAGGCGAGTAAAGGCGAGTAAAGGGGTCAGTACCCTTTAAAGCTACCCCGCTACTACTTTACTCTTACTCGGCCCCCTGCGCTGGTCACATTTTCACTTCAAGCAACTGGTCGATTTCACTCTTGACACGCAGAAACAAGGTCAGCTCCCTTGAACACACCCCCCATCAAGCACCTGTTATTCCAAACGTTACCACAGCACCCCAGCCTTTTCCATGTGTCTCCAGTGGATATTGAGCGTTCTGTTTCAGCCCACAAACTAGCTTCTACACCCATCCAGCAGGCTTTGCACTTTTTTTAGCCCCATTTCCCGCAGCAGTTCGATATTGCGCCGGGGTATGCTTTCCGGCTCCGGCCAGCTCTCCAGTGCTGCTGCGAGACCATCCTGGCGGATGAGATGGAACATGGGATAAGGGGAACGGTTGGTATAGTTGGCAGGGTCATCCGCATCCAGACCTTCAAAACAATACTCGGGATGAAAACTGGCCAGTTGCAGCATGTCATCCAGCCCGGCTTGTTCGATGGCGGCCTGGGCGTCTTCGAGAACATCCAGGTAGTCGCCAAAGTCCCGCAAGCCGTCGGGAACAATGAACAGGGCGGTTTCGGCCTGGTCTGGGGGCAGCTGGGCAAAAAGGGCAATTTCCTCGATCAGGGCGGCGTAGATGGCATCGTCGTCACTGACCTCGCAGGTCTGGTAACGAATGGTGCCGGCTTCGAAGGGCACTCGCGCAAAGGGACACAGATTCAGGCCGATCACCACCTCCCTTACCCAGCAGCGGGTTTGCCCGATGGCCTTGCTCATTCGAGAATTTCCACCGCCGCACCGGTTTGCAGCTCGCCCTGGGCATCGTGGATCAGGTTCTGGCCGAAATACACGTTGTTGCCTTCCTTGCGGTAGCTCATGAGGGTTTTCAGGGGTTCGTTGCCTTCGCGCTCGCCGGTTTGCGGGTTCACCGTGGGGATGACGCAGCGGGAACAGGGCTTGACCACGCGAAATTCGATGTCGCCGATGCGGATACGCTTCCAGGTATCTTCGGCATAGGCCTCACAACCTTCGACCACCAGGTTGGGACGGAAGCGTTCCATGGGCAGGGTCCGGCCCATGCGCTGGTTCAGATCATCCAGGGAGGCTTGAGAAATAAGCAGAAAAGGGAAGCCATCGGCGAAGCCCACCTGATCTTCGGCTGCTGCATACTGCTGATCCACCTGTCGCACCTGCTCTTCCGGCAGATACACCAAGCGACAGGAAACCCCGAGAAAATCGCTCAGCCATTGATCCGCTGCAGGATTCATCACCCGGGCTGTACAGCTATCTCGCCACAGCTGCACCGACATTTCTTGTTCTGAATCTGCCGGAACATCGAGCTCGAACATGCCCGGCGCCTGCAACCGCAAGCCCGTTTCCCGGATTTCCGGGCGCACCAATGCCATACGGGGAAATTCGCGCTGGGTGAGGAAGCGGCCTGCTTCGTTCACCAGCATCCAGTGCCGGTCATATTCCGGTCCCCGCGGCCCGATGGTCATGGTATCCAGGCTTTCGCCACGCAATGACTTGACCGGATAACGATAGAGTCCCGACAGACGAATGCTCAAAAACCGATCCCTATGCCGATATTTCTATAGCCGCCGCTGCCGAAGCCAAAACCGAAATGGACCCGGGGCTTGTTGTCAGGATGCCGCGGCTGGACATCCCAGCGTTTGATCTGATCCGCCTGCAGGGCAGGATAACGATAATCGGCTTCTCCCACCTTGCCGTCCTTGTAACCAAGCAAGGGGCCGGTAACAGTAACCAACTGGCCGCTGGAAAATTCTTTGGGTTCGAGGAATCCGGGATAGTCGGCCAGAAAACGCCCCAGGGGCGTACCCCCGGCATCCGGCTGGCCATTGGAATCCAGCGGATAGGCCATGACTTCCAGCAGGGAGCGATCCTTCAGGTTCTTCAGCGAAAGCACGCTGCCTCCCCAGGTAAAATCCTGTCCCTTGACGCTCTGATCCACACTCAGGGAAAGGCTCTTGGGCGTGACCGCGGGTATATTGGTTGTTCCTGTGGTAGTGCAGGCATTGAGCAACAGAACCACACTCAGGCAGGCAAACAAGGACTTCATCTTCACCACCAATAGGGGTAGCCCCACCAGGGATAACGATAATACGGTCCCCAACCATAATAGGGTCCGTAGTAATAACGATGCTCATCCCGCGGGCGGGGATCAGGCCATAAATGAGACTCGCGCACTTCCACCACGGGATAAGGGTAGGAATATTCGCCCACCTTGCGCTGCTCCACCCCCGAGATCACACCGCTGACCGTGAGGCGTTTGTCCTGGGGGAAAACCGCCGGTTCACGAAAGCCGGCAAAACGGGCGATGAAGCGGGCGTCCACCTGGCCGTCCACCACGGGTTCGCCTTTTTTGCTCAACTCCCGCCCCAGAACCAGTACATCGGTATGATCCCCGGTATTGGCGACTTCAAGAATGTCACCACCCCAGCGCACTTCCTTGCCCAGGAAAGACTGGGGAGTTTTTTGTACCTGGGCGATGGCGATGGACTCGCCCGGCGCCTGTTCAATGGATTGAGGCAGCCGGGATGCACAACCCGACAGCCACAACAGGATACCCATGAGATAAACTAGCCTTTTCATATTTCAAATATAACTCAAATGAAACAGTCCTGCTGGATCTACAGAAGCAGCAAAAAAGATGAGATGTATCTCTACCTGGCGGAAGAAGACAACTTCGAGGCAGTACCGGAACCCCTCATGGCGCGTTTTGGCAAGCCTGTATGGGTGATGTCTCTTGATCTGGACGCCCGGCGCAAGCTGGCCCGGGCGGATGTGGAGAATGTCATGCGCCAACTTCAGAACGAAGGTTACTATTTGCAGATGCCACCCGACCTGCGGCCTGACATTTATCATGGCAATGAAGCCTGAGCGGGGACTAGACTGTTTCTGGTTCCAATCCACCCATGCGGAAAAACCATGTGCATTGCCTTTCCAAAAGCTGCCGACGGTAATGACGAACAGGAGTCGCGCTGGAAATCCGCGCTGCTACTGCTTCCAAGAATGCTCAGTCTGGCATGGATGCTGACCCGGATGCTGGCGACTGCGGTGAAAAACTGGTTCAGCGACCGGCGGCGCCAGGCCGCTACCTGATCAATTCTGCTCGCGGCGCGCCTTCTTGCGCTCGTGTTCCTTGAGGAATTTCTTGCGCAGGCGTATGGCGCTGGGGGTGATTTCCACCAGTTCGTCGTCCTCGATGAACTCCAGCGCCTGCTCCAGGCTGAATTGTACCGGGGGCGTCAGGATCAGGGATTCATCCTTTCCCGAAGCCCGTATATTGGTCAACTGCTTGCCCTTGGTGGGATTCACGGTCAGGTCGTTGTCCCGTGAATGCAGGCCGATGATCTGCCCTTCGTACACATCCTGCGCATGTTCCACGAACAGCTTGCCCCGCTCCTGAAGGTTGAACAGGGCATAGGCCAGAGCCTTGCCCTGGCTGTTGGAAATGAGCACACCGTTACTGCGCGGCGCGATGCCGCCGTGCTGGGCCGGGCCGTAGTGATCGAATACATGATACATGAGGCCGGTGCCCGAGGTGCTGGTCATGAACTCGGTCTGGAAACCGATCAGACCGCGTGAGGGAATGATATAGTCCAGACGCACCCGCCCGGTGCCATCCGGGGTCATGTCCTTGAGCTGCCCCTTGCGCGCACCCAGGGCTTCCATGATGGCACCCTGGTGCTGTTCTTCCACATCCACGGTGAGCTGTTCGTAGGGTTCGCAGACTTCGCCATCGATCTCGCGAAAGATGACTTCAGGGCGGGACACCGCCAGCTCGAAGCCTTCCCGGCGCATGTTCTCCAGCAGAATGGACAAATGCAGCTCCCCCCGGCCGGAGACCTTGAACTTTTCCGGGTCCGTGCCCTCTTCCACGCGCAGGGCCACGTTGGCGATGAGTTCGCGCTCCAGGCGTTCCTTGAGCTGGCGGGAGGTCAGGTACTTGCCTTCCTTGCCGGCAAAGGGCGAGGTATTCACCTGAAAGGTCATGGACACGGTGGGTTCGTCCACGGTCAACGGCGGCAGCGCCTCCACATGCTCGGGATCACAGAGGGTATCGGAGACATTCGGCGCTTCGATGCCGGTGATGGCGATGATATCGCCGGCCCGAGCTTCATCGACCTCATGGCGTTGCAGGCCCATGTAACCATACACCAGGCCAATCTTGGCCTTGTGCTCCTCGCCGTCATACTTGTGTACCATCACCTGCTGGTTGGGTCGCACCTTGCCCCGGGTAATCCGGCCCACGGCAATCGCCCCCACATAGCTGCTGTAATCCAGATTGGAGATCTGCATCTGGAAAGGCCCGTCGGGATCCACGTCGGGCGCCGGGCAGTTGTCCACGATGACCTGGAACAAGGGCGTCATGTCACCCTCGCGCACATCACTGCTGTCAGAGGCATAGCCGTTGATGGCCGAGGCGTAGATGATGGGGAAATCCAGTTGCTCGTCGGTCGCACCAAGGCGGTCGAACAGGTCGAACACCTGGTCGATGGCCCAGTCGGGTCGGGCGCCGTCGCGGTCGATCTTGTTCACCACCACGATGGGCTTGAGCCCATGCTCGAAAGCCTTCTGGGTGACGAAGCGGGTCTGGGGCATGGGCCCTTCCACCGCATCCACGAGCAACAGCACCGAATCCACCATGGACAGTACGCGCTCCACCTCGCCGCCAAAATCGGCGTGTCCGGGGGTGTCCACGATATTGATACGGTAGTCACCCCATTTGATGGCTGTGTTCTTGGACAGGATGGTGATGCCCCGCTCTTTTTCCAGATCGTTGGAGTCCATCACCCGCTCCACCTCGCCGAAGCGCTCTCCAAGGGTTCCGGACTGTTTCAGGAGTTCATCGACGAGGGTGGTCTTGCCATGATCGACGTGGGCGATGATGGCGATATTTCTAAGGTTTTCAATCACAACATTACTTTTGGAAAAAGAGGAGAAGGCGGCGGATTATACGCCTGTTTGATGCACAACCGGGATTTTTCTCGCATCAGGCCTGCCGATGCTAGCCCGAATATTGCACCAGAACGCGAAAAATGTGGGTTTTTACGATGAATTACAGCATGTTGCTGTGACGAGTATGCTGGATACAGTTTGTACCTGTCATGCTATCCGGTTTTTCCCGGGATCTTTTCACCCAGCTTGTCCGAACGCCCTGCAAGTCGATGAATGACATCGGCTTTTGTCCGTTCGAACAATCTGGGCAAAAATCTCTCCGGGAAAATTCCGGATTCCGGTGCAACATGCGGGTTAAACTGCATTCATGAATTCTGTATGCACACGGCGACCCCATGTCTGAAAAACCCGATCTCATCCTCGTGGATGGCTCTTCCTATTTGTTTCGTGCCTACCATGCCCTGCCACCTTTGACCAATTCCCGGGGAGAACCCACGGGCGCCATCGTGGGGGTGGTGAACATGTTGCGCAAGCTTATCAATGATTATCAGCCCAAATACATGGCGGTGGTTTTTGATGCGCCGGGAAAAACCTTCCGTGACGATCTGTACGATAAGTACAAGGCCAACCGCCCGCCGGCGCCGGAGGATCTCAAGGCGCAGATCGAACGCCTGCATGACATCGTTCAGGCCATGGGCTTGCCCCTGCTGGTGGTGGACGGAGTGGAGGCGGACGATGTCATCGGCACCTTGACCCGTCAGGCGGCGGAGCAGGGCATGAGCGCCCTGGTGTCCACCGGCGACAAGGATATGGCGCAGCTGGTGGATGATCATGTCAGTCTCATCGATACCATGAGCAACCGCTATCTGGACAAGGCCGGCGTGGAGGAAAAATTCGGAGTGAAGCCGGAGCAGATCATCGATTATCTGGCGCTCATGGGGGATGCGTCCGACAACATCCCCGGGGTACCCAAATGCGGGCCAAAGACGGCGGCCAAGTGGCTGGCGCAATATGGCTCCCTGGATGAGCTGGTGGCGCATGCCGGGGAGATCAAGGGCAAGATTGGCGAGAACCTGCGGGCGTTTCTGGATCAATTGCCCCTGTCCCGGCAACTGACCACCATCAAGACCGACGTGCCCCTGGATCTTGGTCCCGAGGATCTGAAACCTGCCAGGCCGGATGTGCAACGGCTGCGCGAGTTGTATCAAAGCATCGAGGCGAATCGTTTGTTGGCCACCCTGGATGAAGACAGCGGCACGGAAGAGGAAGCAAGGGAAGCCGCCCTGCAGGGGGAATATGATCTTGTCCTGGACAAGGACAGCTTCAGCCAGTGGCTGAAACGACTGCGAAAATCACCGTTGTTTGCTTTCGATACGGAGACCACCAGTCTGGATTACATGCAAGCGGAACTGGTAGGTCTTTCCTTTGCCGTCAAATCCGGGGCAGCAGCCTATGTGCCCGTGGCTCATGACTACCCGGGGGCACCGCGGCAGTTGTCGCGGGACTGGGTGCTGGCGCAGCTCAAGCCTCTGCTCGAGGATGAGGAACAGTTGCTCTTGGGGCAGAATCTCAAATACGACATGAGTGTGCTGGCCCGATATGATATCCGCCTGCGGGGGATCGAATTCGATACCATGCTTGAATCCTATGTACTCGATTCCACTGCCACCCGTCATGACATGGATTCCCTGGCGAAGAAATATCTCGGGTATGACACGGTTTCATTCAGCGACATTGCCGGCAAGGGCGCCAGGCAGCTTACTTTCAACCAGATCGACCTGGAGCAGGCGGGGCCGTATGCAGCAGAAGATGCGGATATTACCCTGCGCCTGCATGAGACCCTCTGGCCCCGGCTGGAAAAGGAAGAAGGTCCCTGCCGGGTATTCCGGGAAATCGAAATGCCTCTGGTACCGGTGCTTTCCTGCATGGAACGCACCGGGGTGCGCATCGATACGGATTTGCTCGCCAGGCAGAGCGAAGAGCTGGCGCAAAAGCTGCACGATCTGGAGCAGCGCGCCTATGAGATAGCCGGGCACAGCTTCAACCTGGGTTCGCCCAAACAAATTGGCCATGTCTTTTTCGAAGAACTGGGCATGGAGGTGGTGAAAAAGACGCCCAAGGGTGCGCCTTCAACATCAGAAGAAGTATTGCAGATTCTTGCCGACAAGGGAGAGGAACTGCCAGCCGTAATCCTCGACCATCGCGGTTTGGCCAAGCTCAAGTCCACCTATGTGGACAAGCTGCCGGAAATGGTCAACCCAGAGACCGGGCGGGTACACACCAGCTACCATCAGGCGGTAGCTGCCACCGGCCGCCTGAGTTCCTCCGATCCCAACCTGCAGAACATTCCCGTGCGCACCGAAGAAGGCCGGCGCATTCGCAAGGCCTTCGTCGCCGAACCAGGATACGTCATGCTGGCGGCGGACTATTCCCAGATCGAGCTGCGTATCATGGCGCACCTTTCCGGCGACCAGGGACTGCTGGAGGCTTTTGCCCAGGGACTGGACATCCATCGCGCCACTGCGGCCGAGGTATTTGGTTTCGAATCCCCGGAATCCGTGGATAGCGAGGCGCGCCGTCGGGCCAAGGCGATCAACTTCGGTCTTATCTATGGCATGTCCGCCTTTGGCCTGGCCAAGCAGCTGGGCATAGGTCGGCAGGAAGCCCAGGAATATGTGGAGCTGTATTTCAATCGTTATCCCGGCGTAAAGAAATTCATGGACAGCACCCGGGAGCAGGCTCACGAGGATGGTTTCGTTGAGACCCTGTTTGGCCGGCGCCTGTATCTGCCGGAAATCAATTCCCGTAACGGCATGCGCCGCGCCGCCGCCGAGCGCACCGCCATCAACGCACCCATGCAGGGTACGGCCGCGGATATCATAAAGCGCGCCATGATCCGCATGGATGCCTGGCTGCAGGATGAACAGCCGGATGTGCGCATGATCATGCAGGTACACGATGAACTGGTGTTTGAGGTAAGGCAGGATCAGCTTCAAGCCGTCACTGAAAATATCCGCAAAATCATGGAAGGCGCCGCCGAGCTGAAAGTGCCCCTGGTGGTTGATGTGGGTGTTGGAGACAACTGGGAAGAGGCGCACTGATGCAGGTAACGGCCAGCCGTCTGGAAGCGCTGCTGTCGGACAACTCCATCTGGGGGCTGTTGCTGGCCAATCTCATTACCATCGTCATGGCGGTGATGCAGGACTGGAGCCTGCTGCTGGTAATGTGGGTGTACTGGTGCCAGAGCGTGATCATCGGCCTGTTCAACTTCTGGCGCATGATGACGCTGAAACGCTTTTCCACCAAAGGCGTATCCAGCGGAGACGGCCCGGTGCTTCCCACGCAGAAGACCAAACGGGAGATGTCATGGTTCTTTCTTGTGCACTATGGCCTGTTCCATGCGGTGTATCTGGTCTTTCTTTTCAGTGGCATCGGCGGCGACCAGCCCGAGTTCTTTGCCCCCGGCCCTCTGCTGATAATTCTGCTGTTCCTCATCAACCATGCCTGGTCTTTTTTCTACAACCGCCGTAGAGAGGCCGAGAGCGTTCCCAATATCGGCACTCTGATGTTTCTGCCTTATGCGCGCATTTTGCCCATGCACCTGACTCTGGTTTTCGGCGGCGTGTTCATTTCCGGAAAGTTCTGGCTGGTGGTCTTCCTGTTGCTCAAGACATTGGCGGATCTGATTGCTCATGCCGCTGAGCATTCCCTGCGCCGCAAACAAATGGATGGGGTGCGTAATGGCCCGGTTTCCTGATCGGGATCTTCCGTGCTTAATAGAAAATGGCAATGATTGATAATAATCAATAGTCTATATCAATCGGAAGCATGTAAACAATCAATTGGGAAAACCTTCTGCCCGCCCCTATTCTGTATCCAACGCCGGGATGATCCGGCAACAGAAAGTAAATACAAACAACTATGGAGATACAGAAAATGACCAATGAAAGCATGCAACAGGCGCCGGCCATGCCACGTCTCAACGAACCCGCACCGGCCTTTGAAGCGCCCACTACCGATGGCGTGAAGAAGCTGGAAGACTACCGTGGCAAGTGGCTGGTATTGTTTTCCCATCCGGCGGACTTCACCCCGGTGTGCACCACCGAGTTCATCGCCTTCGCCAAACGTCATGCCCAGTTCCAGGCGTTGAATACGGAACTGCTGGGCCTGTCCATCGACAGCCACTACAGCCATGTGGCCTGGATACGCAATATCAAGGAAAAGTTTGGTGTGGAGATTCCCTTCCCCATCATTGCCGATCTGAAGATGGATGTGGCAAAGGCCTATGGAATGATTCATCCCGGTGCGGCAGATACCTCGGCGGTACGCGCAACCTTCGTCATCGACCCTGAAGGCATTCTGCGGGCCATGGTCTATTACCCCATGACCAATGGACGTTCCATCGATGAGTTCCTGCGCCTGATTCAGGCTTTGCAAACTTCCGATGCCAATGGCGTGGCGACGCCGGAGAACTGGCAGCCGGGTGACAAGGTCATCGTGCCGCCACCGGCCAGCGCCGATGCCGCAGAGGCGCGCATGTCAGAAGGTTACGAGTGTACCGACTGGTATTTCTGCAAGCGCGACCTGTAACAAAAGGGCGCACCACTGAGCCGCTGTACAATCGTGTACAGCGGCTTTTTCATTTGGCGAAATTTTGCAGCTGCTGTTGCAGATCCGGCCAGGCGGCAAAGCGGCTGTCAACCGCGCGGCGGTAATAGTCGTTCAGTTGTTGGGGATGCTGGTAATGTTTGTCGATATCGAATGCTTCTTCGACTACGCTGACCCAGGCCGGGTTTGTGTCCAGCTTCAAAAAAGCCGCCAGCTTGCGGGCCTGGTTCGGGCCAAAATCGTTTTCCGTAAAATGGAACAAGCGCTCCGGATATCGGTCTTGCATCTTTATGACCCAAAGGATTTCATCCAGAATGGCATCGAGTACCTGATGAAGATCCGGTGATGCTCCCAGGCCAAACAGCCGGGCATGGCCGGTGCGCAGGTTGGACGTGGTGCAGTCCAGGGGATTGCGTATCGGCAGCAGAAAACGCAGTCGCGGTTCACGGGCGAACAGCAAACCCGGGTCGATGTCATGTTTTCTCATGTGCAGGGAAGTGCGCAGGGATTCCTTCCAGAACAGGGAATGAATCTCTTCCTTGATCAGCTGATCGCCGAAGTGCTGCCGGTACAAACGCCCCAGCTTGTGCTTTTCGTCAAAGGCATGGGAATGCACGATGGAGCCGCCGGTCTTGCCGCGTTTCCCCTTGGTGGAGATCTGTATCGCATAGCGCAGGAAATTATCCGTGATGGCGGGATCGGGGTGGAGCAGGAAATCCAGATCCGGATCGTTGAAAATGCGCGCGCCGCCATGGTTGAGTACCTGACAATGGGGGTGCAAAAACAGGATGGATGCGCTCAGGGTGGTAAGATTTCGATACGGGCCCAAGGCCAGGCAGACTGTGCGCAAGGGCGAAATGTCGATGTTTCCGGATTTGCGCAGATCCTGCTGTTTTTCCTTTTCCAGACGGCGGGATTCCAGTTTGTTTCGCAGAATCTTGGGCAGGATATGCACGGGCTGTTGTCCGTCCTGGTGCAGGTTACAATGTTGTAGATTGTAGGCTGTGGCGGCATGCAGCGCCAGCATGCCTGTTTCACGACCCTGGGGAGAAATACGGATTTGGCTGAAAGCCCTGATGAATTGTCCCGCCTGCCGGTCACCGTCCTCAAGGGCGTGGGGCCGAAGAGCGCCGGGCGCCTGACGCGCCTGGGCATAGAAACGGTTCAGGATCTGCTTTTTCATCTTCCTTTGCGTTATCAGGATCGTACCCGTGTTGTCCCCTTGGGGCAGTTGCGCAGCGGCGAGGAAGTTGCGCTGGAAGGTGAGATCGAGCATGTGGAGATACGCTTTGGCCGGCGTCGTTCCCTGCTGGTGCATCTTTTTGATGGCAGCGGACGGGTCATACTGCGATTCTTCCATTTCAGCGCGGCGCAAAAGAATGCCCTCACCAAAGGACTGCGTCTGCGTTGTTTTGGCGAGGTGCGCAACGGCCCCGCCTGTCTGGAACTCGTGCATCCCGAATACCGGCTGCTTGGTGATGAGGATAGGGACATGGAGGAAACCAGCCTTACCCCGGTCTATCCGACCACGGAAGGCATGCACCAGTTGACCTGGCGCGATCTTACGGAAAAATCCCTGGCATTGTTGCGTGACAGTAGCACCGGGCTGAAGGAATGGCTGCCGGCGGATTTGTTGGGAGAGTACCGGCTCATGCCACTCACAGAGGCCATAGCCTACCTGCATCGTCCGCCACCGGATGCGTCCCGGCAACTGCTGCTGCAAGGACGGCATCCGGCACAGCAGCGCCTGGCCTTTGAAGAGCTGGTGGCGCATCAGCTCAGTCTGCGCCAGGCGCGGCAGTCGCACCAGCGTCATCGCGCGCCGGTGTTCGATGGTGATGACCGCTTGTCTGCGTCCTTGCTGCAGCGCCTGCCATTTTCACTGACCGCGGCACAGCAGCGGGTGCTGGACGAGATTTCCCGGGATCTGCGTCAGAGTCAGCCCATGCTACGCCTGGTGCAAGGCGACGTGGGTTCGGGCAAGACCATTGTTGCCGCCCTGGCGGCTCTGCGCGCCATTGCATCGGGCTATCAGGCCGCCCTGATGGCGCCCACGGAATTGCTGGCGGAACAGCATTTGAAGAGTTTTCGTCATTGGTTGGAGCCCCTGGGCATACAGGTAGGCTGGCTTTCCGGCGGAGTCAAGGGCAAGGCGCGCAAGCTGCTACTCGAAGATCTGGCGAACAATAAAACCGGTTTGCTGGTAGGCACTCAGGCATTGTTTCAGGAGGATGTGCAATATCACGCCCTGGGGTTGGTGATCGTGGATGAGCAACACCGATTCGGCGTGCATCAGCGTCTGGCTCTGAGAGAAAAAGGCGTCCGGGGTGGTTTGTTTCCTCATCAGCTCATCATGACTGCCACTCCCATTCCCCGCAGTCTTGCCATGACCGCCTACGCGGATCTGGATCTGTCTGTCATCGACGAGTTGCCGCCGGGGCGTACTCCGGTAACTACCGTGGTGATATCCGACCAGCGCCGTGAGCAGATCATCGAGCGGGTACGGGTCGCCTGCGCCCAGGGACGGCAGGCCTATTGGGTCTGTACCCTCATCGAGGAATCCGAGGCCTTGCAATGTCAGGCTGCCGAGGATGTCGCCGCTGAACTGCAAACTGCCCTGGAGGGACTGCGGGTGGGGTTGGTGCATGGCCGTCTGTCGGCCCAGGAGAAAGAGCAGGTCATGCAGTCCTTCAAGGCGGGGGAGATTCATCTGCTGGTAGCCACCACGGTCATCGAGGTGGGCGTGGATGTGCCCAATGCCAGCCTGATGATCATAGAGAACCCGGAACGCCTGGGTCTTTCGCAGCTGCATCAATTGCGTGGCCGGGTAGGGCGTGGCAGCGTCGAGAGCCATTGCGTGCTCATGTATCACCCTCCCCTGGGACAGCAGGCCAGGGAAAGGCTGGCGGTGCTGCGGGAAAGCAGTGATGGCTTCGTTATTGCCAGAAAGGATCTGGAATTACGTGGGCCGGGAGAAGTGCTGGGAGTGCGCCAAACGGGAGAAATGCAGTTTCGCATAGCCGACATTCTGCGTGATCAGGCCATGCTCGATGCTGCCCGGGAAGTGGCAGACCGGATTCTTGCCCGCTACCCGGAAGCCGCTGCGCCCCTGGTCAAGCGTTGGCTGGGGGGCAATAGCCGGTTTGCGAGGGTGTAGGCCTTATCCGTGAACGTAGACAACCTCAATGCCGGGAGGTGCAAGTGATGCGCGCTACCCGAGTTTTTCAACATGCTGCAATTGCATGGACACCGCTCGTACCTTGTCACTGAGCTTGCGCGTTACTCGAACCCATCCGCAAACAGAAAATTCCCGCCACTCGTGATGGTTTCCATTGCTCCCAAGTCCTTTGCCGAAGGGCGGGCGTTTTGCTTTTGATGGGGTTTGTACTCGTAATGAACCGGCATTGCTTCTGGCGGCATGGTCTGGGCCGTGCCAGCTACGAGAGGGGTGTCCAGGGTTTGCAGCAAAGAATCGACAGGCGCTGGAGCATTCGTACCGTCGAGCAGGTTACTTAGACCATTCAGTATCGGTGTGTTGGCGGGGTCGTTATAGTAGCAGTTGGCCAGGGTTTCATTCTGATCGAAGTTGCTTATCCAGTTTGTGCCAAAATTAATGTTTCCTCCTGAATTGCTCATGCAAAGATAGGCAGGGGCTTCGCCAGGCGTTTCGTTGCGAAAATAGATAATATTGTTAAAGGCTTCGATGCTTTCCTGTGACTTGGGTGTTCCACCAAAGTTATTCCGCATATCGAATAACCGAAATCGCCAGGAGTCATTAAGGTCCTCTTGTATGGAAATAGTATTGTGGTAGAAGTAGAGAATCCCTTCTCTGGCCAGGGCGATATCATTGTCCCAACCATAATGTACCATGCTTCCAGCATCAGTCTGACTGCCGACATGGTCGAAAAAATTTCCATATACATGAGTTTTACGATACATCGCTTCCGCTTCCTGCACTTTTTGCAGGCGGGCCGGATCAATGCCTGGGCAGTTGTCAATATCAGTACAGCCCAGCTCGTTGAGATACTCCCGTACAATGTACCAAGGCGCGGCGTCTTCAACTTCTACCAGATCCAGAAAACGGGAGCTACTCCCTTCAAACCAGTTGTAGCGGACAGTGGAACCGGCAACTCGCTCCTTCAACGTCACACCTCCGGAGCCTGCAGCGTTCGAGCCAAAGTGATTATATTGATATGTTGCCCCGATGGCCTGAATGTACAGACCGTGTTCCAGATAGCTGCCTGATTCTCCGCTTTGGTGAATATAGTTTCCTTCGATAAGGATGTTTCGTGTCAAGTGTGCTTCATTGTAGCCCTGGGACATGGTGAATATGCCATTGCCGCAGTTTTCAATCTCATTGTCACGGATAGTAATATTGTCACCGGCCTGGATTCGGATACAGGCTGCGCCGTTTTCATAATTGTCGGTGCTGCCGTTTACCCGGGTGTAGCTATACGTATTCTTGGCATTTTTGATATGAAGGCCATCTATGATGATGTTGCTGTCCTTGAGATTATAATCATTGTTATAGATCATGATCATTGCCAGGCCTTCCATGGGAGGATAGGTTGTATAGGCGGCGGCATCATCAGGATCATTGACGGCTCCATCTCCATCAAGAATCGGACGCTCCCCATTTGGCCCCTTTACACCACAGATGCGTATGGGATTCTGGGCGCTCCCGCTGGTACGAATAATAATTTTTTCCTTGTATGGTGTTGCCTTGTAGTGAATCCGCACTGTATCTCCTGGTCCAAGGTTGTCCCATGGAACATCCGAGATTTCGGGGTAGGCTTGTGCAGGGCCCACGGGGTAATCGGTGCCGTTGCCTGCGACACACGGAGGGTTCAGGTTGAAACGGTCGGTGGAAGCGACAGAGGTAGAGGTGATTGCTGTAAACGCCAGAGCCGGAAAAATACGGTTTGAAAAATCGTTCTTTGAATCAGGCATTTGTTCGTTCCTTCGATTCTCTGGGGTGGGGACAATGCAGACATTATCTTTTGGTACAAAACTTAATTTTGTGAGGTTTTTCTCATTCGGACATCCATGTTACGTTGGATAGCTGACAGAAAAAATTGTACTTCCTATGGTCACCATGCAAGATGCTGATTTTGCTAGGAGTCTGTCGGGTTTGCATAATCGTAGCGAGCATGGTGGGAAAGCAATGCGGTAGGTCCAGTTTGGATTCTTGTCCGTAGGCGAGGAGTGGACAACAAATTGGACAGTCGGGTGTGATCTGAAAGGTGTCTTTTGTGAAGCACCGTTCGCAGGGGGAAGCCTGGAGCCACTGCGCGGAATCGAACCGCGGACCTACGCATTACGAATGCTAATACCTACAGTGGTATCCTTTTTTATCAATAAGTTAGCTCATTCGGCCCCGCGCAATCGTGACTATGAGTGACTTGGGTGGACACAATGGGAATGGAGGTTGTCACGATCTGGTCACGCTTGGATTGCACGAATGGTAATCAGTAATTGAACATAACCATCCTTGTTGATGCCTTCGAGCGGCATGGCGTGGAGCAGGTCGAGTTCTTCCGTGGTGACACCCATCGCCTTGAGAAGCGACTTGTCAGAGGCAAACGCCCGGAGGCCTGGAGGCGCGTTGTAGTCGGACTGGATAGCGCTGGTTGAAAGGTTGTCGTACCGGTTCCCGTCATCACTGATGCCGGGCATGAGAGAAGTGACGGAGATCCCCAGCGCATTGGCGATTTTGGTCAGCTGGATTGCGCTGACGTCATAGTCGTTTTTTTCCATGCGGCTGACCGCAGGTTGCGTGATGCCGAGAATGTCTGCCAGTTCTTTCTGACTGACACCGGCGGCGCGTCTGGCAGCGCGGATTTTCCCACCGATGTTATGCGTTTTACTCATGCATAAAGCATAACACTATTGGGAAAGTGTGTCTTTTTGTTGAAAAATATGCATATAGGTAATATATTATGAGTAATATGAATATAAAGTCATTGAGGACTGAAGCGGGACTTTCCCAGCAGGCGCTGGCCCGGCTGATCGGGGTGGATCAGGCGACGGTGAGCCGTATTGAGCGGGGACTGCAAGCCGCCTCTATCGGGCAGGTGAAGAAGATCGCCGAGGCCTGTGGGTATGAAGTGCGCCTGGTGAAGCTACGCCAGCGGAAGCGGGCGGCATGAGTATCGAAGCGCGGGATTGGGCCTATTCCCAGACGCTGAAGGCTCCGGCCAAGCCGGTGCTGGTGGCGCTGGCGGAGCGGGCGGACAGCCGGGGGCGCAACTGCTGGCCGTCTATTGCCCAGCTGGCGGAGATGACAGGGTATGGCAAATCCAGCGTCAAGCGGGCGCTGGTGGCGCTGGAGGAACAGGGTCTGGTCGAGCGGATCAGGAGCAAGGGAGGCAGGACATCCAGCTATGTTTTACGGCTAGGTGAACTGGCCCACAGTGGGCCAGTTGAGGGCAGGGGTTCAGGAAACCAACTGGCCCAGAGGGGGCCAGTAACTGGCCCAGAGAGAACCAGTCAACTGGCCCACACAGACCCCAAACTGGCCCAGAGAGACCCCCTAACCGTCAATAACCGTCATAAACCGTCAGAACCGTCAAAAGGGAAGCGGGGCCAATCCGGGCCAATTGAGTTACCAGACTGGGTGCCTTCTGAGCTTTGGACGGATTTCCTGGATCACCGCAAGGCGATGAAGTCACGAATGACGGATACAGCGCAGACAAGGGCAGTGAAGAAGCTGGAACGCATGAGAGCCGACGGCCAGGACATCGAGGCCGTGATTGAGCAGAGCATCATCAACGGCTGGAAAGGGCTGTTCCCGGTTAAGACTGACAGGCGTCAGTCTGCACAGGACACCACATTCAGCAGGAGCATAGAGGCACTGCAATCAATTTTTGGAGAACAGCAGAATGGAGAAGAAGACATTTCAGGAGGGGATGGCGTATATGGCCGCGGCGTTTTCTGTGGAAATCAGCCCTCAGAAAGCCGCCGTGTACTGGGATCAGGTGGCGCAGATGCAGGATGAACCCTTCACAGAGGCCGTGCGCATGGCAGTTGGGGAATGCAAGTGGTTCCCGACTGTGGCGGAGATTCGCCGTTTTTACCGTGACCGCTTGTATCACAGGCGGATGAACAGCCAGACGGTGATTGAGTACAAAGCGGTGAACAAGGAAAAGGCCAGGGCAGCCATTGCCAAACTGAAACGCGAACTCGGAAAGAGGCCCGCATGAGTGGACGCGCGGTATTACGCCAGGGAGATACTGAAAGCCCCCACCCGGGAGCAAAGACGCCAGCAGCTGGCCGCCGTGCCGTTCCATCTGCGGGAAAAGGTGCGAGTGCTGGTGGAGTATCGCTGGCAAACACGCCCTCGGAACACGAGGAGCAGGTGAGCCTGTTCCGCTGGGCCGGGTTCGCTGCCGGTCGCTGGCCGGAACTGGCACTGATGCACGCCATACCCAACGGAGGACATCGCAACAAGGTGACAGCAGCGAAGCTGAAAGCCGAAGGCGTGAAAGCCGGGGTGCCGGATGTATTTCTGCCGGTGCCGAGAGGACAGTGGCACGGGCTGTACATCGAGATGAAGACCCCCACAGGACGGGTGAGAAAGAACCAGAAGCAATGGCTGAGGCGATTGCATGGGCAGGGCTATCAGGTGGCGGTGTGCCGCAACTGGTACGCCGCAAAAACATTGATCACAGATTACATGGAGAACAAGACATGAACGAAAAAATGCCAGCCGCACAGGAGCCAAATGGCGAGCACATCGAGGAAGAGGCTTACATTGACCTGGGAGCGGAAAATGTACAGATCATCACCGAAAAGGTGGAAGAGCTGATCGTCCGTCTGAAGAAGATCGTCACCACTGACGAAGGCAAGTTACAGATCGTCATGGAGACCGAGGGTATTGCCGATGATGATGCGCTGCAGAACATCAAGCACATGCTCACACTGCAACAGACCGGGATGATTGTCCTCAGCATGAAGGCCATGCAAAGGGACCTGTTCGACGGATGAGGGCATGGGTCTCAATGGCCTTTGCTGCCTGTATCTCCTGCGCCCGGGCAGCGCCCATTGATGATGCCCTGGGCATCGTATTCGACCAGAGCGCCACGCTGGAGAAGGCGCGGGAAGAGATGAGGGAAATAGGGCGGCAGAGCCGGTTCAAGGGGCGGGTGTATGTGGGCTATGCGCTGGCGGAGACCTACGACGCCGCCCAGGGTGCCAACGCAGGCATCTATGTCGAGATTCCCCTGTTCTCGCGCAAGAGGGAGCTGGACACCGCCCGGGCGAGGCTGGCGCTGGCGAAGCAGGAGGAAGCGCTGAAAAAGGCGTTTTTAGCGGATGTTTCCAGCATCCGGGAACTGGAGGACAAGCGCCGGGGAGCGCAGGAGATGGCGGTGTTCTACAAAGACCGGCTGACCTATTTCGACCAGGCAGTGAAGGAAGGGCGCATAGAGGCAGACACGCTTTGGGAGGACGCAGAGAAGGCAAAGAAGGCGGAGCATGATGCCGTCCAGGGCACAGGCAAGGTCAGGGCAAAGCTGGAGCAGATAGCACGGCGGTACGGTGGATACCGATGGACAGAGTTACAGGATTTATTGGCCGGGATGCTGAAACCGGCAAAATCCTCGACGCAGTAAGAGCGGGGAGCAATGTACTGGTGCGGGGCCGGGCAGGGATCGGCAAGGCGGCGCTGGTGCGGCACAGCTTCGCCGCCGCCAAAGCCTCGGATATCCCGTGTCTGCTGGTGGATGGGCGCGGCACAAAGCAGATGCTGCTTGACATCATGGAGCAATTACATGACCTGCTGGGGCTGGTAATCCCCTCCGATACCCTGGGGCCGAAGCTGAAAGCCAGGGCGCGGCTGCGGGGCGGTCTCGAGTGGCGCAATCTGGCGCGCACACTGAGCCGGATCACGGTGATTGAATCCGGGAACATCATCATCGCCACGCTGAGGAAAGCGCCGGTGGCGGTGTTCATTGAGGCGCTGGAGGTCAGTCCGCAGAAGGCCGACCTGTTCGCCAGAATGATGGAAGTTGCCAATGTGGTGGCAGGGATGGACGAAAAGAACAAGCGGATACGGATAAGCAGAATGCTGTGGAAGTTTCAGACTGTGATCGAGCTAAAACCCCTGCCGGTGGAGACCTGTGAGCAAATAGCGCGGGCCTGGCTGGAGAAGAGACCGATCAGGTTCAGTGATGAACGCACCCGCTCGCGTTTCATCCGCCATGTGGCACAGACATCGGGCGGGGTTCCGGCAGCCATATCCGGTCTGCTGGAAACCGCCGCCCAGGAAGAGGAGGTTACACCGGCGAAGGCGCGGCAGTTCACGCACGAGGCCGGTATCACCTACATGGACATGACTCCGCTGATTGTCGTCGGCGTGGTCATCGCCATGGCCGGGCGTTATGTCAGCCGTGGCATAGGTGAAGTGGAAATGCTGGTGTTTTCCGGCGTGGCGACAGCCCTGTTCATGGGGCTGCGGTTTTTTATGTGGCAACTGAGAGCGAGGTAAACGCAATGAACGCCAAAAATATGATGTTGGGTGCTGTGGCAATGGGCGCCATGGTGGGACAAGTGAGTGCGGATCAGACGGCTATGCCCGGCCTGTCTCTGGACAAGCCTGTGGTGTGGGGCGAGAAGCTGGCAGTCAAGAAAACCACAAAGAAAATATGTTCTAAGCGCGTGGAATCCGAGGTCAACCGACTGATGGAGACCGAAGCAGCCATCAAGACGAATCGGGTGGCGGTGAAGAAAATCACCAAGAAAATCTGCGCAGCATGAACGAACCCTCTCATCAGTATCAGGCACGGCAGACCTGCCGGGTGGAGGTCGATATTGAACTGAACAAGCTCAATTCCCTGCTGTTCATTCTGGAGAAGCAGGCAGGACTCACACGGGAGCAGGCATTGCGTGTCGCAGAGGTACTGGAACAACTCACCTGAAAGGAGGTCGGGGTGGGCAACCGCCCCGGTTAAGCACATGGAACCTGCAAATCCACGGATTCTCGCCCGCGAGCTCGCGCAGGACATTGAAATAAAGCAGTCCGGTATTCACGGGCTGGGAGTGTTCGCAATAAGGCGGTTCGCCAAAGATGAATACATCGGCACTTACTGGGGAACACAGGCGAAAGAGGTAACTTCATATACCCTGCATGTGCAGAACGAGGACGGCACGCTATTTCTAATCGAAGGGCGCAACCTGCTGCGCTACATCAACCACGCCGACCGGCCAAACGCCAGGTTTGATGGTATCCACCTGTATGCCCGGCAATCCATCAGGGCAGGGGAAGAAATCACCTTCGACTACGGCGACGGTGAAGGCATCACCTTTCCCGACTGATGCTGCTCCCCACCCATCTTGTTACCGGGCAGGCCGCTTATCTGCTGGCTTGTGTTGCTGCCAACCACCCGCCAGCGCCCATCGAGGCTCTGACTGCCGTCGGAGCATCCGCCCTGCCTGACCTGGACTGCCGACAGGGATATGTAGGCAGACTCTTCCCTCCGGTATCCGGCTGGATTGAACATCATTTTGGGCATCGAACCCTCACACACGCCCTGATTCCCCAGCTCATTGTCGGCGTTGCGGGATACTTCCTCCTGCCCACCGGGTACTACCTGGCGCTGATGGCGGGGTGGATATCGCATACTGTGGCGGACATGATGACCCCGGCGGGAGTGGCCTGGTTCTGGCCGTCGCGGGTGCGATGCGTACTGCCGGGGAATGAGCGCTACCGGATGAAGCCAATGATGTGGGGAGAGTTGGTATTTGCAGCGATCATGGGCGTGTCTGGCGTTGGATTCATGCAGCTTGCCGCAGAAGAAGCCGGAACCACCGGGTTGATCCGTGCTGCCATCGGCAACATCAGTGCCGCCCGTGAGGACTACGACGCCATGAAGGGGCGCAATGCCTGGGTGCTGGAGGTGAAGGGCAGGGACAACCGAAGCCACGCGGACATATCAGGCCGGTATGCCATCATCGGCCCATACCGGGAGGGCGGTTTCATTCTGGATTCGGGGCAGGGAGCGAGGTCAGCTTGCAGACAGGAAAGCTGTGATTGGTACGCAGACCATGCCGTTCTGAAACGAGCAGAGCCGCAGGAAACCACCACACGGCACATCGAAGCCGATTACATGAGCGCCAGAGGACTGAGGCGGCGCATGCAGGAACTGGAGTCGTTTGGCAGGGTTTACATCAGCGGGACACTGGAAGCCCGGAACATCCGAGGCAACCCGCCGACCGTGGAGGCGACCGATACCGGCGTTACATTACGATATGCTGAGCCGGAGGATCTGCAAGAGTGGAAGGCAAATTCATTGCGGAATATTGTCATTGATGTTCAAGTGCGACATACACCGGGAATTGTCATCCCGGAGTTCGATTCGGAACAGGATTCAGGTGCAGAAATGAACCCGCTGCTCGACAAATGGGTGAGGCCAAACGTCAATGGTTCTCATTACCGGGTGAGTGGAGTACGGGAAAATAACACAAGATAAAGGAATATGGCGACATGATTGCGAAAGATACAATCACGTTATTGATTTTTCACCGAAGAGGCTGGATGTACTGGACAGTAGCCGCCATTGGCCTGTTCCTGCCCTGGCTGACCAGCTGCCAGCCCAATCGGCCAGAGAAGCAGACCGCCTGCACCGTCCGCAGCATCTATGACGGCGACACCATGACCCTGAGATGCAATGGAGAGCGCCGCAAAGTTCGCCTGTACTGCATCGACGCCCCGGAGATGAAACAGAAGCCCTGGGGCCGGGAATCCCGAGACTACCTGCGCACCATCACACCGAAACAGGTGCGGGTGGTGGAGCATGGTAAAGACCGCTACGGCAGGACGATTGGGGAAGTCTGGACGGATGACGGCGACGACGTGCAGGAGAATCTGAACCTGGCAATGGTCTGGGCCGGTCGGGCGGTGGTCTATCCCAAGTATTGCAGCGATGAGAAATACTACACCGCCGAAGCCAGCGCCAGACAGGTGAAGTCAGGAGTATGGGCGGATGAGGGAAAGCAGCAGCATCCTTGGGAGTTCCGTCACCATGGACGGCACTAGACCGCTCTGCCGTGCCGGACCTGAGCACGCCACCGGCTCCACGCCTTCGCAGCTCCGCTAGACGCTCCGCCAGCTCCGGCATTCCGCCCGTGGCTCCGCACCCTGTAGCAGCGCCTCACCCTCCAGACCGCCCAGGCTGCGCCACTGCGCCCACCGCATCCGCTGACGCTCCGCCGTAGGCTTGCGGCTTGCGCTGGGCTGGGATGGTGGAAGACCCGAACAGTCGTAGCACCGCCCACCTTGTTGATGCTGTGGGCTTCGCCACTTTATTCGTCGCTTCGCTCAAGAACCGCCGCCTCCCCCGCCCACCTGCCGCGCCCCTTGTGCTGGGTGCCGGTTGGGAAGGGTGTTGGTGTTTCGGCTGCATTCCTTTCTGTAAGCCGCTTTTGTTGGCGCGTCAGCCGGTCGGTGTGGCGTCGGGAAGATTGCTGTCTGGTTTCCTTGCGCTGTGAGTTGCCGGGGTATAACATAGGACAATATGTCCGGTATAACTCCCCGAGGGTAGAATGACGCAGGAACAAGCTCTGGAGCTTCTTGAAAAAGCCAGGAAGAAGTTTTCACAAAAACAGATAGCTGAACAATGTGGAGTGAAAACAAGAACTGTCAGGAGATGGGAAAAAGGGGAAACGGAAATTAAGCTGGTATACGGTGCATCTTTACGGGAAATGATGGATCTTCAGGGAAGGAGGCGGGAAATGGAGAGGGAAACATGTTTTTCTTTTGTTGATCTGTTTGCCGGCATCGGGGGAATAAGGAAAGGATTTGAGAGTGCCGGGGGGCGCTGTGTCTGGACCAGTGAATGGAATAAGTATGCTCAGCAAACCTACCGGGAAAACTTTCCGATGGATCATGATTTGGCGGGAGACATTACGCAGATCGCACCGGAGGATGTGCCTGATCATGATGTATTGCTTGCGGGTTTTCCCTGTCAGCCGTTTTCCATAGCCGGAGTGTCCAAGAAAAACTCTCTCGGGATGGCTCACGGTTTTGCCTGCAAGGCGCAGGGAACCCTGTTTTTCGATGTGGCCAACATTATCAGGGAAAAGCGCCCGGTGGCCTTTCTTCTGGAGAATGTAAAGAATCTGGAACGTCACGACAAAGGCAACACATTTCGGGTCATCATGGAGGTTCTGGAGAATGAGCTTGGTTATCGCGTGTATCCGAAAGTGGTTGATGCCAAGGGCTTCGTTCCTCAGCACAGGGAAAGAATATATCTGGTTGGCTTTCGTGAGGAAACAGCATTCTCATGGGAAGATTTCAGAAAACCGGAACCGGACGCGAAACTGCTCGGGGATATTCTCCACATCCGGGGTGAAAATGTGCCTGAGCATGATCGTGAGAAAGGGTATTACGATGAAAGAAAAGGTCGTGCCTCAGACAAATATACCCTAAGTGATAAGCTGTGGTCTTATCTTCAGAACTATGCAGCGAAGCACAAGGCTAAAGGTAACGGTTTTGGTTTTGGTCTGGTAACCAGAAAGGATACAGCCAGAACACTGTCCGCAAGGTATTACAAGGACGGCTCAGAGATTCTTGTGTCCAGAGGCCCGGGAAGGAATCCACGGCGTCTTACTCCGAGGGAATGTGCGCGTCTTATGGGCTATCCCGATGATTTCGTCATTCCTGTTTCTGATACACAGGCTTACAAACAGTTCGGCAATTCCGTGGTGGTTCCCGTAATTGAAAAGATTGCGGAATTGATGAAGCCTCACATCATTACACTTATGGAAGCCGAGGAACTTCCGGAACAGTTGCGTATCACCGCCTGATGACCGACCGGATCAGCCGGGAAGCGAGGAGCCGTAATATGGCGGCTATCCGGGGCAAGGATACGAAGCCTGAAATGACGGTCAGAAAGTTTCTGCACCGGCGGGGTTTCAGATATCGCCTGCATGTAAAAGATCTTCCGGGAAAACCGGACATCGTGATTCCAAAATTCAGAACTGTGGTATTTGTTCACGGATGCTTTTGGCACCGGCACAAAGGCTGCAAAAACGCTGTGCTGCCTAAAACAAACCCGGACTTTTGGGAGAAAAAACTGAAAGGGAATGTTAAGCGTGACCGGAAAAACCTGGAAGCCCTGCGAAATATGGGTTGGAGGATTGTTGTTGTGTGGGAATGCGCGATGAAAGGAAAGAATGCCGGCGAGACAGAGGTGATTTTAGACAGAACTGCAGAGTGGCTGACAGGCAAAGATGAAATACTGGTTATCTCCGGATAGAGGCCTGCCAATGGACAGTGCCACAACCCGCAGATCATCATCTTTGTTTAGGATCAGCATTATTACAATCCGGGAAGAACAGGTAAAAAAATATGGAATGGCATTTTATTCCGCAGCTGGCCTGCTATGTGGAATCAGGGATTACCCAGCGGGACCAGTTCAGAAATGATGAAGTTGACCTTTACGAAACCATCGTAAGAGAGGCAGTGCAGAATTCGCTTGATGCCACTCCAAACGGAGAACAGACGAGAGTTTCTTTTCGCTGGACAGACTGGGAAGCAGGCCTTGAAGCCCCTTGGCTGGAAAATCTTCTTTCGGATCAGCTGGATCATGCGGCGGCATCAGGAATTGAAATTGATCAGATCAGTTTTTCAAGGCCGACGGCACTGGTAATAGAAGATTTTGGCACTACTGGGCTGACCGGATCGGTAGAAAAAAAAGATGAGGGAGATTTTTCTGATTTCTGGAGGCGGCACGGGAAGTCACATAAAACGGGAACCAGGCGAGGGCGCTGGGGGCTGGGGAAACTGGTCTATTCCAGCTCCTCCATGATCGGGGCTTTCTTTGGAATCACTGTACGGGAGGCCGATCCCTCTGCTTGGCTGATGGGCCAGACGGTACTGGATCTTCACACCCACAACGGAAAGGAATATCCGCCCCACGCCTATTTTTCTGAAATGAAAGGAAACGATATTCAGGACATGATCCCGGTTCCTTCCGATGATGAAGGCTACATCGCGGAGTTTACCCGGCAGTTCGGTCTGAAGCGCACCAGTGAGCCGGGACTTTCTATTGTCATCCCCTTTCCTCATGAATCACTGGTTCCGGAAAAGATGATCGGGGTCGCCATTGTCAACTACTTTTATCCCATCCTCACCGGGCAATTGGTTATGGAGTTTGATGACCGGGTGTTGAATGCAGCAAATATACATCAGCTGGCGCATGAGCATGCCAAAGGGAAAATACCTGATATTGATGAGTTATTTCTTTTTATCGAGGAATCCAGCAGGGCGCTGGAAAATGGCGATCCCCTTTCTCTGAAGGAAGGGTGGGTGGATGATGCAAGACTGGATGAGGATGATTTTTCAGAGGAGGATCTGGAAAAACTGCGTACTGACTTTGCAGAAGGCGGGCTGGTTGGTGTACGGCTTCCGTTGCAGGTAAAAACCAAACCGGATAAAAAGAATTACGATACGGAATTCCATGTGTTCGTAAAACGTCCTGAGGGTATTACAAAGGGTGTGGATCTCTATGTTCGTGGAGGACTGACCCTGCCGGCCGAGTCAAAGTTCGGCGATCGGAAGGCCTACGGTGTAATGGTGGCAAATGACGAAGTAATTTCCTCCTTTCTTGGGGATGCAGAAAACCCGGCACACACCAAGTGGACCTACAATGCCGAGAAGCTGAGGAAGAATTATGTTGCGCCGGGCAACAGACTGAAAGTGATCAAAAATGCTGTCGTAAACTTTTATGACATGCTCGTCCAGGCAGAAGAGGAGGAGGATGAGAAGGCGCTGGCGGAATTCTTTTTTATGGAAGAACCTGAACAGCCCGGCTCACCTGGAGGAAAGAAAAGTCCTGTTCCAAGAACACCGCCTGACGATGAAATCAAAGTTACCGGGAAATCACGTCCTGTGAGACTGGAGACCACAAAAGAAGGTTTTTCGATGCGCCCGGGAGACGGTGCCGGGACGGCACGGTATCCTGTCATTCTCAGGGTCAGGGCCGCTTATGATACTGCTGCGGGCAATCCGTTCAGGAAGTACAACCCTTTGGATTTTGATTTCAACTCCAGGAAAGGTCCCGGAATAGCAGTCACCAGGAAGACTGTATCCTTGGAAAACAGGGAATCGAACAGGCTTGTATTTGAGATAAGTGGACCTGCTTTCAGAATCGACGTTTTCGGATTCGATCCGAACAGGGATCTGCTGGTAAAGCTCAGCATAACTGAGGCGGAGGGTGAATAGGATGCAGATATCGCAACGCATCAACCATACGGGCAGGCTGAAAATAAAGCATTCCGAAGTGGAGATACGACTTCTGGAGACGGATGACGGACCGCCGAAGTTTGATGTGGACTTCAGGTTGGACAGAAACAGGTTGCCACCTGAAGCTGATTTGTTTGTTGAGGCTTACCATCGTAACACTGCACAGAGATTCGGGTTTGGAACCGTTGCAGCTCCTCTGCCCCCGCACGACACCGCTCTTGATCAGATCGATCTTTCCGGTCCGGTACTGTTTCGCGTGAAGGTGGTCGACAATTCCGATAGGGCAGGCCGGTTGCTTGCTCTCGCGGACAGGCTTGCGCCAAAGGATGAGTCAGATGAGGAACAGCGTTCATCCCTGATGATAATCAAGACAATGTCGGCGATGGGGAACCAAGTATGGAAGCTGTCTTTTGATGATTCCCGCAAACCCATATTGTGTATCAATAACAGAATTCCGGACGGGAAGAATCAGCTTTTGCACAACCCGTTTTTCCAGAGTCTTATTCTGCCTTCTGCCTTTCGGGAGGTTCTGATGTACATCCTGTGGAATCAGGAAGGAGAACAGGACGAGGGCTCCTGGGAGGAAAAGTGGATTGCCTTCGCAAACAGAATGGCTCCAGAGGAGTGTCCGATGGATCGAGACCCGAATTTTCTGCACCAGTGGATCGATGATGTAGTACGCGCCTTCAGTGAAAAACACCACTTCTGCGAGCATTTGGTCAGGCGCATGGAGGATCATGATTATGGCTGATATGATACGAAAGCTGAATGAAGACGGACTGGAGGCTTTTGATACGTATCTGAGTGATCTGAGGAACGGTAAAAAACTGAATACTCCTGTTCATCTTCTGACTGACCCGCGTTATTCGGCAGCTCTGGAAGAGGACTTGGAGATTGATCAGAAAGTGTTTTCCACACGGTTTGCAATGGGTGAGTATCTGGTATCTGTGTTTCAGGGAGTGAATATGCAGCCTTTTCTTGGTGACAGAGGTTTCTGGACCTGGATTGCACTTTACTGGTTTGACCAGCTTTGCCCCTCACTGGCGGATGGCTCTCGAAAACCGAGCCGGGTCTACAACTATATTTTGAGTCCAAACTACAACCATCGTCCGCGGCATGCTGTGCGCACGACTTGGTTTCTTGTGAACAGTTATGGTGATACCTCGCGCTTCCTGCTCAGCAAGAAACCAAGTGAGCGCGGTGAACTGATTGAGCAGCTTGCCGCTAGGCAGCATCTGTTCAACTGCAGAGGAGTGATCGAGGCGGCCAGCAGGCTTTATTATGACCCGGAGAGGAAAACCTTCAAGCGCGGGTCAACCTCTACAACAAGAAAAGGGAACATTCGGCGCTACATAAGCTATCTTCAGCAGCTTGATCTTACCTATGATCTTTATTCCATGGAGAAAGAGGTGATACTGGATATGCTCCCGAAAGAGTATGAAAGATTCCTTCCTGAAACTGACAGCGACACTGCCCCCGCGAGATAAATGAAAAAAGGCTATCTATCACAGTATTTTGATGGTGTAGCAGTAAAGGAATTGAGTGCTGTCGAAGCTGATGTTCTGAGATCAAACCAGCATGAATTTAATGGAGTAAAAGAATTAAGAAATATTCTTGGCGAACCGGAAGGGAAGGAGAGGTATCAGGCAACATTCATGTATCTTACAGACCATGATGATGAACCGATTGTCGAGGATGGGTTCCTGACTTGGTATGATGCCAGGCAAAAAGCCAGACTGGAAAGAGGGGTCATGCGTTATGAATATCGTCTGTATTTCCCTTCCAATCAGGTGTCACAGAGTGCGAATGAGGGAGATATTCTGATTCTCGCCAAGCGCACAGACAATACACTACTGGCGATAGTTGCCGAAGAAGAAACAACCATATCCAGACAAATGCTTTGGCTGTTCGGGTTTTCAGATATCGGTAATCCTGGATTTTCAGTTAGGGATGAGCTGAGTGGCGAACAGGACAGAGTTGAGTTTGCTTCCACGGTTATCCTTGAAAATGTAGGTGTATTCGTTCAGGAAGAAGATACATGGCTAGACAAAATACTGGAGAAATTTGATGGCACTTTTCCTACAACCTGTAAATTTTCCGCATTTGCGCGTTCAACACTTCCGGATGTTAACCCAAATGATGGTGAGGATGCAGCTTTGATGGCATGGATGGAAAGAGAAGAGGTTCTATTTCGTACCTTGGAAAAACATTTGATAAGCGAGCGTTTATCCAAAGGTTTTGATGGAGACGTAGATGGTTTTATCTCCTTTTCACTGTCAGTGCAGAATCGGAGAAAAAGCCGTGCTGGCCTTGCTCTTGAGAACCATCTTGAAGCTTTGTTCAAGGAATGCGGAATACAGTACACCAGAACACCTAAAACTGAAAACAAGTCAAAACCTGATTTCATTTTCCCGGGTATAGAAGCGTATTGGGATCCGGATTATGATTGGGCTGCTTTAACCATGCTGGGAGTGAAATCCTCCTGTAAGGACAGATGGAGACAAGTGTTGTCAGAAGCAGATCGGATAAAATACAAGCATCTGTTGACTTTGGAACCCGCAATCAGCGAAAACCAGACAAATGAAATGTCTTCTAAAAATCTTCAGCTGGTGTTACCGCAGCAGTTTCATCCCTCATACACTGAGCGGCAGCGATCTTGGTTGCTCAATGTGTCGGAATTTATCGAACTTGTCCTGTCTCGTCAGCCCATCGAAAGGTAGTTGTCTTCTTCGATTGTTGCTGTGACTGATGTGACCTGGTTCCACTTTCAAAACAAAGACTTGTAGGGGTTTTCTGGTCTGGTTGTGATCCTGGCCCGAACCAGCTTGGCTTGCTGTAGAATCTTGGAGCAGACAAAGGAATATTTCATGGATGAAAATATGAACGAAATCAGAAAGAAGGTGGAAACCCTCCTCAATAGGGCAGAGAAACACCCAGAAAAGACCGATCGGGCTATAAACGAGTTTGCCAGGGAGATCATGATTCAGGTGTCAGGTGTGCAGGACGTGGAGAAGCTGGCGAAGATGCTGCCGACCATGGCGATACCGGCAGATGCCCCGATGCAGGAGAGTGTGCAGATAGCGGCACTGGCGGTAATTCTCCATGGACGGGCGGTGATGGCGCATGACGATGATGACCAGCGGGAACGCTGGAACCAGGATGCCCGGCTGTTGCTGGAGCGGATGCAAAGGCTTTTGGAGCATCTGTCCTCGACACGGAAACAGCCGCCAACCATGAACAAAGGCCGTACCGTTCAGAAGTGCGGCCAGCGAAGTACTGGTAGGGCTTGCTCATCAGAACGCCGTGGGGCTAACCAATAGTAGATGGAGAAAGGAGGATCAATTGATTGGCATAATCACAAGCGTATTGACTGGTGCAGCATCATCGTTCGTAGTAATTCTGATTCTTAGCCGATTCGCAAGACCAGATGTTTCGGTGTCACCAATGATTTCTAAGGTAAGGAATGGAGATTCGTTTAGTTACGATATAAAAATAGTGAATAAAAGCAAAAGAAGACTGGTAAATGTCCAGGCAGAGCTTCTGCTGGTAAAAACAAAAAATATTCCAGGTGGGACAATTGTTACTACTGCAAAGTTATCATTAATAAAAGAGAATGTATTCGTCATTGATAGATATGATGTCAAGGATCGAGACGAAAAGTATGCCTATCGGTTCCGAACTGATGAAAACATTGATAAAGTATGGAGCGATGATGATACGCAAATGATAAGGTTTAGAATATATGGGCACAATGAAATTTCCGGCTTTGGTAGAGTGTTTGAGCAGGATTATAGGATAAAGCGTTCTTCTATTCGCGAAGGGGAGTTTAATTTCGGGGATAGTTTTGATATTACATAGTTTGCCAAACTATTGGGAATTGATAAATATAGACAATACCCGCAATTATTATTATCAATAATCTAACCTTAAGAGAATGAGATTTAGCGGCCACGTACTAGAAAACGTTGGATTTCAAAAAATCCCGGATGAGACTGTTATAAAGGCACAATTCCGGTCTGTCATTGTTTATGAGGCAAGGGGTATTATTTCTGATAAAGGCGATCCGATTGATCCGTCATTTCTAGAATATTCAGATGGGGAAGTATCTTTATCACTTGGTGACAGTGTAAATGAGATATGCCGGGTATTAATAGATGATGATTTCACTGACGATGAAAATGAATGGGAAAAAGAAAGAAAAACCGCTCCTCCTTATTTAATCGTTGTAACGAAGTGTCCCGAAGAGGTTGTGTGCAGTGATGGGTATTGGAAAAATGATGGAGAGAAAATAGTCACTCAGGACTGTTTCCCCGAGGGGAGAGAATCGCTCCGGTTGCTTGAGAAGAAAAGAACATCAGTGCTGGTTTCTTCTTTAAGTGCATTGCTATCAAGTGAACAAAATCCGGTTGTTTTCATTCAGGTTCATAGGGCAGTATTTGCAGAGACGAACCTAAACATGAGGTTGATAGACTCGTGGTGCAGTCTTTCTGGGGAAGGTCATATTTTAAGTAGGATTGATAACGAGAGCATATCAGATAAGATTAAATATATATTTAGTTTATCAGACTCAATCCATACAAGAGTTGGATATTTTTTTAATCTCGCCGTTAATGAAAAAGATCGATTGAAAAAATTTCTCTATTTTTACTCAGCAATTGAAGTTCACATAAACAAAACATTCAAAGAACTTATAAGCGATCCAGATTTAACGATACCCCGTATCATGCCAAGTAGGATTGCCGGGTTTGCCAGATTGTTTGATATCAAAATACCAATACAAAAAGCGACGAATATCTTCCATAGGTTTATGTGGTGTTCAATATTGCAGTGGGGTGATGTGAATAATTCTGATGTTAATAAATTTAAAGCACTGAAGAGTACTCGCGATCGCATCTATCATGGAGAGGATGTGGAAGAGAAAACCCTCCCAATAGGTGAGGCGCAATCGCTCGCACTAAAGATAATTCGCGGTAATTTATGAAACATATTCATCAATGGGACAAAGGAATTGTGTCTGGATATGAGGCTGCCGGAGCGAAAATGGATTCTCAGTACAGTTGGTATGGTACAAAGCCAGACGGCACGCTGGTGTATGGATTTGAACTGGATCATTACCTTACCGACTACAAGCATTATGATCCTGATTCAGGAAAGGGATATACAAGATTCAAATCTGAAGACTGGTTGTTGAGAGAACGTGGAGCCTCTTCTCTCGGTCATTACAAAAAAGTAAAAGTTGCCTTGAGTTCAGCGCATCATATGAAAAAACCTATCCAGATGTTGTGGATTAAAGGTTCCCGAAATTCTGGTGATGAGAAAGCCAAAAAAGACGGGCCGGTGAGTATGTACAATCCGGAAGAATGGTTCATCATAACCGAGTACAAATGGCATTCAGATGGAGAGCTTTCGGTGTCCTTTGAAAAGCTGGACCCGCAAGAAAACTAATTTCCATGGAATAAATACATGGTTGAGGGGACTTCCGGCCCCCCTCCGCCCCCAGGGGAACCAGCGCTTGCCAGCACTGCTGCTGTGGCGTCTTGCTGCGGCGGGTCATGCCAGCCAACACCGCTCCGCAAGCTCCGCCGTGTCGTCTGTCATTCCTTTCCGCCTCGCAAGCCGCGCCTGATTGTTTGAAATGGGGGGCGTTCCCCCCAAACCCCCTGTTCGTCGCTGTCGCTCCTCCTCGCTTCGCTCCTGGTGGTGCGCTGTCACGCCCGAAAAAACCTGCAAAAAGCAATAAAACGCCAAAGGCTAGCTTCCGTTCCAGGGCTTGCAAGGCCAGGCGCTCCGCGTTGTCTGGCCGCTCGGGGCCAGCGGTTTTCCCCTTCTCTCGCGCTCTTTTTCCCTTTACGTGGTGCCTGCAGCTGCGGTGCGCGGCCAGCCAAGCCTTGCAATCCCTTCCACTCCAGCTTGTTTCAGAGGGCGTTTTCTTTCTTTTTTCCGGTTTTTCTTTCTTTTCGGGGCTGCGGCCCTGGGGGTGGTCATGTTCTGTTGGGTTGGTTCTCGTTCTCTGGTGGTGCCTGCTGCTGGCTTGGGTGGTGTGCCGCTGGTGGCTCCTTCGTGGCGCCGGGTGGTCGGTTCTGCGCTGGCGGCTGGTGCGTGGCGCTGGCGGGTTCGTGCATCCGGGCGCTCATTTTCTGGCGTGGTGCTGGTGGCGGGCTTCGCCAGCTGCGGCGCTGCTGTGGCGTTCGCTGGCGCTTGGGGCGGCTGGTGCGGCTGTTCTCTGGCGCTGCGCCGCCGGGTGTCCGGTGGCAGGGCGTTGTGGGTGGTGTCGGTTCCAGTGCATTTCCCCGGCGCGGCTCCGGCTGTGCCCACTGGTGGCGGTCAGCTGTGGTGGGTTCCCCGTGGGTAGCGGGGTGGTCGCCATTGTTGGCTCCCGGCAGCTCCCGCCGGGGGGTGGTGTTCTGGTCGTGCGGGTGGCCGGGGCGCTGGTCGGCTCAGGTTACGGCCTGGTTGTGGGCTGTGCCACGGGTGCGGATGCCGCCGTTCTCACTTCTGTGCCGTCATCATTGGTGCTGTGTCTGTCAGCGTTCGGGCGGGGCGGGGCGGGCGCATGCGGGGCGTCCGCAGTGCAGCAGGTGCGGGCGCATCACGCTGCTGGTGGCGCGGTGCAGTGGTGGGCAGGTGGCCCGGCATCTGTGCCGCTCCCGGCACGGCTGCGGGCACGTACTGGCGCGGTGGTGGCCGCTGCCAGCTCCGGGCTGGTGGCGTTTCTCAGCTCGCCCAGCTCGCGCGGCTCGGCGCTGGCCTGTCGCCTGGCGGCCGCTCGCGGCCTGCCGGTGGTGGCGTTCCCGCTCGGCTTCCACGGGCAGCAGCTGCCGGCACTGGGCGCCGGTCAATGGGTGCCGTGCCAGCAGGGCGGGGTGTGGGCGGCAGCCTGGCAGTGGCAGGCGCAGACTGGGCTTGGGTTGTGATTAAAACTTGAAATATGAGTAAAACGCATATAAAATATGTGTACAGTGAATATATGGAGGTAGTCATGAATCAGATGAACGGTGATTATTGGTCAGGAATGGCTCAGGATGAGTATGAATTCCGCCTGGTCGAGGAGGCGCGGGATTTTGTCAGCGGAGAACAGCAGATCGAAATCACCCATGAGCATGTGCGGGTGTTGCTGAACTGGCTGGACGGTTATCAGTATGAGCAACCGCCCCGGCCTTTTTAATGCCTACAAATATGAGTATATGTAATAAGATATAAATGGAGGTAATATCATGGAAATGGAAGCAGCAGAACAAAGCCATGAGGTGGCGGTTATCAGTCCTCAGCCGGTGTCTCAGCCCGTGGCGGTGGCATCACCGCTGGACTTGCCGGCAGAGCAGTTTCGCGCCGGTCTGGATCGGCGCAGGGAGAACCGCGCAGCGCTCATGGAATGGGTGCGGTCGGCCCTGGTGGAAGGCGTAGACTATGGGCGCATCCCCACCAGGCGCGGCCCCAGCAAGCCAAGCCTGTGGAAGCCTGGCGCGGAGAAAATCTGCGGCATGCTGGGGGTGACAGTGTATTTCCCCACCCTGCACGACTACGAACAGGCCGCCCTTCACGGGGTAGAGCTGAAACACATCATCATCCGCTGTGAAATCAAGGACGCCAGCGGGCGGGTAGTGGCCGACGGGGTGGGCGCCCGCTCGCTCAAGCAGGACTATGGCGACATCAACAAAGCGTTGAAGATGGCCGAGAAAAGCGCCCACATCGACGCCACGCTACGCATGGCCGGGCTGTCGGAGGTGTTCACGCAAGACCTGGAGGACATGATTCCCGCCGGTTCGTCTGCCAACTCCTCCCCCAAACAGGCAGATGCTTCCAGCAGGCAGGCCGCACCTGTCCGGCAAAACGCGGCACCCATTTCCACAGCCCAACACAAGCGCCTTGAAGCCCGTATCCACGAATTAGGTCTTGACCGCGAGCGCGTGAAAGCCTGGGTGCGCAAGGCCTGGGGTGCGGAGCATCTCACCGAGATACCCAAAGCCAAATATGACAACCTGGACAAACGCCTTGATGAATGGGCGCAGGCAATGGCAGAGCAGGAAGCCCGCGAGGAGCGGGAAGCAATTATGGAGGAAGGCAAATGAACCACACATATTTTTCTTTTCACGATGCTGTGAGTGTAACGGTTGAGGAATCGAACCCAATCAGCGCAGGCGGTTATGCAATGACAATCCGCATAAATGCGGAAGACGGGTCATTGCACGAAACAACTGTTTTCAGTGATGAGCCAATCATCATTGAAGACAAACAACAGGAAGCGATAACAGCTTAACCGCGGAAAGCCCCGCGCCAGTCGCGGGGCGGGAGGGCAGATGCCATTCAGCAAGCAGCATTATCAACCCAGTTCCGAAATGCAAAGGACGACTACGGAGCAGGTACGCAATGCCTCGCGCCGCATGAGGTGGCGCATTAAGTGGGCAGAACATGAAATCAAGCAATGGAGAAAGCAATATGAAAATCTATCTGGACATTGAAACCATCCCCGGGCAATCCGAAGGGCTGAAAGAGGAAATCGCCAACAGCATCACCCATCCCGGCAGCATGAAAAAACCGGAGACCATCGCCAAATGGGAAAAAGAGCAGAAGCCGCAGGCGGTGGAGGATGCCTGGCGCAAGACGGCCTTCAAAGGCGATCAGGGAGAAATCATCTGCATCAGCTGGGCAGTGGAAAACGATAAGCCGAATGTGGTCATGCGTGACCTGGACGGCAGTGAGCGGGATATGCTGGAAACATTTTTTGCGCAGGTCATGAAGTCCATCCCTCGCGGTCGCCACCAAGGCATCGAATGGGTTGGTCACAATATCAAAGACTTTGATCTACGCTTCATCTTTCATCGGGTGGTCATCCTGGGTGTTCAGCCGCCATTCCAACTGCCGCATGACGCGCGTCCTGGCAGCGAGTTTGTTTACGACACCATGACCGCATGGGCGGGATGGAAAGACCGAATCAGCCTCGATGCACTTTGCAAAGCCCTTGGTATCGCTACCAAAGGGACAGAGCTTGGAGGTGAAGAAATCGACGGCTCGAAAGTGTGGGATTTTGTGAAAGCGGGGCGTGTGCATGATGTTGCCACCTACTGCGTGGCTGATGTTGAGCGGGTGCGGGCGGTGTACAAGCGCATGAATTTCATCACGGAAGAAGCTGACCAGAAGGCGGCATGAACAACAGTCCCCGCCTTCGGGCGGGGAATCAAGGAGAAGGAAAAATGATCGAACCTACATCAGAAGCCGCACTCAAGCCCTGCCCGTTTTGCGGGGAAAGCAATGCCAGGGTGCTGGTGGAAGCCGCGACAGACCGGATTGATATTTTTGTGCATTGCTACAGCTGCGGAGCGAGGGGCGAAACCATCGGCGCAACTTTTAAGGACAGACACTACCCCGAAGCCATTGACATCGCTACTGAAATGGTCGCCATGTCAGGCGCGGCAGCGGAAAGCTGGAACATGAGACAAGGAGGGAAAGAGCAATGAGCAGAAAGATATGCCCACTGATGAGCGGCACACCTGTTGTCATCGAGGCGGAAATCCCGGCCGATGGACTGATTCACAATGGCGAAGTGTACTGTGAGCAGGAAAACTGTCGGCTTTGGATTGAAGTTTTCACCACAGAATTGATAAGAACCAGCGGCTGTTCATTTGAGCTTATGCCTCAAATGGTAAATGGACAGCTGCGGGTATAAAGCAGCATGGAGAGCAAACAATGAGCAGAGGAATCAACAAAGTAATCCTGATTGGCAACCTGGGGGCGGAACCGGAAACCCGATACATGACAAATGGCGATGCCGTGACCAACATCCGCATCGCCACATCAGACACATGGAAGGATAAGCAGACTGGAGAGCAGAAGGAAAGAACCGAATGGCATACCGTGGTGTTCTTCCGGAGGCTCGCGGAGATTGCCGGGGAATACCTGCATAAAGGCAGTCGGGTTTACATCGAGGGCAGTCTGCGCACCCGTAAATGGCAGGCCAAGGACGGGAGCGATCGCTACACCACCGAGATCGTTGCCAACGAGATGCAGATGCTTGGTGGCGGGAGCGGAGGACAGACGGCCCCGAGGCAGCAGCGACAGGATATGACGCCGCAGCAGCCGCCCGGCACACAGGACTTCGATGACAGTGACATCCCGTTCTGACGACACGCGCCCTGGCGCTCCTTCCGACCAGTGACCCGCTGGCCAGGGAAAACGGGGGCGAGCATCGACGCGACCACATGCGGCTGGCCCGGCCGTTCGATGCAGGGTAACTATTTTGCGGAGAAAATGACATGGAGTGCTATTGCGATTATGAGCTGCCCAGCGCTTATTCAGCGCGTGTGGTGACGGCAAGGAAAAGCCATGCCTGTGAAGAATGCGGACGCATCATCGAGCCAGGCGAGCAGTACGAGCGGGCAGGCGGCATCTGGCAGGATGAGCCACGCACTTACAAGACCTGCCAGCACTGCCTGGAACTGCGGAAATTTGTCGAGGCGCACATCCCATGCTTCTGCTGGGGTCATGGAAACATGATCCAGGACGCCCGGGGCACGCTGGAGGCGTTGACATGGGAAACGAGCGACACCGCCGGAGTGCTGTTTGGGGCAGGCAGGCGCCTGGTGGCGATCCGGCGCGAACGGCAGAGGAAGGGGAGGGCGCCGCACCGATGAGCCTGCTATGGAGCCTGGATGAAGCCGCGCAACAGCTGGGAGGCATCAGCACACGCACCGTGCGCCGACTCATCGACCGCGGAGAACTCGCATCATGCAGAGTGGGCCGAAGGCTGATGGTGGTGGCCGACTCGGCGCGTTCCTATGTGGACGGAACCATGCAGCCAGCGCATAATAAATTATGCGTGGGGCTGGATGTGCAGGAGGAAAGCACATGCAGAAGAAGCGCAAGAAAACGGGGAGGGATGGCCTCTACCGCAGGACGGACTCACCGTGGTGGTGGGCCAGCTACACCGACACAAGCGGCCGCAGAACTCGCCGCAGCACTGGGACTGCGGACCGCAAGGAAGCCGAAGCCATCCTTGCAAAATGGAAGCTCGAAGCACACAGGCAACGCCAGTGGGGTGAGCAGCCAGCCAGGACTTTCGATGAAGTGATGCTCAACTACCTTCAAGGCCCAGGGGTTGAAAAGCGGTCGGCGGATAGAGACCGTCTGAGCGCGAGACATCTTTACAAAACTTTCACAGGGCGGGTGATGGACGCACTGGCACCGCAGGACATTCGAGCCTACATCATTGGTAGGCAGGCAGATGGCGTAGCGCCAGCAACCATCAATCGGGAGCTGGCCCTTCTGTCAACGGCCATCAATCATGCCCGCAGCGAGCTGGGCTGGGAACTGCCAAACCCGGTGCGTGGAAGAAAACTGAAGGTTCCGGAAGGCCGGGTACGATGGATCACGCAGGAGGAGGCAGCATCCCTTGTCGAGGCGGCCAGACAGATCAGGCAGGCGCCGCATATTGTAGACTTCATCAGGCTGGCGCTGCATACAGGCATGAGGCGCGGTGAGATTCTGGGCCTGGAGTGGCGGCGAGTAGATTTGCGATCAGGATTGATCTACTTGGAAGCAGAACACACCAAGGCAAAGCGCCGGAGATCTGTGCCACTCAACGCTGTGGCGATGGATGCAGTGATGAATCGTGCCCAATTCCGGGCCACGCACTGCCCAAACTCGCAATGGGTGTTTTGCAACAAAAGAGGACGGCGCATAACTGACGTGAAACGCAGCTTTGCCACCGCCTGCAGAAAGGCCGGAATCGATGACTTCCGCATACACGACATGCGGCACACATGCGCTGCATGGCTGGTGTCGGCCGGAGCGCCGTTGTCGGAAGTGAGGGACCTGCTGGGGCATGCTTCGGTCACGATGACCGAACGCTATGCGCACTTGGCACCAGAAAATGTGAGGGCCGCCGTCTCTCTGCTGGAGCAGGGAGACGGGGTACACTCGTCACGAAATGGTCACGTTAGGCTTACAGTAATTCCAGGTAGGAAGATGTAAGTCGATGAAATTATTGGAGCCACTGCGCGGAATCGAACCGCGGACCTACGCATTACGAATGCGTTGCTCTACCAACTGAGCTACAGTGGCCTTGGCGTGACTTGTGAACAGCGCAGTATACGGGCTGTGGCTTGGGAATCAAGGGGCACAAATGTCTGAATATCCCTGTAATTCCCAATAACCAAAGAAAACCTGGGGTAGATATTCGCTCCATCCTCTGTATGATGCAAATAAAAACACAGTAAAACACTAGGTTATATAGAGGTAAGTGAGCAACATGAGTATTGAAATTCCCCCCCGTGATGGAGATGGCTATCTTCTGAACATGAACGATTGGACGCCCGAGATCGGCAAGGCCATGGCGGAAGCCGATGGCTTCGAGATGACCGATGATCGCTGGGAGCAGGTTCTTAAGGCGCGGGAGTACTACGAGCAACACAATGTAGTCCCACCCATCCGCAAGTTTTCCAAATATATCGATGTGGACAAGAAGGAGCTGTTCAAACAGTGGATGACCGGCCCGATGAAGCCCATCAGCAAATATGGTGGTCTGCCCAAGCCGACCGGTTGTGTCTGAGAAAGCCCGGATCTGATCCAAGCGCCTTCCGAGGCGCTTTTTTATGTCCATGGATGGACGGTATGCCGCAAGGAGCCATGGCACTGGAACATTTCCAGCATTCCCTCCATCCCTGGATGGTTATGGCGGTGCGGCGAATCTAACCCGAATATTGCACCGGAATCCGGAATTTTCCCGGAGAGATTTTTTCCCAGATTGTTCGAACGGACAAAAGCCGATGTTATTCATCGGCTTGCAGTGCGTTCGGGCAAGCTGGGTGAAAAGGTCCCGGGAAAAACCGGATAGCATGACGGGTACAAACTGTATCCAGCATAATCGTCACGCAACAGGCTGTAATTCATGGTAAAAAACCCACATTTTGCGCGTTCTGGTGCAATATTCGGGCTAAAGGATGGACGGTATGCCGCAAGGAGCCATGGCGCTGGAAATGTTCCCGACATTCCTGGCGGTAACATGGCAGGGATTGCCTTCATGCGTCTTTATTGCTGAAAGACAGTTTCCCCTGTTCAAGATGCATCTGGCGTTTGCCCTGTAACAGTTCCTGAAGGGGGATGCCCGCCACCTGGGCGCGCCAACCCCGAAGCAGGGGTGATTTTTCTTCCTGGTTGAGCAGCGCGACCAGATCCTTGCGGCTGGCAATGGCCTGGGGCGAGAGGCCGGCTTCCAGGGCGATGATGCGCAGGGCGGCGCTGAGCATGTCAAGGATGGCTTCCTGCTCAGGCGTGGGACGGCTGGATCGAAACCCGTCTCTCGGCCATTGCTCTTTGGGTAGCTCCAGGGCCTTTTTGATACGGTCGGTCACTGCGTCGGCATTGTGGCGGATGAAGTTTGCATCCAGGCCGCGAATTTTTTCCAGATCCGAGGTTTTTACCGGAGCGCGCCGGGCGATTTCCAGCAATACGTCATCCTTGAGAATCCAGCGCCGGGGCAGATTGCGCGCCAGGGCCTGTTGTTCCCGCCAGGCGGCTACGGCCTGCAACACCGCCAGCTTGATGCCCTTTAGATGCTGGCGTCCCTTGACCTTTTTCCACATGTCCATGGGGTTCAGGGAGTAGGTGGCTTCCATGGACAGGGATTCGAACTCGGGTTTGAGCCATTCCAGCCGTCCCTGCTTCTTCAGTGCCTGCTTCATCTTTATATAGGCTTGCCCAAGATAGATGACATCGTCCAGGGCATAGCGCAGCTGTGCTTTGTCCAGCGGCCGTCGGGACCAGTCCGTGCGCGAGTGATCCTTGGCCAGTTCCACCCCGAGCACTTGCTGGATGAGTTTGCCGTAACCGATCTGATCACCGTAACCGAGCAGGGCGGCGGCGGGCTGGGTGTCGAAAACCGGCTGCGGCAGTACCCCCCATTCATGGAGAAAAATCTCCTGATCCTGACGCGCCGCGTGAAAGACTTTTTCCCTGGCGGGATTCAGCAGCAGCTCACTCAGGGGCTCGAGATTGTCCAGGGCCAGGGGGTCGATGGCGGCGGCGGTGTACTCATTGGCTACCTGAATCAGGCACAAACGCGGGTAGTAAGTGCGTTCGCGGATGAATTCCGTATCCACCGCCAGCCAGGGGCTGTCCTCCATTTGCTTGACGAAATCATGAAGCTGGGCTGCGGTCTCTATGAATAATTCGGCCATGATGAAACGGGTTCTGAAGAATGATGAGGTATCATACCTGCATTGACAGCAAGCAACGATCATTATGCACATTCATATTCTGGGTATCTGCGGTACCTTCATGGGGGGTATCGCTCAGATTGCCACCGCCCTGGGACACAAGGTAACGGGGTCGGATGCCGGCGTCTATCCGCCCATGAGCACCCAGCTGGAAGCGGCGGGCATCGATCTCATGGAAGGCTGGGATCCGGCGCATCTGCGGCCGGAGCCGGACATGGTGGTGGTGGGCAATGCCCTGTCCCGGGGCAATCCCGTGGTGGAGTACCTGCTGAATCGCGGTTTGCCCTATACCTCCGGCCCGCAATGGCTGGCCGAGCATGTATTGCAGGGACGTTGGGTGCTGGCCGTGGCGGGCACCCATGGCAAGACCACCACTGCCTCCATGCTGGCCTGGATTCTGGAGCATGCGGGAATGTCTCCCGGCTTTCTCATCGGCGGCGTGCCGCGCAACTTCGGCCATTCGGCGCGGCTGGGAGAGACGCCCTTCTTTGTCGTTGAGGCAGATGAATACGATACCGCCTTTTTCGACAAGCGCAGCAAGTTCGTTCACTATCATCCACGTACCCTGGTGCTGAACAACCTGGAATTCGATCATGCGGATATCTTCGATGACCTGGCGCAGATCCAGCGCCAGTTTCATCATCTGCTGCGCACCGTGCCCGGATCGGGGCTGGTTGTTTCTCCCGCGAACGACAACAATCTGAAAGCGGTGCTGGACATGGGCTGCTGGACTCCGGTGGAAAGCTTTGCCGTATCCGGTTCCGCCACCTGGCAGGCTGCCGGGCGTCGTGCCGACGGCAGCGCCTTTGAGGTGATCTGTGAAGGCCGGCCGGCGGGCCGGCTGGAATGGTCTCTGACCGGCGAGCACAATGTGAACAACGCCCTGGCCGCCCTGGCTGCCGCACGTCATGCGGGGGTGCCGGTCGAATTGGGCCTGGAGGCGCTTGCGGCTTTCAGGAACGTGAAACGGCGCATGGAGCTGCGTGGACAGGTGCAGGGAATTCGCTTGTTCGACGATTTCGCCCATCATCCCACCGCCATCCAAACCACTCTGGCCGGATTGCGCAACCAGGTGGGTGGGGAGCGGATCATCGCTATCCTGGAACCGCGTTCCAATACCATGCGCATGGGGATACATGCCGACCGCCTTCCTGCCTCGCTGGAAGCTGCGGACGAAGTCCTGCTGTATGCGCCGGAATCCCTGAACTGGGATGCTGCCGGGGTAATGGCTCCTCTGGGGGAAAGATGCAGGGTGCTGGACAGCACCGAGGGCATCATCGAGATTTTGCGCAGGGAAACAAAACCCGGAGATACCCTGCTGGTGATGAGCAATGGCGGATTTGAAGGCATTCATGAGCGCATTCTGAACATGCTGGAGGAGCGGACATGAGCGCCCGGCCCATTGCCGTGGCGCTCACCGGGGCTTCTGGAATCGCCTATGGTCTGCGTCTCGTGGAGTGTTTGCTGGAGGCCGGGCGGGATGTGCAGCTTCTCTATTCCCAGGCGGCGCAGGTGGTGGCGCGCATGGAAATGAATCTGGACTTGCCTTCTTCCGCGGAACAGGCGGCGCGGGTATTGCGTGAACGTTTCGACGTTCCTCCCGGACGCTTGCAGGTTTTTGGCCGTCAGCAATGGACGGCGCCCGTGGCCAGCGGCTCCAGTCCCCCGCAGGCGCTGGTGGTCTGCCCCTGTACCACGGGCACCCTGGCGTCCATTGCCCATGGCATCAGTGACGATCTCATCGACCGTGCCGCGGATGTGATGCTCAAGGAACGGCGCAAACTGATCCTGGTGGTGCGTGAGACGCCATTTTCCGCCATCCATCTGGAAAACATGCTGGCGGTGACCCGCGCCGGTGGGGTAGTCATGCCCGCCAATCCCGGTTTCTATTATCAGCCGGAGAAGGTGGAGGATCTGGTGGATTTCATGGTGGCGAGAATACTCGACCACCTGGACGTAAGCCACGACCTGTTGCCCCGCTGGGGGGCGGACAGGCCGTAGAATGGCCTACTGCAGCAGGAAGTAAGCTGCGGCAAAGGCCGCGGCGGCAGAAAGAATGGAAATGAGGGCGGACTTTCCCAGCATGCTGCCTTTGAGGCCGGAGACTTTCTTTTCCATTTCCTCAAGGCTGGCTTCCACATTGCTCCGGGTGTCTTTGACGCTGTCTTTGATCTCGGCCAGCCGTTCACTGAGCAGTTCGTCCATTTTTCCATTGACATCGCTGATCAGGTCTTCACGCAGGCGCGCTTCATGTTCTTTCATGTCATCCAGGCCGGTTTCCACCTGCTGGCGCAGGGCTTCCAGCTGTATGCGGTGGTTTCCGGCATCCATGGATATCTGTTCCTTCACCTGGGATACGATGCGTTCATCCACCTTCTTCAGACTGTCATGCAGGGGTTGCAGCTTCGCTTCACTGCTCTTGATTACCTCATCCAGTTGCTGAGCGAGTTTCTTTTCCACCGCGCTTACATCTTCCCGCGCTTTCTTCAGCAGTTCTTCCACCTTGGCCATGATGGTGTCCATATCAATGCCGGACGCGGCTTCCGTGGCAGCTTCTGTCTGGGGTTCGGGGGTTTCTTCGGTAACGGTTTCCACATCGATGGTGGCCAGAACCGCCTGCAGTTTTTCCGCCTGGGGTGGCTTGGTGAGCACGCCTATGGCACCGGCTTCTCTGGCCATCTCCTCCAGCTTGTCACCTTCATTCCCGGTACAGAGCACCACGGGAATATGCGAGGTTTTCTCATTGCTGGTGATGGCCGTGGTGGCGGCAATGCCGCCCATGCCGGGCATGGACTGATCCATGAATACGATGTTGATGTCCTCCGTGGCGATCTTGTCCAGGGCTTCTTCGCCGGAAGCCGCCATTTCGACTTCCAGTCCCTGGTCCTTGAGCAGTTTTCCCATGGCAAAGCGCGCAGCCTTGGAATCATCAACCAGTAATACCTTCATTATTGTCTCCGTTTGGATTCTGCGAATCGGGGGTATTTATACTACAAGATGGCCTTGCGGCCACCCGTGCAAGCGTAAAAATGTGAAACCGGTGAATTCATTGTCTCGATTGAAGGGGGAGGTTGTGCCAGACCAGCAGCAATTGTCCATCCCTGACTTCATGGTGCCCCAGTTCCGTGGCATCGAGGTCCATTTTTAGCCTGTTCAGGGCCATTTGTCCATCTCCGGCGCTGCCTGGCCAGGCGAACAGCCCCAGCCACTGCTTTTTCTCCTGCGATACTGCCTCTCCCAGCCAGACGGGTCGACCGCTGTTGCGGATGAGCCAGCGGCCCGGCCAGAGATAGAGTACGTGGCGACCATCCTCGGTGGTTTTTGCCATCACCACGGATGACATGCGCCCGGCATGGCTGTGCGGCAGGACAGGCAGTTCCTGCAGCTTGCTTGCGGTCGCCAGTATTTTCAGCCATTCGAGACCATGCGCCGTGGGGGTTCTCTGCCACCCCTGCGTCTCCAGCCTGGCGAGCAGATGTTGCAGCGATCCGGCATACTGCAGGTTCAGGGGATGGTTCTTCCTTTCCAGAATGTCACTGCGCCAGGCGGGGAGCTTGCGCCAGCCGCCGTCCCGCCATTCCTGCAGGCTCATGCTGCCCTGGATCTCCAGAGCCATGGGGCGTGGTGGCGGAGCGTTGACCCCCAGAGTGGAAGCCAGGCCCAGGAGCAGTATGCCCAGGCCGCAGAGCAGGGCGATTCGGCCAGGGATGGGATGATCCTGCACATGAGTGCGATAGGCCATGCCCATTGCCGTGGTCCAGATGATGCCGCCGCTCAGGGCATGCAGGATCGCCAGCAGAGCCGATCCCAGATAGAGTTGGGACAGTATCACCGCCATGATCAGTATGCTGGCAGTGGAATAGATGCGCCAGCGGCGTGGATGTTTTACCGGGGTGGAAACCAGAACCGCAGTCATGCCAAAGAAAACCGTGGCGCGCAGCACGAACAAATCCGGGAATATCGCCATCAGGGAGCTGTTGTGGCGCAACAGGGCTTCCAGGGCAACGCTGAATACCCATACGCTGCCGCAGCCAGCCAGCCAGTGGCGCATGGCGCGCCGGTGATTGGCAATCCACAATATCAGGGAGACGACCAGCAGCATGGCCAGGGTGGCGCTTTTCCCGGCAATCGCCGAAATGGCCAGCATGATGTGATCGCCAATGGGATTGGCCAGGCTTTTCAATCCCAGATGCAAGGCGTTGTCCGCCACCAGTAACGGCGCGGCGGGCACCAGGGCGACTAGAACCAGCGCCAGGCTGGCCAATACCAGCAGGCCGGCAAGCATGGCCAGGCCTGCGGATTCCGGATGGTTTGGATCTCCCAGAGCCCGGGCGATGCGTTCCAGACGGGGATGCCGTTCGCCCAGGCCGAGCAGTTTCTGCACCAGATCCCGGCTATGGGGCTGGATGAGCAGAAACAGCCGATGAGACAGCCAGCCCAGGAACCAGAGACTGCCCAGCAGCACCACCAGCAGGATGACCAGACGCAGGGCCACTTCCGAAGCCAGCTCCAGGGATGCGCCAAAGGCCATGCCTGGCAGAAGATAGGCGGGAGCCCAGACCAGGGCGGACAGCACATTGGCGAACAGAAAGGCGCCACCAGACATGTTCATCATGCCCGCAACCAGGGGAATCACGGCCCGCACCGGGCCGAAGAAACGCCCGATGGCCACGCTTTTGCCGCCATAGCGGCGAAAGAAATCCATGCCTTTTTGCAGCATCCCCGGATGCCGGTTGAAGGGCCAGAATCCGGTAAGCTGCTGCCGGTAGCGCTTGCCCAGCCAGAAACTCAGCCCGTCACCGGCAACCGCGCCCAATACTGCCCACAGCACCATGAGTTTGAAATCCAGGGCGCCGGCGCCGATGAGGGCGCCCAGGGCGAACATCACCGCCACTCCGGGCACGACCATGCCCACCACGGCCAGGGATTCGGCAAAGGCCATGAGAAATACCACCGCCCCGGCCCAGCCGGGGTTGGCGCTCACCCACTGCAGAAGTTGCTGGAAGCTTTCAGCCAAAGTCAGAGTTGGGCAAAAGCCTTGCGCGCTGCGTCCAGGGTGGCGTTCAGATCATCATCGCTATGTGCCGCAGAGACGAATCCGGCCTCAAAGGCAGACGGCGCCAGATACACGCCCTGATCCAGCATGGCATGGAAAAAGCCCTTGAACTTCTGCTGGTCGCAGGCCATGGAGCCGGCAAAATCCGTTACCTTGTCGGCGGTGGAGAAAAACAGCCCGAACATGCCGCCCACATGATTTTCCGTGACCGCAACGCCGGCTTCCCGAGCAGCGCTCACCAGGCCGCTGATGAGTGTTTCGGTCTTGCGTCCCAGTTCCTCGAAAAAGCCTGGCACTGAGATCAGTTCCAGGGTCTTGAGCCCGGCGGCCATGGCCACCGGGTTGCCGGACAGGGTGCCTGCCTGATAGACAGGCCCCAGGGGGGCGATTTTTTCCATGATTTCCCGCCGGCCGCCAAAGGCGCCCACGGGCATGCCGCCGCCAATGACCTTGCCCAGGGTGGTCAGATCCGGACGCACACCGTACAGCCCCTGCACGCCGCCCAGTCCCACGCGGAAGCCGGTCATTACCTCGTCGAAGATAAGCACGCTGCCGTACTGGTCACAGACCTCGCGCAGTCCTTCGAGGAAGCCGGGCAGGGGAGGGATGCAGTTCATGTTGCCCGCCACAGGCTCGACGATGATGCAGGCCACTTCCTGTCCGATCTGGCTGAAGGCTTCTTTTACCTGCTCCAGGTTGTTGTAGTCCAGGGTGATGGTCTGTTCCGCCAGGCAGGTTGGCACGCCGGGGGAGGAAGGCTCACCCAGGGTCAGGGCGCCGGAGCCGGCCTTGACCAGCAGGGAATCCGAATGACCGTGATAGCAGCCTTCGAACTTGACGATCTTGTCTCTTCCGGTAAAGCCACGCGCCAGGCGAATGGCGGACATGGTGGCTTCGGTGCCGGAGGACACCATGCGCACCATCTCGATGGAAGGCATGAGTTCGCAGACCTTGTCCGCGATGCGGATCTCCAGCTCCGTGGGTGCGCCGAAGGACAGTCCCCGGGGCACGGCCTGCTGTACCGCCTCGATGACCTCGGGGTGCGCATGCCCCAGGATCATGGGGCCCCAGGAGCCCACATAGTCGATATAGCGCCGGCCTTCGGAGTCGAAGATCCAGGCACCTTGGGCATGATCGATGAATACCGGGTCGCCGCCCACGCCCTTGAAGGCGCGCACGGGGGAATTTACCCCGCCGGGAATGTGTTGCTGGGCTTTTTCGAAGAGATCGTGGGATGTGCTCATGGGTTTCCTCGGAATGCTTTGAAAGTTTCATCGATGCGGCGAGCGCTCTGTTCCGGGTTCGGCTGCGCGAACAGCCCCTGGATCATGGCCAGCATGTCCACGCCGGTTTCGATGACGGACAGGGCATTTTCCGGGGTTATGCCGCCAATGGCAACCAGGGGCAGCGCCAGTTCGCCGCGCGCCTGGCGCAGTAGTTCCAGTCCGGCCTGGCGCGCCCCGGGCTTGGTGGATGAGGGGAATATGGCGCCAAAGGCCACATAGTCAGCGCCTTTGTCCACCGCCTGACGGGCGCGGCCCAGATCGTCATAGCAGGAAATGCCTATAATGGCATTTGCCCCGAGCTGCAGCCGCGCCTCTTCCAGGGTGGCATCGTTTTCACCCAGATGCACACCATGGGCGCCGCTTGCGCGGCACAGTTCCGGGTCATCGTTGATGATCAGCATCGCGTCATGGCGTTCGCACAGTTGACGCAAGGCCCGCGTTTCCCTCAGGCGCCGATCCTGATCCGTGGATTTGTCCCGGTACTGAAGAATGCGGCAGCCGCCCCGCAATATTGCCTGAACCCGATCGAGCAAGGCCTGGCCTTGCAATCCATTCGGGGTGATGGCATACAGGCCATGCAACAGGCTCATGGGCATCTTCCCGGCAGCATTTGTCCCCGCCCTGGCCGGAAAGCTCTTTGCAGACTGTTCCAGACGTAGTGCTGGGCTTCATCCACGGCTTCTTCCATGGTGCTTCCCAGGGCCAGTCGCGCGGCAACGGCTGATGCCAGTGTACAGCCGGAGCCATGATAGCTGCCGGACAGTTTGGGCCATTGCCAGTGGCGGGTATGATGCGCCTGGTACAGGCTGTTGATCACCTTGCCGTGGCTGGATTCGTCCGCGCCGGTAATCAGCACCGCCGGACAGCCCTGCTCATGGAGGGCCCGGGCACAGTCGTCCGCAGCGGTTTGCCCGCTCAGTTGTCTGGCTTCGCGCCGGTTGGGCGTAATCAGCTGCGCAACAGGCAGCAAAGGCAGCAGCAGCTTGGTGCTGCTCATGCTCTGGCCGCCGCCGGAGGCCAGCACTGTATCCAGCACCAGGGGAATATCCGGTTGCTCTGCGCGGATCTGCTGAACCACATCGAGGGCGCCAATGCTGCCCAGCAAGCCGACTTTGATCACATCGATGCGGTAGTCATCGAGAATACGAGTTGCCTGCTGGCGCAGAATATCCGGGGATACCGGATGAATGCGGTAAACCCGGCTGCTGTCCTGTTCGGTGAGGCAACTGATCAGGGAAGCAGCATGACAGCCGAAGGCGGCCAGGGTTTCGATATCCGCCTGAATGCCTGCGCCACCACCGGGATCATGACCCGAGACGCAGAGTACGATGGGTTTTTGTGCGTTGTTCGGCATGATGCAAGTATACGTCAGGTGAAGTTTGGCAGGATGTTGAAAAAGTCCTCTGAACTTTTTCATCCCGGAACCGGAAAATGCGATTTCCCGGTTCCTTCATTCTCGATGGCTTACCGCCACTGAAAATGGCGGAATATCCCTATACCGCACACAGGCTGCCGAAAAACCGTGTTTTTCAGCAGTCTGTTAGCAGCGCGCGCAAAATGGACTACAATGAACATGTATGGGTGAGGAGTACATGCCCGGTTTTCCGCAAATTCCGATGGTTTCGATACCTTCAAACGGGGGTTGCGAAAAAGTTCTTTAACAGGATGTTGAAAAAGTCCTTCCCTGGCCTTTTTCAACCCCCTGTTAATGGATTTTTCTCGGCTCCGGCGGCCATCCCGGTTTTGCGGAATGCCCCTGAATGTTTGCAGCAGTGAACAGGTGAATGTAATGACTGCCGAATTTGAAAATTTGTACCGGATTGCCAGTGAATACTGCCGGATCATAGAGTCCGTGGGAAATGATCGCGCCGAATGGCTGCAACAGGTATTCAGGATACTGCCCCAGTTGCATGCGGCCATCGCGGTCATGCTGGAACAGGAATCCGCCGGCGGCCGGCCGGTAGAGGCCAATCTCGAACAGCGTTTTTCCCTGTTCACCAAGCTGCACCAGCTGCTGGGCGAAAAGGACGCCTACTGGATGGAGTATGATCTGGCGCATGAGGAATGCCGCAGCGGCAGCCTGGCGGATGATCTCACCGACATCTATTGTGAACTCAAGCAGGGGCTGATGCTTCTCGAGGAGAAACAGTCCGATCCGGATGGCATATTGCGCAACTGGCGGGCAGGCTATCGCATACACTGGGGTCGGCATCTGGTCGATGCCGAACGCCATCTCTATGATCTTTCATCCCAGGGGTGTTTCTGAACATGATCCGGATTGTATTTGCCTTGCTGCTGGTCGTCAGCCAGTCCCTGCCGGCGGCGGAAGAGGAAAAGACCCTCAGTCTGCAACTACCCCCCGCTTCCCTGGAAAAATGGTATCGCCCGGCGAACGAGCGGGATGTCTGGTTGCACACCATGTTCCGTCTGCGCCGGGAAATGCAGGCGGTCGCGGAATACGCGGCGCTGGAAGACAAGGTTCGTCTGCAGAAATGGCTGGCCCGGCTGCAGAAAGACTATCTTTCCATTGGAGATATGGTTCCGGAATGGAAGGACGAACTGGAAGACGGGCTGTTGAAAAAGATGCGTTTGGCTGCGGATAGCGGTGATGCCGAGGCGCTGGCGCGGGCGCAGAAGAAACTGCGCAAGTCCTGCCAGTCCTGCCATGTGGAATACAAGCTGGTTGCCGCGCTGCGTTACCGGGCGCCGGATTTCTCCGCAGTGAAGGTGGAATCGGAAGAAACCCTGGACGAGGAAGAGTACAGCCGGGTCATGGCGCGCCTGAGCCTGCTCCTCAACCGGGTCAAGATCGCCGGAGAAGATGGCCGCCAGCAGGCGGCCATGGATGCCCTGGATCAGCTGGAGCAGCGTCTGAGCGATCTGGGGGAAAGCTGTTCGACCTGCCACAAGAAGGAAAGGAGCCGTGAAATCATCCTCGGCCAGGAGGCCAGGACTTCACTGGCTCAAGTGCGCAAGGGACTGGAAGCAGGCGATGACAAGCAGACTGGCCGCTATCTGGGAGAGTTTGCCGTGGGGGTATGTGCCGACTGTCACGCCATCCACCGCCTGCAAAGCAGCATGCGGCGCCTGCTCAGTGATGACTGAGCCATTTCCCGGGTGCGGGCCGGATTGCCTGCCGGCAACCGGCCAGTTCTTCACTTGATCCAGGGATTGGGTTTGCCCTGAATCCGGGCCACCGCCTGGTTGTGGCGCTTTTCTTCCTTGTCCGGCGGATACTGGCGGTTCCATTTCTCCAGCAGTTTGCGCTGTTTGCGATACAGGTCCAGACCATATTCATCCGCCATGTAGAGCATGGCGCGGGCAATGCGTCCCCGGGCTTCGGGGCGGGGTTCGACCCGGTGCTTGCGAAAATCCACCTCGAAATCACAGCCCTTGTAATAGTGATCCTCACCGGGAATGATGCCGAAAGGCATGGAACTGCGGGTCTGGTTCACGTCCTTGCGTGCCGCGTACATGTTATGCATGTCGGATTCGATGAAATTGAAGCGCGGGCTGTTGTGCCGGCACTGCTCGCGTTTGCCGCAACGCAGCTTTTTGGTTACCCAGCTCATGGGATAGACGTGTTCCACGTTTACCTTGCGGTCGAAGGGGCGGAATTTTTTGCCACAGTAGAGGGTTTCACCGCCTTGGGGATAGACGTTCTGCCAGTATTCGCGCAGGCTGTCCAGATAGTTTCTTTCCGGTTGGCGTGAGCAGGCGCTGGTGCTCCAGAGGACGATGCCCAGGGCAACATACAGGAAAAATCTCTTGTTCATGGATATTCGGCACATTTCAGTTGTGAGGGAATTGCGATAATATCCCTGATTCCTTCTGCTCACCAAACTTTAGGAGTCTGTTGGATTCAGGAACAGACCCGACAGACTCCTGGTCATCGGAATATTATGGAAGACAAGGAAAAAAATACCGCGACATCTGCCGCCAATCGCTTGTGGCTGGTTCTCAGCGCGGTCATGGCGGTGACCCTGATTGCCGTGTTCATGGTGCCCGACGGCAAGGAGCAGGCGCAGGATATTCCGCTGCCTGACGTATCTTCCCCTTCACCACAGGCTGCTGGCCGGCAACAGGAGGATTCTTCTTTGCCTGCGTCCGAGGCGGGTACCACAGTGCAGCCGGAATTGGCTGAAGGGCAGGCGGCCAGGCAGTTTCTGGCACAGGCTGCGGACCTGGATGCGGCAGCGATTTACCGGCGTGCCGGGGAGTTTGCCGAACAAGGCCTTCAGGCCGACGCCTGGCTGCTGTATTTCAAGGCGGCCCGGCAGGGGCATGCGCAAGCGGCCATGGTATTGGCGGAACAGGCGGATCCGGAATTTTTCGACCCGGCGCGCAGCATGCTGGACGAGCCGGATCTGGTTCAGGCGCACAAATGGTATGTGCAGGCACAACGCAATGGCAGCCCGTTGGCTCCGGCCCGTCTCGAAAAACTCATGGAACGCCTGCGCAAGGCCGCTGCCAGTGGTGACCATCAGGCGGAACTGCTGCTCGCAAAATGGAAAACGAAGTGATGAAGAAACTCCTGTTGGCAATTGGTCTTTTCCTCCTGTTTGTTGCTCCCGGGCAGGCGGAGGAGCGCAAGCCCCTGCTGATTCCCGGAAAGACTGCTTTGTATCAGCGCGTCCTCTCCATTCCCGAGGCGCGTCTCATGGATCAGCCCGGAGATGCCCAGGGCATGGCCGTCACGCCTTTCAGCGCCTTTTACGTATATGAACGCAAACAACAGAATGGCCAGGAATGGCTGCTTCTGGGGACAGATCGCCATGGTGGACTCAGCGGCTGGATGCCCGCCCGGGACAGTATTGCCTGGAACCAGGGGCTGACCGTGGAATTCAAGGATCCGGCCGGTCATGACCGGGTGCTCATGCTCAAGGACAAGGCGGCCTTGAAGGCCCTGGCCAAACCCGGTGCGGAACAGGCGTATGCGGAACTTTACCGCCAGGCCGTGGAAGGCGCCTTGCCGGCGGACTCTCCGGTGGTCGCCATTCAGCCCGCCGGACATATCGATATCCGCAAGGATTTCTATCTGGTGCCCATACTGGATTTCGAGGACACCTGGCTGGGGAGTGAACAGGCGCGCCTGCTGAAGATCGCCAGTGTGCCCCTGGAGAGCCCGGCGGACAAACCAGCCACGGCGGAAAACGACGAATATACCGCAGGACTGGTGTTCGTCATCGACGCCAGTCTGTCCATGGATGAATACATCGAGCGTACCCGCGAAGCGGTGATGAAGATCTACGACCAGCTGGGTGATGCGGGTCAGCTGGGCAAGGTGGATTTCGGTCTGGTGGCTTTTCGCGACAACGCCGGTTCGGTGCCGGGCCTGGATTATACGGCCAAGACCTGGGTTACCCTGGAAGAAGGGCGCAACCCCGGCGCCTTTCTGGAAAAAGTGGATCAGCTTTCCGCGGCCAGGGTATCGAGCCGGGATTTTCGTGAAGATGCCTACGCCGGGCTGCAACAGGCGATAAAGGGCATGCATTGGCAGGGGCATGATGCCCGATACATCGTGCTCATTACCGATGCCGGCGCCCGCGAAGCCGATGATCCCCTTTCCACCACGGGTTTGAGCACGGAGGCGGTGCGCCAGTTGGCCCAGGATAACGGCATTGCCATATTCGTCCTGCATCTGAAGACCCCCGCAGTCATGGCCGATCATCAGGCGGCGGAGGCCCAGTACCAGGAATTGTCGGACTTCCCCGGCATCGGCAGCCTGTACTATGGCGTGCCCACGGGAGACCTGGCGGAATTCGGTGCGGTGCTGGACAGCCTTGCGGGACAGATTTCCGCCCAGGTGGCCCAGGGCCTGAACAAGCCCCGGATGGACAGTCCAGAGATAAGGAACAACCCCCGGCTTGCGGAACTTCAGGGCAAGGTCGAGAAGCTGGGCTATGCCCTGCGCATGCAATACCTCAGACAGCGCAAGGGAGGCAGACTGCCTCGGGTATTCGATGCCTGGATGCTGGATCGCGCCATCCGTGAGCCGCAGCGCCAGGTGGTGGAAGTGAGAGTGCTGCTGACCCGGGATCAGCTGTCCGACCTGCATGATGTTTTGCAACAGGTGTTGCGCACCGCGGAAGAAGGTTTGCTTTCCCCGCAGAATTTCCTGGACGAACTCAAGAGTCTGGCGGCGACCATCAGTCGCAATCCGGAAGAGCTGGGGCGCACCACGGCCACTACCGCCGGAGAGGGAAACAGTCTGGTGGACATGGGTTTCATTGGCGACTATATCGAAGGTCTGCCCTACACCGGCGAGGTCATGTCCTTGTCCCTGGAGGACTGGCAGAGCTGGCCGGTGCGCCGTCAGGTGGATTTCCTGCGACGCCTGGAAGACAAGATCACCTACTACCGCGCGTTGCATGACAATACCGATCTGTGGATCAGCCTGGATCAAGGGCCGGTAAGCGGTGACTCGGTGTTTCCCCTGCCACTGGACATGCTGCCCTGATGCCGGATCCTTCTTCCGAGATCATCTATCAGCTGAAGAATGTGGCCAGAGTGCGTCAGAGCAATGGTTATGCTTTCAGTCTGCGCGTTCCCTCCCTGCGCATTCAGCGTGGGGAAAAGATCGCCCTCATTGGCGAAAGCGGCTGTGGCAAATCCACCCTGCTCGACATGCTGGCCTTCATTCTCCGGCCAACGGACATGGATGGTTTCAGCTTTCATGCCGATGGCGCCAATGCCGTGGATATCGGCGCTGCCTGGAAGAAACGGCGGCGCAATCAGCTGGCCGGTTTGCGCAAGAAACACCTGGGCTATGTGATGCAGACCGGTGGCCTGCTGCCTTTTCTCAATGTTCATGACAACATCAACCTGTCCCGGCGCATGCTGGGCATGAAGGATGACGGTACGGTTCAGACCCTGGCCCGGGAACTGGGTCTGAGCCGGCATCTGCACAAGCTGCCTTCCGCCCTGTCCACCGGTGAGCGTCAGCGGGTGGCCATAGGCCGGGCTTTGGCGCATCGTCCGGCGATTGTCATTGCCGATGAACCCACGGCTTCGGTGGATCCTTTTGCCGCCGAGAAAATCATGTCCCTGTTCATCGGCATGGTAGAGGAGATGAACATCACGGTGATTGTCGCCAGCCATGCCTGGCGGCACATCAAACAGCTCGGATTGCGCCGCCTGGCGCATCACACGCGCAAGTCTCCCGATGGACGCATGACGGAAACCGTGGTCAGCGGCTGATGTTGCGGCAGAAACGGCAGATTCTTTCCCTTGCGAGTCGGGATTACTTCCATGAATGGCAGATCTCCATCTGCTTCGTGCTGGCGCTGGCCGCGGTGCTTGGGCCCATGATGGTGCTGTTTGGCCTCAAGTTCGGCATTGTCGGCAGCATGATAGAAGAGCTGGTGGAAGATCCGCTGAAACGGGAAATCCGTCCCGTGGGCAGCGGTCATTATGACCGGGTGTGGATGGACAAGCTGCGCAAGCGGGATGATGTGGCCTTCATCGTGCCGCGGGTGCGCAGCATCGCTTCCAGTCTGTCCGTACAGAGTGAAGCCAGCAGCCGCATTCTGCACCTGGAAGTCATCCCTTCCGCCAGTGGCGATCCGCTGCTGGATGCCTCGCTTGCGGCGCCGGTCGGCATGGACAGGGTCGTGTTGTCTGCCAGTGCCGCAAGAAAACTCATGGTCAGTGCCGGTGACGAGCTGCAAGGCAGTCTGGTGCGTACCTGGCGGGGACGCAAGGAACGGGTGGTACTGCCGCTGAAAGTGGTCGCCATCGCACCGGCCACGGCATTCAAGCGTGATGGTCTGTTTGCATCGGTGATGCTGGTGGAAGCGCTGGAGGATTATCGGGACGGCCATGCCGTGCCTTCCATGGGCTGGCAGGGTACGGCCGTGACAACGGAGCGCAGCTATACGGGATTCCGCCTCTATGCCCGCTCCATCTACGATGTGGCCGCTCTGGAGGACAGCTTTATCCGCAGCGGCATCGAAGTACGTACTCAGGCGGCGGATATCGAAACCGTGCGCCGCATGGACAATACCCTTTCGGCCATCTACTGGGCGATTGCCCTGATTGGTCTCGGGGGCTTCTCCCTTTCCCTGGGAGCGAGCTTGTGGGCGAATGTGGACCGCAAGCGAAAAGAGCTTTCGGTATTGCGTCTGGTGGGTTTTCGTACCGGGGAAATCGTGCTTTTCCCCTTGCTGCAGGGGGTGTACACGGCAGTGTTTGGCTGGGGGCTGGCCTGCGGCATCTATCTGGCGGCGGCCTGGAGCATCAATGCCATGCTGGCGCCCCAGCTGGAACGGGCGCAAAAAGTATGCCGCCTGTTGCCGGAACATTATTTGATTGCCTTGGGCATCACCCTGGGGGCAGCTCTGCTGGCGGCCTTGCTCGCTGGCATGCGCGCTGCCCGGGTGGAGCCTTCAGAGGGGTTGAGAGAGCTATGAGTGGCAATCCGAGTGGTTGGAAGAAAAGGATCATGAAGAACAATCAGGTTCGGTGGCCCGATTGCAAGGGAAGCGGCAATTCCCTCCGGGGCATGTTGCTGGCCGGTCTTTTTCTGGTGCTGGTTGGCCCGCTATGGGCTGCCCCGCATCAGGGGCCCGTGGCCGCTCCGGTTGCGGGCTACGGCAGCTGGGGAAATCAATCCGTGGCTGCACCATTGTCGTTTGTTTTCGATACCCAGGGACACAGCAATACGGTATATGTCTATCATCCCGATAACCAGGCGCTGGCTGCGCCCACGGTGTTTTTTGCCCCAGGATGGAATATACCCTGCCTGGCCTATGCCGAGTTGTTCCGCTTTCTGGCGAGCAAGGGATATGTGGCAGTCTGTGACGAATATGTTGCGGATACCGGGATTCTCGGTGCCCAGCTCAGGGAGGCTTTCATGGAGGCGGCGAATCGCTATCCGGAGTTTATCGATACCAGCCGGGTTGGTCTGGCCGGGCATTCCTCCGGCGCCGGTCTGCTGACTTCAGTTACCTATGAACTGGTGCGCAACCAGGGTTGGGGTGGAAACGGAAGCTTTATCTTTTCATCAGCGCCCTGGATCGATTTCGATATCACGGACGCGATGCTTGCCGATTTTCCCGTGGATGTAAAACTCATCGTACATACCTACGAAAATGATACCGGCACGGACAGGCGCACTTATATCCAGCAGTTTGAGCCTTTGCCCATTCCGGATTCCGAGAAGGAGTTCATCATGCTGCGGCCGGTAACCGTGGGTGGGTATGATTATCTGGCCGACCATCGTGTGGTGGCGACGGGGGACGGCAACTACGGTGTTTTCGACGCCATGGATGATTTTGGTGTTTTTCGTATTGTCGAAGCCCTGGCGGACTATGCTTTTAATGGTAGTCCGCAGGGATGGCGCGTGGCGCTGGGCAATGGCGGCGAGGAACAGCTGGACATGGGAGAGTTGCGGGATCTGGTGTCCACGGATGACCCCCGCCCCATACCGGGCGCCACTTCGGATTATCCCTGTGATGTTCCCGCCAATCCGCGCAGGATGCATTGCGCGGACTATGATGCTGAATTGCCGGCAGCGATACTCCATCAGCCGGTAAAACATCGGCTCACCGATGTGGCGGCGCCCCGTTTCATTTGGGAGCCGGTGCATACTGCTGAGAGCTATTTTTTGCAGATCCGCCCCATGCTGGATAACGGGGTGCCGGACTGGGATACCAGTTATGGCGTGGCAGACATTTCCCCGCAGACAGCCGACTGCGGGGATGAGTTGAATAATTGCATGTACGCACTCACACAGGAGTTGCCCAGGGATCAGGAATACGTCTGGTGGATTCAGGCCTCCAGCGCCGCAAGACAGGGAGTCTGGAGCAGGAGAGGGTATTTTTTCGTATTGCCCGTGGCTTTCTTCACCGATGGATTCGAATAGGAGCGGATAGTGAAGACGGTTCAGGAAAACCTGCTCTATCTCGCGCTCACCGCGATAGTCGTGGTGGGCGGTTATGCCTTTTTGCGTTATTCCTACCGGGTCATGGACAAGGCGCCTTTTACCCAGGAGATCGTGCTCATCATTCTGGGTACCGTGGCCACGGTGCTGATTACCGCCATGCTTCTGAACAAGCAGACGGAAGTGGAGCTGAAGAAAGAACAGAACATCAAGTTTATCGAGCTGAAATCCGATATCTATATGGATTTCATCAGCCATATCGAACAGCTGATACTGGAAAAGTCTGTTACCGAGGAGGATCATGTGCGTCTCCAGTTCCTCACTCACAAACTGGCCATGGTGGCCAGTCCGGCGGTACTGGAACAGTATCAGGAGTTTTTGCAGGTGTTCAATCGCTCGACCCGGGACGAGTCCCTGGACAGGAATGAGGGGAATGCGATTTCTTCCGCCCTGGCGCTGTTGACGGTGAAGATACGCCAGGATCTGGTGGGAGAGCTGGATGCCCAGGGCATCTACGATCTGGCCGCCATCAGTCAGCAGGTTCTTGAAAATGCCCGGGAGTCCAGCCATGGATAAGAAGATGCATCTTGCCAATACCAATGTACTGGATGAAGAAGTCATTCTCAGTCCCAGGGAACTGCGGCGAAAACTCCCCTTGTCAGAGCAAGCGCGGGAAACCGTTGCTCGTGGGCGGGAGAGTGTCAAACGCCGGCTCAAGGGAGAAGACTCCCGCTTGCTGGTGGTGGTCGGCCCCTGTTCCATACATGATCCGGAAGCGGCGCTGGACTATGCCCGGCGTCTTGCGAGTTTGCGTGACGAACTGGAGTCGGAGCTGCTGATTCTGATGCGGGTGTATTTTGAAAAGCCGCGCACCACGGTGGGCTGGAAGGGGCTGATCAATGATCCGCACATGGACGACAGCTTCTGCCTGGAAGAAGGACTGCATATCGCCCGCCGCCTGCTTATCGAACTGGCGGAAATGGGCATGCCCGTTGCTACCGAAGCCCTAGACCCCATCAGTCCCCAGTATCTGGCTGATCTGTTTTCCTGGGCAGCCATTGGCGCCCGCACCACGGAATCCCAGACGCACCGGGAAATGGCCTCGGGCCTTTCCATGCCCGTGGGTTTCAAGAATGGAACGGACGGAAGCCTGGCCGTGGCCATCAACGCCCTGCATGCCGTGTCCGCGCCGCACAGCTTTCTGGGTATCAATCCCGAGGGGCGCACCGCCATCATCCGTACCCGGGGCAATGCCTGCGGGCATGTGATTTTGCGTGGCGGCGGAGGGAGTCCGAATTACACCGCCGAACATGTACGGCGCTGCGAGCAGGCTCTGCAAGAAGCCAATCTGCCGTGCAACATCATGGTCGATTGCAGTCATGACAATTCGTACAAGAATCCGGAGAATCAGCCGCTGGTGGCGCGGAATGTTCTGCAACAGTTGCTGGGAGGCAGTGCTTCCATCATGGGCATCATGCTGGAAAGCCATTTGCAACCAGGCAACCAGCCCATTCCCCGGGACAAGGGCAAATTGCGCTACGGGCAATCCGTCACCGATGCCTGCATGGGATGGGAAGATACCGCATCCCTGCTGCGGGAGTTGTCCAGCGGGCTGGCCTGATGCGTGAAATCTGGCAGGAGCAGCTCTCCCAGGGGCTGGCCGAGATGGGGCTGGATGTGGAGCCGCGCCGGCAGGCGCTGTTGCTCGATTACCTGCAACTGCTGCAAAAATGGAACCAGGCCTTCAATCTTACCGCCGTGCGCGATCCGCAGATCATGGTTTCCCGGCAATTGCTGGACAGCCTCTCCATTCATGTGCTGTTGCGGGGTACTGACATACTGGATGTGGGTAGCGGGGCCGGTTTGCCGGGGATTCCCCTGGCCATCATCGATCCTGGGCGCAACTTCACGCTTCTCGATACCAATGGCAAGAAGACCCGCTTTCAGCGCCAGGTAAAGCTGGATCTGGGGCTGGACAATATTCAGATCGTACAAGGCAGGGTAGAGCAGTATCAGCCTCCACGGCTTTTTGACGTCATTGTGTCGCGCGCCTTTTCTTCTTTGCCGCTGATGGTGGATCTGACTCGCAAACTGCTTGCCCGGGAGGGCTGCTGGCTGGCCATGAAAGGCGCTGTACCCCGGGAGGAAATGGCTGAACTGGCGGCAGACCTGCGGGTAGGCATCCATGAACTGCGGGTGCCCGGAGAAACGGGACAGCGCCATGCGGTGGAGATATGCCGGGCAATCTAACCCGCATATTTCACCAGAACGCGCAAAATATGGCTCTTCTCCGCTTTATTGAGTGAAAAAGGACACCAAATGCCCATGTAAGCTGTTGATAGTATGAGGTCTCTAACCACTTCATACGGAACGCGCTTATGGGCATTGGTGTCCCAACGAAAATATTG